>SDBT01014533.1_pt1 | contig 12548 bp, 9 predicted proteins | sample 2277101 | NCBI WGS metagenome assembly SDBT01 (sample SAMN10404973, study PRJNA504765) | marine sediment metagenome | isolation source: marine sediment core GS10_PC15, 103 cmbsf | place: Arctic Ocean: Southern Knipovich Ridge | collected 2010
TAATCTGAAGGTTCTAAATTCAGTTTCATATAGTCAATATAAAGATAAATTTTTCCAAGGCGCAACCTTAGTTCCAAGAACACTTGTTTTTTTTCAAATAGATAAAAGGGAAAACTCTAACCTTAGTATCTCAACTGATCCTGATGTAATTTCAAGGGCTAAAAAAAATTGGAGATTTTCCTTCCATAGCAAAGAAATCGAAGAAGATTTTCGTTTTAAGACCTTTTTAAACAAACATTTAACTCCATTTTATTTAAAAAACTTTAAAAACGTTTTTTTGCCGATAACTAAGGATTTTCAATTTAACAATGACTATCTTAAAAAATTTCCTAAAGCTATGAAATTTTATAATGAAATGAATGAGATTTATAAAGAAAACAAAAAATCTACAAGCAATATAAATACTCTTTTTTCCAACTTAAATTACTGGAATAAATTAACAAAACAATCTATAAATAAATCATATTTAATAGTTTATAATGCCAGCGGTTCAAATTTAAAAGCTGCTGTAATTGAAAACCTAAAAAAAAATCTAATTGTGGGATCTGAGAATTATTATTATTCCACTGATTCTAAAGAAGAGGCTTATTATCTTTCTGGGATAATAAATTCTCCTATATTCACTAAAAATATAAAGATGATTATGAGTTCCCGACATATCCATAAAAGACCATTTTCATTCCCTATTCCACTATATGATGAGAATAATGAACTTCATTACACTTTAGCTAAAATAGCATTAAAATGCGAATCCATCGTCCATGATCTTTTTATAAAAAATCCTAAAATAAACTCAGAGAAAATTAAAATAATTGTAAATCAAAAATTGCAAATTTTAAACGATATAACTAAAAAAATTGTTTTTAATTTGAAAATTTAATTCAAAACCCTTCAATTTTTAATCCATTTATATTTTCAAAATGTTTTACATTTTTTGTAATTAATTCTAATTTATTTGATCTACAAATACCCGCAATCAAAATATCCTTTATTCCAATCAATTTTCCCATCTTCTTTAAATCTGCAAATATTGAACTTGCTTCATCACTAGATTTATAATCTAAAGAGAAAATATTTAAGCTATTTAAAAGTTTTTTCAATTCTTCTAGATTTTCTTCAGATCTATTGGATATTTTCGCTCCATATTGTAGCTCAAATATATTTATTGTAGTTGTCGCGAGAGATTCATTTTCCAAATCTTTCATTTTCTTTAAAGATTCGGATTTGCCCCTTAAAAAACCTATTATTATATCAGAATCCAAACACTTCATTTCACTGTTTATCCTCTTTCTGTAATTCCTTTGACCAAGAATTCCAAACTTCACTAAGGTCAATTTTAATCATAGCTTCTTCTTCGTCAGACATATCCCATTTCCCAAAACTTTCTATTATTTTTCCAAATCGCTTCGTTAATCTAATTATTACATCAGAAAAACTATCATGTTCTAATTTCTCTCTTTTAAGTGCGTAATAAGCTTTTTCAGAAATTGTTATTGTTTTAGATCCCATAATTAAAATATAAATAAATGTATATATAAACTTATATTATGTTTTTTTTTAACTTATCACCATTGATAAAAAGTGATAATTCTGTTTTTTAAAAGTAAAGTTTAAAATTTATTTATTTACAAAAGTAATAGGCTCTTGCATAGCGACTTTCAATAATCTTGAAGGCCATTTACCAAATACTGCCGCTGCCTTACTTAAATGTTCAGTTGTAGATGGATCCTTTCCACTTTGCTGATGAATAAAGGCATCAAGCCAAAGTGGTTCACTGCCATAGTAAATCAGACCATTTTTTTCAGAAACAGAATATTCATATCCAAATTTTGTTTTATAAGATTTTAAGGAACCTATTGCATCAATTATAGAAATGCTCTGGAATCATACCAAACATATTCTTTACACACATACTAAAAAAGACCTTAAACTTTGCCAGATTAATAAATGTCCCTTGACGTAGTTTAAATAACTTCTCTGGGACGAAACCATAAAGTTCAGAACGAGTGATTGGTTCATATAGGGATGTCACTTGTTTTTGGACAAAGTCGGGATCCACAACCCTTTGAGCAAGAACTTCTTCTGCTACATTGATATATTCAATATCTAATTCTTGAAGAATAGACTGGAAACCATATTGAATAAGAAACTTTTTTTCGGATGCCCTAATTTGATTTAAATCTTGTTCAACTAATATTTTTGAATTTGCTTTTATTCCTGGACATTTAAACAAGTTACGGGCCGAGTATGACTCGGTGAGAATTATATCACCCTTAGGGGCCAGAAATTCAAGGAGCCATTTTAAAACATCGGGATCTGTGAAATGACCATAATCTTCAGAGATCCAGTTAGGTTTGACTATAAATGGCGGTTTAACATGAATTCCTTCCAGAAAATCATTGAACTCTTCCTTATTGTAAACTTTTCCGATTTTTATAATGTTTCCCTCAAATTTATGCTCAACTTTCAAAATTAATTTCCCTCCAACTCGATTCTAACTAATTAAACTGATATAAGATTTATTATTTTTAAATTTTAAAAATCTTTTACGTTGCTCTATATGAATTTAGTACTGAGAAAGTTAAACTTAAATTGAATAAGTTTTATAACTATTTTAAATAATAATTAATTTTTACACAAAATTGAGGTTTAATATTAATGCCAAGCAGACGTGGTGACGGTACTCTTGTATTTAAAATTTGTTTTTACGGGCCAAGCTTAGGCGGTAAAACCACTGCTCTAGAATGGGTTTATAACCGTGAAGGATTAGCTAGTGGAGACATGCAGCAAATCCAAGACCCTACTGGAAGGACCTTATTCTTTGATCGTGTTGTAGCACGAGTATCTAATGTTGTATTTCAGGTTTATACTGTAGCAGGTCAACGTAGACATAAATTTCAACGTCAAACTGTTTTGAAAGGTACGGATGCTTGTATATTCACCTGGGATTCATTAATAGATCAATGGGGCGAGAATATTTGGTCTCTAAAGGAATTGCTTAAGTTTTATGGAGGTAAATTGATACCTCTAAGCGCCGCCGACCCCACTCCTGAAGTGCCGTTAGTTGTTTTAGCTAATAAAAGAGATTTAGATGACATAGTTGATATTTCAAAGATTAGAAATGCGCTGGATGTTGGAAAATTAAATCATACCCTGATTTATGAGACCATAGCAATTACCGGAATCAATGTGAAGAGGGCCTTCGTTTATGCTGCCCGCCAGGCCGTACTGAATCACTACAAAAAGCTTTCTGGAAAAACAATGGAAACCGCAACGTAATTATTTTTTTTTGACCTATTTTTAGATGTTTAGATAATTTTTAAATTTTAAATCTTGGATTAATCTCATTTTGTATTAGGTCATCGAATAGTATAATTAGAATCCATTATTTTAAAGTAAATAACATTCTTTATTTTTAAACCAACAACTAGTCTTACTAACTATGATAAACACAATTCCAGATAAAATTCCCAAACCGATTTTGGAAAACTTAGAAAATGGAAGTTATGATAAAATTATATTATTTACGCTAGCGGTTTTTGGATCTCATAAATTAAAGGAGTTTATAAATGACCCAAACTTGTCTATTGAAAACAGGATAGATAGGTCAATGTTCATTGAGTGGGCAGATAAATTAAAAGAGAAAAAGTTTATTAAGGAATTTGAGCTAGATGATGAGACATCTTATAGGATTACATCTAAAGGCGAAGATGAGATAATGGTATATTTGAAAAACTTAGAGATCTTGGAACAACTTGAGAAGAATTTCGAAAAATATCTTGGTCCAATTGAAAAAGATAAAGATCTTCCCTCTAATTCTATATCTGGTTATACCGTAAAATATAAGGATTATGTTTTCGGGCTTTTATCATTATATTGGCGTTTAGATTCTTTTTTTATAGGAGATGAATTTGCGAAAATAGGCCCTGAAAAAAAAGTGTCTCTTGGGAAATGTTTAGAACGTAATGCCGAGAGATTTCCAAATAATATGGCCCTTCTCTATGAAGATCAGAAATATACATATAAAGAATTAAATGAATGGATTAATCGCTACGCAAATTTCTTCCTCTCTTTAGGTGTAGAAAAAGGAGAAGTTATTAATATCTATTTAGAAAACAGACCCGAGCTAATGTTTATAATGGCAGCAATGTCAAAGATAGGCACAATTGGTTCTTTAATAAATACGAAACAACGAGCAGCAACGCTTCGACATAGTTTAAAGCTGAATCAAGTGAGAATCTATATTATTGGCGAGGAACTTATTGATGCATTTGAAGAAGTTAAAGAAGATCTGGAGTTAGTTCAAGGTGATAAAATTTATTTTCTTGAAGATAAAGGAGAAAGGGATACTCCAGTAGGTTATTTTAATCTTAAAGAACAAATAGTAAAACAAGATATAAAGAATCCCTCGACTACACCTGATATTTTAGGAAAAGAAACTTATGTTTATATCTTCACATCAGGTACGACAGGATTCCCGAAAGCGGCTCATATCCGTAATGTTCATACGGCTTCAGCCATACTAGGGTGGGGGAAAATGGCATTAAATATGGAGCCAGATGATATTATCTATATATCTCTTCCAATATATCACAGTAATGCTTTACATCTCGGATGGTCCTCAGCCATCGCACGGGGTTCTGCAGTAGCACTAGCTCGTAGATTCAGTGTTCGAAATTTTTGGAAAGATATTATAAAATACAAAGCCACATGTTTTAATTATATCGGTGAAATATGTCGTTATCTATTTAATCAACCTCCAAATCCTAATGATCGAAAACACAATGTTTATAAAATTGGAGGGAATGGCCTTAGACCAGAGATGTGGAAGGAGTTTAAAGAGAGATTTGGCATAAGAGAGGTTTATGAGCATTATGGGATGACAGAAATGCAGGGAATGTTTTGTAATTATCTTAATTTAGACTGTACTATTGGAATATGTTTAAATCCTTATACACTCGTTAAATATGATATTGATAATGATGAGCCAATTCGCGGAGAAGATGGCTTTCTTCAAAAAGTTGAAGAAGGTGAAGCTGGATTATTTCTCATGAAAATTCGGGACCCTTATACATTTGCTGGATATACTAGCAAAACAGCAAGTAAGCAAAAAATATTTGAAAATGCTTTCGAAGAGGGGGATATGTGGTTATATTCAGGTGATTTAATTCGATCAATAGGATATCACCATGCACAGTTCGTAGATCGTCTTGGGGATACATTTCGTTGGAAAGGAGAAAATGTATCCACTTCTGAAGTTGAAGACGTTATATCTTCTTTTGAAGAAGTAGACCATTCATCTGTTTATGGTGTTAAAGTACCTGGTACCGAAGGACGAGCTGGACTGGCTTCAATTTTCTCCAAAAAGAATCATAAAGATTTTAATTTTAACGGAATGAAAGATGTATTAAATGAAAATTTACCCAAGTACGCAATTCCCCTTTTCGTACGTTTTTTATCTGAATTACCTACAACGAGTACATTTAAAATTCAAAAATCCAAGATGAAAAAGGTTGGCTTCGACATTAGTAAAACTTCCGATCCTTTATATGTTCTCTTACCAAATAGTTCAGAGTATACACTTATATCTGAAAAAATTTATTCAGATATTACCAATGAAAAATATAGGTTTTAAACTGTAGATTTACTATAGATTTACTAGCATTTATTAGGAAATTCTTGTAAACATTCTAACTTTTTAAAAATTTTTTTAAAGCAATAATTTTCATACTAATGATAAAATTAACATAAATTTAAAGATAAAAAATTTTATAATTTGATTGAATAGGTTTGAGATGTTGGTTTAAAAACCGCTTCAAAAAACTTAATTTTTACGTTTAAAGAGTTATCAAACGCTTTTATGACAGGAAAAAAATTAAAGAAAAAGAAGGGGGACAACAGTAAAACTGACGATATATTCAGTAGGATAAATTCAATAGATGATTCTATCTTTAAAAAAAGTACTGGGATAGATAAAGGTACTGTTGTAGATAAAAATATTAAAATAAAGAAAAGTGCGAAAACAAGAGATATATATAAACAAATTAGTACAATAAAAGAACCTACCCTAACTAGGCATGAATTAGATATTCCTACTTTTTCAACGGTTTATTTAACTTACAATGCCTATAAAAATATGATTGGATACGCTATAAGATACGCAAACGATAAAATAGATAATAGAAAATGGAAAGAAGTTTATGGAGTATTAATAGGGACTATAAAAGGAAATAAATTTGTTTTAGTTAAGGATGCGATTCCTCTTAGTGTAGGTGGACGAAGTGGAGTGGAGTTAGAACCTATTCATTATGTCGATATAGCCGAAATTGATGCACTGGTCTATAAAAGAGCAATTGAAGACGGGAATACAGATTTTATTATAGGTTGGTGGCATACACATCCTGGATTTGGATTCTTTTTTTCTGGCACTGACCGCGTAACGCAATTAGGATTCCAAGGTTCAAATCCTTATGCCGTAGGTTTAATTTTTGATCATACTCAAAAACGAGGGGAATCTTTAGGGGTAGCTGCTTTGAGACTCAGGAACCCAGAAAGAGGGACTTTATCTGACCATATCATTGTAAAATTAAGTTATGATGTGGAAATAAAGACAGTGAATAAAAACATTAATAAAGTAATTGAAGAAATTAACAAAAATATGGACAAAGTCCTAAAGGAACTGAATTATATTCATAATGTTTTAGATAAAAAGTTATTAAGAAATCTTGAGAAAGAATATGGCCTTCTTGTTGAGAAAGAGGGTGCCCAAAGAGGTGAAGGGGCCTATGTATGGGGGCTTGGATTTCGTAAGGAAGGCCGTAAACCTAAGTTTAGGAAGAGGATTGAAACTGAAATAATGAGTATAAAAGAAAATTTAAAAGATTTAACTAATAAAAGTGAAGATATTCTAAATTCTCAACAAAAAATTAAAAACATGCTTTTTGAACCAAATAACTCATATTCATTTATAATTGAAAAGTTTATCAAAATAATTGATATCATAAACCCATATTATGATTATTTAGATTCTAATGAAAGAAAGATCATTGAGAATTTCGAACTTCGATTAAATAATTATTATGAAATTTTAGATCAGTTTAATAATATAGTTGCATCATTTTCACGAATAAAAAAGTAAGTAAATTATTGGTTTACAATACAATTCTCATAAATAAACAATTTTAGGCTCAACTTTATCTTTAGAGATTTCTAAATATCCATAAGAATTTATATCGGTAAAAGTTTTATCTGTTGGAGTACCTGGATTTAGATATAACTTGCCGTCTCTCCAAACTTCATTGTAAGGCCGATGAACATGTCCAAAGATTATGATATCATGAGGGGACAAGTTATAACTCCTATTTAAACGTTTTATTATTATATTAGGTCCACCTGTTCCATGAGTCATAAAGATTTTATGCCCATATAGTTCAAATTCTAAAGTTTCAGGCAATATCTTACGAAGCTTACCCTGATCCATGTTTCCTGAAATTGCAATTACTTTATCTTCTCCGAAACGGTCAATAAGAGAATTGTAAGCTTTTATTGTGGTGAAATCCCCCATATGGAATAAATAATCAATTTGATTCTCTGTGAAATCGTCTAAAATGAATTCTGGTATCTGTGGAACTCTTGAAGGAACATGAGTATCAGATAATAAACCTATTTTTAAGGATGGTTTATTTGTATTGATCATATGATCCTTTAAATTAGTTATAATTAAAAATCTTCGATTTAAACTAAATTTAGTTGCCACTTTTTTTTTATGGAAATCAATTTTTCTGAATTTTTAGACGTTTTTTGATTTATCTTTTTTAAGATGTTTGGTAAAAATAACTTTAGGATCATTTTTCTTTTGATAATTAAGAGTAACTGGAATTCCATCAACTAAACCATCACCAGGTTCAACTATAAATTCTAAATTAGTGTGAAATTTAATTGAATCCTTATTAACTGGGGATGTCATTGAATGAATAACAGTACGATTATTGAGATAACATTGATTAAAAAACTTTTCATAAAGGGTTCTTCCTAGCCCTCTTTTACGGTAATTGGGATGAATTCCTATAAAATGAATATATGCTTCATTTTCAAAAGTTTGGGAATAAAAACCAATCAGAAATGCAATTAATTCTCCATCTTTTTCCGCAATAAAAACAGTATCTCTAAAATGATAAAAAAATAATTTAAGAATTAATCCAGTTAAATCACGTCCATTCCACCAAAATGGTTGTATTTCAATTACTCTTTCATAATCAAATGGATTTCCATTACGAATAATAATATCATTAAGATTTGAATCTTGATTCATATATCAAATAATTAAAAATGGTAAAAATAAATATTCATACATAATAAGAAAAGTATTCAGAGAATTGAAATTAAAAAGAAAAAAAGCTTCTTATTCTTCAACTATTTCTTTAGCACATTTACCAATTGCAACAACAGAATCCTTTTCGTAAAGATTTATAACTCTAACCCCTTTAGCCTTCCTATGTGTAATTCTTATTGAATCCACAGGCAAACGAATCATTTGTCCTTGTTCAGTTCCAACAATTAAATCTTTATCTTTAGCAATTCTTATGGCAATTACAAAATCGTTCTTTTCTTCATTTAATGAAATGTTTATGACGCCTTTGGCACCTCTACTTGTTTTTCGATATTCTTTTATAAAAGTTCTCTGTCCATGTCCATTCTTGGTTATTGTTAAGATAATATCGTCATTGGTAACAAGTAGACTCTCAATAACTTCATCCCCCTTACGTAAATCTGCCCCTTTAACACCTTGAGTATTTCTTCCTAATTCTCTTAACTCAGATTCATCAAAGCGGATGGCGTAACCTAATTTAGTAGCAAGAAAAATATCTTGAAGCTCGTTAGAAAGCCTTTTAACGCTTACTAATCTATCATCCGGTCGAATTTTTTGAGCTCTTAATCCTGTTTTATTTATCTTAGAAAAGTGACTTAAATTAGTTTTTTTTACAATTCCTTTTTTTGTGGTCATAATTAGCATCTCATTTGTATCAAAATTGTTAATAGGAATCATATCTGATATATTTTCATCTTCTTTTAATGCCAACAGATTAACGATTGGTCTCCCTTTTGCAGTTCTCTGTTGGTTAGGTATTTCGAAAGCTTTCATGGAATAAATCCGTCCTTTAGATGTAAAAAACAGGATTGTATCATGGGTGGAACAAACAAAAAGGTCAGCTATAAAGTCTTCTTCTCCTACAGTCATTCCCTTTTTACCTCGACCTCCACGCCCTTGGGATCTATATTGTTCTAAAGACATTCGTTTAATATAGTGGTTTTTTGTTAGAATAACTATAGTAGGCTCTTTTTTTACAAGGTCCATCCTTTGAATATCTTGAATGTCATATCCTTGATCTATGATTTCAGTTCGTCTTTTATCCCCAAAATTCTTACTTAGATCGGTTAATTCACTCTTTATAATATTTAGTTGAATTTCCTTACTCTCTAAAATTTTATTAAGTTCTTTCATATTTTCTTCTAAAGATTTTTTTTCATTGATTAGTTTTTGAGTTTCTAAATTTGTTAGCCGAGAAAGTGGCATATTCAGAATTTCTCTAACTTGAATATCACTGAGTTCATAATTATTTTTTAATTTAATTTTTGCTTCGTTAGTATCTTTAGCGCTTTTAATAAGATTTACAACATTATCTATATCATTTAGAGCAATTAATAAACCCTCAACTTTATGTAATCTTGTTTGAGCCTTTTTAAGGTCAAATTTCGTTCTTCTATAGATTATTTCAAGCCTATGGATGATGTATTCTTGAATAAGCTCCTTTAGATTAAGAACCTTTGGTTGTTTACCATCGTTGATTAATACTAGATTAATTACATTAAAGTTAGCCATGAGTCTTGTACGCTTAAATAAGATATTTTTGATAATTTCCGGTTGGGCTGCGCCTTTGAGTTCTATAACAATCCGCATTCCTTTTCTATCCGATTCGTCTCTAAGATCACGGACATCTTTTAAAACCCCATCTCTTATAAGTTTGGCGAAAGATTCTATTAAGAGAGTTTTATTAACGAGATATGGAATTTCAGATATTATTAAATTTACCTTCTTACCTTTTGATTCTACGTCAATTTTTCCCTTTACAGGAATACTTCCCTGCCCTGTTGCGTATGCATTATAAATACCTGTTGTACTAGTTATAATCCCCCCTGTAGGGAAATCAGGTCCTTTTACAATTTCTATAAGTTCTTCGGTAGAGATATCAGGATTTTCTATCGTAGAGATAATACCTAGACATATCTCCATAAGATTATGAGGCGGCATAGATGTTGCCATACCAACAGCAATTCCTTTCGTCCCATTTAATAACATATTTGGCAGTTTTCCAGGCAAACATACTGGTTCTACTGAACTATTATCAAAAGTTGGTCGAAAATCAACAGTTTCTTTTTCCATATCCTCTATTAGTTCATTTGCTATTTGAGCTAATCTTGCCTCAGTATAACGATACGCTGCTGGAGGATCCCCATCAATAGATCCAAAATTACCTTGGGGGTCAATTAAAGTATATCTTAAAGAAAAGTCTTGTCCCATTCTAACTAACGCATTATAGACAGACATATCTCCGTGGGGGTGATAATTTCCCAATGTTTCCCCTACAATTTTAGCACATTTTACATGTGCACTATTATAAAATTGATTATTATCTGCCATAGCGTAGATTATGCGTCGATGTACATGTTTTAACCCGTCTCGTACATCAGGAACAGCTCTCGAGATGACAACGGACATAGCATAATCTATATAGCTACTTTTCATTTCATCCTTTAACAAAATATCTTTAATTTTTTCAGTAATCAAATTTATTGACCTTAAATGGTTTTTTAAAATGAATTTGTTTAATAATTTTGAATATTTAGTTTATTTACTTTTTTTTTTACTCTAATAAAACAACCACCTATATATCAAGGTTCCTTACTTCTTCCCAATTAGCTTGTATATACTTGCGTCTACTCTTGACCTCTTTACCCATTAATTTAGCAAAGATTTGGTCGGTTTCTAAAAAATCCTCATAGATAACTCGCTTTAAAATTCTCGTTTCTCGATTCATAGTTGTATCGTAGAGTTCTTCTGGATTCATCTCTCCTAATCCTTTAAATCTTTGAACTTTAGTTTTTTCACTATTCTTTAAATTGTATTGTGTAATTAATTCATTGATTTTATCGTCCCTTTCTTGATCAGTGTAGACATAATAAAATGTCTTGCGATATGAGACTTTGTAAAGAGGGGGCACTGCTAAATATAAGTGGCCCTCATCTATTAAAGTACGCATGTATCGGAAAAAGAAGGTTAAAAGTAGAGTCTCAATATGTGCTCCATCGACGTCTGCATCACAGAATATTATAATTTTATGATATCTCAATTTATCTTGATTAAATTCTTCTTCTTCAACTCCTTGAATACCTACACCTAAAGCTTTGATTATAGACTGAATTTCTTTATTCTGAAGAATTTTATCTATACGGGCTTTTTCAACATTAAGGATTTTTCCTCTTAAAGGTAATATAGCTTGATAAGCCCTATCTCTGCCTTGTTTCGCGGAACCACCTGCTGAGTTGCCCTCTACAATGAATATTTCACATACTACAGGATCATTTGATGAACAATCTGCTAATTTTCCAGGCATCCTAGCACTATCTAAAACAGATTTTCTACGGGCAATATTTTTAGCTTTTTGTGCTGCTTCTCGAGCTTTTAAGGCATTAACCGATTTAAGAATGATTTTTTGTGCTTCCTCGGGATTTTCTTCAAGGAAAGTATTCAGTTTTTCGGAAACTACTTGACTTACTGCGGGTCTTACATCTGAATTCCCTAATTTAATCTTTGTCTGACTTTCAAATTGAGGATCAGGAAGCTTTATAGAAATAACAGCAGATAATCCCTCTCTTGTATCACTACCACTCAAAACGAGGTCTTTGAATTTTTTTTGCATATTCTTTTCTATGTATGCATTCAAAGTTCTTGTAAGAGCAGATTTGAATCCGGTTAGATGAGTCCCTCCTTCTACGGTGTTTATTGTATTCGCATAGGCAAGAATATTAGTCTGATAACCTTGATTATATTGCATCGCTACATCGACATAAATCTTTGAGTCTTTATCTATATCGTATGATTCGCTTATGAAAATTATTTTTTCATGAAGGGGTTGTTTATCTTTGTTTAAATAAGTAATAAATTCTTTTATCCCTCCCTTATAATGAAATTCTTCTTCCACGTCAGTTTTTTTGTCATAAACTTCAAATTTTGCTGTAGGTGTAAGGAAAGCAAGTTCTCGTATTCGATTGGTGACGGTAGATGTATTAAATATTTGTTCAAGCGATTCGATTTCAAAAATATCAGTGTCAGGATAAAATGTTATTTTTGTACCGGTATCGTTGTTATCAGTCTTAATAATTTCGGGTTCACTTGCCTTTTTTCCTCTAGAGAATTTCTGTTTATAGTAAATTCCATCTCTATTTATCTCAACTAACATCCACTCAGTTAAGGCATTCACAACTGAGAG
>SDBT01014534.1_pt1 | contig 12548 bp, 8 predicted proteins | sample 2277101 | NCBI WGS metagenome assembly SDBT01 (sample SAMN10404973, study PRJNA504765) | marine sediment metagenome | isolation source: marine sediment core GS10_PC15, 103 cmbsf | place: Arctic Ocean: Southern Knipovich Ridge | collected 2010
CACCCGTTTTACATCCTATTACTTCCAGGCCGATGGCACCTTGCAGGAATCCATCCCTCCGGACGGCATCGAGCCAACCACCTACACATTCGATCCGAGCCACCCGGTTCCTACCCTTGGAGGGTCTTTTTCCAGCACCAGTCCGGTTTTCGAGCCCGGGGCCTACGATCAGAGGGAACGAGAAGAGTTTTTCGGATCGGTTCGCCCCTACCTGCCACTCAAGGCGCGTCAAGACGTGGTGGTCTTCCAGACCGAGCCGCTAGAGGAAGCCGTGGAAGTGGTAGGCCCCATCAAGATAGAGCTTTGGGTCTCATCGACCGCGATGGATACCGACTTCACCGCAAAGCTCATCGACGTTTACCCACCCACGAAAGATTACCCTTCGGGGTTCGAGATGAATCTCACCGACGGCATCCTCCGAGCCCGTTACCGTAACTCACCCGAGCGCCAAGAGTTGATGAAGCCCGGAGAGATCTACAAGATGGTTGTCGAACCGTTCCCCACCGCCAATGTCTTCAAGAAGGGCCACCGAATACGGATCGACATTTCGAGCAGCAACTTCCCGAGATTTGATGTGAACCCCAACACGGGTGAGCCTCTCGGCAAGAACCGCAGGATGTTCACCGCCGACAACTCCATCTACCATGACGCCAACCACCCCTCCCACGTAATACTTCCGATCGTTGCCCATAAATGAGGAAATAAACATGAGAGACTCGATCTCGAGAAGAAAGTTCCTCCAGGTCTCCGGAGCCACCCTGGGGAGCAGCGCTCTCCATAGAGAGCCGGGCGGTGCCACGCCCCGAGTCGGTCTCCAAGCGGCGGACGATGCTCCAGATGTCACTCGCCCACTCGCCCAATTTGTCGTGAGCTCACGATGGGCCGACATACCCGAAGCGGCTCGCAAGGAAGCCATCCGCTCGGTTGTCAACTGGGTGGGATGTGCGGTGGGCGGAGCAACGCATGAGACGCTAGACCGAGCCCTGGCTGCGATGTCGGAGTTTTCGGGGCCACCCGAAGCAACGGTGCTGGGCCGCAAAGAACGTCTGGATATCTTGCACGCCGCGCTCATGAACGGTATCAGCTCCCACGTCCTGGACTTCGATGACACCCACCTCGAAACCATCATCCATCCGGCAGGCCCGGTCGCTTCCGCGATCCTGGCACTGGGAGAGCGTAACCACGTCACCGGCGAGGATTTTCTACACGCTTTCATACTGGGTGTGGAGGTGGAGTGCCGAATCGGCAAAGCCGTTTATCCCTGGCACTACGACGTGGGGTATCACATTACCGGTACCGCGGGAGTCTTCGGGGCGGCTGCCGCCTCGGGGAAACTGCTCGGAATCAATGAGCAACAAATGAGGTGGGCGCTCGGTATCGCCGCCACCCAGTCTTCTGGTTTGAGAGAAATGTTCGGGACCATGTGTAAGCCCTTCCACCCCGGACGGGCGGCACAAAACGGCCTCACCGCCGCACTCCTCGCCGCCAAGGATTTCACCAGTTCCGAACGAAGTCTCGAAGCTCCTCGAGGTTTCGCTTACACGATGTCGAAGGAGCGCAACTTCTCGGCCATCACCGAGGGTCTCGGAGAAACTTTCGAGGTGACTCGAAACACCTACAAACCCTTCGCTTGCGGCATCGTCATTCATCCCATCATCGACGCTTGTATCCAACTTCGCAACGAGCACCAATTGACCACCGCCCAGATCGAACGCATCGATCTCCGGGTCCACCCGCTGGTTCTGGAGCTAACGGGGAAGAAAACACCCCAATCGGGCCTGGAAGCCAAGTTCAGTGTGTACCACTCGAGCGCGGTAGCCATCATCCATGGCGCAGCGGGTCAGGCTGAATATACGGACAGCAGGGTTCAGGATCCCGATGTGATTGCGCTGCGCGATCGCGTCACTGCCACGGCCGAAGAAGGAGTTCGAGAGGACGAGGCCTATGTCACGATTACCCTTGAGGACGGCCGCAAGCTCGAGAAGCACATCGAGCACGCCATCGGTAGCCTGGAGCGCCCGATGACGAATGACGATCTCGAGGCAAAGTTTCGTGGACAGGCAGAAGGTGTCCTTTCGGCGGAACAAACAGACAGGCTGATAGACTCGTGCTGGTCCATCGCGACTTCAAAAAACGTCGGTGACATCGCCAAGGCCTCGGTGCCGTTCTGAAAGACGGAAAGGATTTCATGGCCGCCAAGGATCGAGCCAGGGAACATCTGTCGACTCGAAATGCCGTGTATTCGCTGTAACGATCGTAAGCTCAAACTCGAGAGCTGTTGCCGCCAGAAGCCCATCAAGAACCGGGACTTTTCGGCCGGATCTCCCAGCCGCTCCCGCAAGCTCTCCCCATCGAACCGCAACCCGAAGATCCACGTCCAAAATGCGTTCTGCGAACCTCCTGGATAGGTTCTGACCTACCCACTCTTGAAGCTGTTGTCTCCGACGGCTTTGGTGGAGCTTGTTGATTCCCTTCTGCAGTGTCGCAACGTGAAGCGCCGCTACACCACCGAGTAGCGGCACGACATCGACGCGGGCGAACCGACCCTGCCGAAGCATTTCGGATACCATCCGCTGGAGCAGGCCTCCTGAGAACAGTTATACTGGCTGCTTATCCTTCCCCTTTCCAGGCTTCATTTGCAATCCGGTGACAATGGTTCTACTTTCCTGGCTGGTCTAGCAATCATTCCCATAGATCGCGATCTCGTCTATCGCGACGGAGATTAGCCATGAGTTTGTGTAGGGCGAAGAATCTAGTCCTCGGAACAGTTGTTTGTCTGGCGGCGAGCTGGGCCGCGGCGCAGGACCCATACGCACCCGACACAGCCGAGCCCGGTTCGGTGGAAGCCATTCGGCAATACACCACCGATCCGCGCTTTGTAAGTCCTTGGGTGGCCTACGTGCCGGAGTCTGCCGGTGTGCCGTCTCCGTCTGAAGTCCTTGGCCACATCGTGGGTGCCCCCGGAGAGCTTTCCCACACGGCCGAGATATACCGTTTCTTCCGTGAGCTCGCCCGGACCTCGGACCGGGTCCATCTCGAAGTCATCGGTCGAACCCTGGAAGGCCGGGACATTCTCCTGGTGGCTGTAGCCGACGAAGAGGGAATTCGCGACTTGTCCAGGCTCAAAGCCGTAACCGCCGCGCTGGCCGATCCGCGGAAGACTTCTCCGGACAAAGCGGAGCAAATGGTCCGCAACGCTCGGCCCTTTTACTTCATCAACGCCGCTCTCCATGCCGATGAAACTGGAAGCGTCGAGATGGTGATGGAGCTGGCTTACCGCCTTGCGGTATCCGAACAGCCCATGATCCGGCGAATCCGCGAGAATGTCGTGGTATTGATCAACCCGGTTTCCAACCCCGACGGCCGGGATAAGATGGCGGACTGGTTTTACCGCTTCCTCAAAGGCAAAACGGACTACGACACCCTCCCCAGGCAATCTCCTCCTTACTGGGGGCGGTATGTTTTCGTCGATGCCAACCGGGACGCCCACCAACTGGCGTTCGAGGAAACCCGAGCCGTTCACCGAATGTTTCACGACTACCATCCCATCGTGGTGCACGACCTGCACGAGGCGATCGCCCTGCTTCAAACCTGGAACGGGACCGGACCTTACAACCCGCATCTCGATCCCATCGTGACCAGTGCGTTTCTGGAAATGAGCTTCCACGAAGTCACAGCGCTAACCGCGCTAGGGATGCCCGGGGTGTGGACGTGGAACTTTGGAGAAGGCTTTGGCCACCACTTTCTCGACTCGGTGGCCATGAACCACAACAGCATCGGTCGGGGCTACGAAACTTACGGGAACGCGGGTGCCGAGACCCTGGAGAGGATCCTGGAGGAGGGGGCAATCACCCGGGAATGGTATCGACCCATGCCACCTTCCGAGAGAACTCTCAACTGGTCGATGAGAGATAACGTCAACTATCAAGAAACCGCCTTGCTCGCCATTCTCGACTACACCGCGAAGCACGCCACGGAGATGCTTCATAACTTCTATCGCACCGGGTTCAAATCTTGGCGTAAGGGAGTCGAGGAAAAGCCCTATGCTTTCGTCATCCCTCCAGACCAGCCCGATCGGCGCCGGGTAACTCAAATGGTGAACCGTCTCATGAGCCAGCGTATCGAAGTGGGACGCTCGACCGAAGCGATTCGGGTACAAGAGGGAGTGTTTCCTAAAGAGTGCTACGTGGTCCGGCTCGACCAGCCTTATCGGAACTACGCCCTGGATCTTCTCACGCCGCAGGAGTTTCCCAAAGATTCCGAGAACCCACCCTACGACGACATTTCCTGGGCCCTGCCGATTCATTACGGCGTCGAGGTGGAGCGGATCGATGACGAGAAGATAAAGACGATTCCGCTCGAGCCTCTCACGGAAGCGGTCCATGCGGAGGGCGAAGTTCGGGGCCAAGGTCCCGTTTTCGTTTTGCAGGATAGCGGCCAGGAAGCCCTTCTTGCGGCTCGCTTCCGGCTGTCGAGATTCGCGGTAGAAATTGCAGAGGAACCGTTTGTCGTCGGTACAACCGAATACAGCCGTGGATCGTGGATCCTACCCGCGCAGGAGGGATTGAGACCGGAACTGGATAAAGTCGCAACCGAGCTGGCCCTCGACTTCGCGAGCGCGCCGACAATGCCGGATGTGGTGCGTCACCCGGCCGTCGTTCCGCGGATCGGTGTTTGGGTTCCCTGGGCGGATACCGACTCCATCGGCTGGATCCGCTACACCCTGGATCAAGAAGCGATTCCCTACACGTATTTACGAGACGAGGAAATACGAGCCGGAAACCTTCTGCAGATTGTCGATGTGATCGTATACGGAAACGTCTTGCTCGAGCTTCCCGGCCAGATACATGGGATCGAGCGCCGGCACGGGCCCATGCCGTTTACCAAGACGCCGGAGTTTCCGAGCCACGGCGTTCCGGTGGCTTCAGAAGATATCACCGGCGGGATCGGCTGGAAAGGGATGGGGAATCTTCAGGAGTTTCTGGAAGCCGGGGGGATCTTCATAACGTTGGGACGCGGCACCACCCTGGCCCTCGAGAGCGGTCTCGCCAGGAACCTGCGCCCCTCAAAGGTGCAAGGTATCTTCACTCCGGGGGCGGAGCTCAAGGCAACGTTTACCCAACCCAACCACCCGCTGGCTTACGGCTATCCGAAGGTCACCTCCGCCTTCCGGTCCAACTATACCGTTTACGATCTACCGCGGCGGTGGCTCACCATGGCTTACTGCACGTCGTGTTTGGATGGACCCGTCAACCGAGAGCCGGTCGTTCTCCAGTGGGGAACGGGAGACGGCGGCGACGACGGCAAAGCCCAAAGCATGGTGGTGAGCGGTGGAGCCCGGGGTGAGGAAAAGCTCGAGGGGCTCCCTGCCATTCTCGATCTGGCAGTGGGCAAGGGTCACCTGCTCGCCTTCAACTTCAACCCTTTGCACCGTGACTTGAACCACTCGGACTTTCGGTTCTTATGGAATGGGATACTGAACTGGAATGCTCTTACTCCAGCGGAAGCGGCAACCGCGAGATGAAGTGCGTCCCGTGATTTCAGACACAGGGTTCTTGACAAAAGAGCCGGATTTGAGTTAGCTTGCATCGCTGATCAATTTTGTTCATGCATTCCCTTTGGAAGAAAACTATGCCATATGAAAGACTGCTCAACGAGGTGGTCAACGCCGGTCTATGCTGTAGTTGCGGCACCTGTGTGAGTGCATGTCCGAAGGATGGACTCAGCATTCCCTTGGGTGAAGTTGGACCGGAGAAGGGATCCAATCAGGAATGCACGGATAAGTGCACCATATGCTACGATGTCTGCCCTGGCCGAGATCTCCCCTATTCTCAAATGGAAGAGATGATATTCGGTCGCAAACGAACCGATGACCCGGTTGAACAGATGCTTGGTATCCATAAATATCACCTGGTCACCCATAGCGTGGATCAGACGATTAACCAGACGGGCGTGGCCGGCGCCTCGGTCAGTATGCTCCTCATCCATGGCCTGGAAACCGGTTTTCTGGATGCCGCCATTGTGGCCGGCTACGACAAGGACAAGCCGTGGCAGGTTCGTCCCTATGTAGTGACGAACCGTGATGGTGTCCTTGCAGCAGCCAGATCCAAGTACGGGGTCTGTTCGATCAACACGCTCTTGGCTGAGGCGACAAAGCAGTACCAGAGAGTCGGTGTGGTGGCTTGTCCGTGCCACGTGTGGGGGATACGAAAACTTGCCATGAGTAACTTGGCCCCAAAGATCAGCAGCCGGATCAAGATCATCGTCGGTCTCTATTGTTTGGCACAGAACTACTCCCTGGCCGCGGAATACATGATCACCCAGCGCATGGGAGTAAAACTGGAAAATGTGGCTGAATTTCAGTACCGCGGCGGTGCGGACTTTGGAGGAGGGACCTGGGTAAAGACCAAGGATGGTGAGGAGAAGACCATGGCCCTTCTGGCCAACTGGGGTATGGTACCCACCGTTTTCATTGGCTACCAGATGGAGCGCTGCCTTGTTTGCCACGACCACCTGGCTGACCTGGCGGATCTTTCCTGTGGAGATGTCTGGGGCCGCCACGAGGAACTGGAAAAAAAGAGTCCTTACGGTTGGACCGGTATTTTCGTGCGAACCGAAGTGGGGGAGGAGATCGTTAACTCTGCAATCAAGGCGGGCGTTCTCTATGCAGAACGGGACGACAACATGATCGAGTATTACCCCACCAACCCTGGCCACTCAAAAAAACGATTCGCCAACCCAAAGCGGATTGAATACCGAAAGCGTTACGGATGGCCCGTGCCCAATGTGACTTAATTGACAGTATCCGTGAGTTGAAGCTCACGAGAACATTCCAGAGCGCCGCAGTCCTTTCAATTCCCCTCCCTTGTCGAAGATCCCGCCGTTTGTGGCACTACTTCCACACCCCCGAGGAGACACCAGAGACGGTACCCTGGACGGGCCTCGAGGCCTCAACGCGGGCCTATGCACGGATCATCGACGAGAGGTGAACAAGCTCGAGCTCAGCGCTCTGCAGCGGCCACCTGAGCCTGAGCCCTAGGCCACGGCCAGGGCAACGGTGATCTGAACGGCATGATTCAGGGTGTTAATCAGGGTGTGCCTCGCTGTCGGGATTAGCCTCAATGAAGTGTCCAATTCCACTCAGCGTGTCGCAACGTGAAGCGCGGCTACACCGCCAAGTAGCGGCACGAAATCGACGCGGGCGAATCCGGCCTTCCGAAGCATTTCGGAAACTTCATCCGGTCCATGGTAATCCTCCGCGGACCGCGCCAGATAGCGATAGGCGGATGGGTGCCCCGAGATGAGACCGCCGACCGGTGCTACGAGCTTCCGGAGGTAGAAATGGAATCCCTTCTTCCACAGGGCGTTGGAAGGCTGGCTCGTCTCGGCAATCACCAGGCGCCCGTCACGACGGATGACCCGCGCCATTTCCGACAGATAGAGCTCACGCCGTGGGTTGCGGTAGGTCAAATTGCGAAAGGCAAAGGCGATTCCAACGGCGTCGAATTCGCCGTCATCAAACGGCAGCTCTCCCGCATCGGCGAGGCGAACCTCTAGGAGATGACTGAGGCCTTGGGCCTCGGCTTTGCTCTTAACCAACTCGAGCATCGGCTCGGCAAAGTCAGCCGCAACGATGCGGGTGTGTGCTTTCGCCTTGGCGGCAAGTAGCAACGCAAGGTCACCGGTGCCGGTGCAAAGATCCATGATTTGAGTTGCGTTTTTCTCGAGGCAAGCGGCTGCAGCCTTATGCCTCCACCCTTGATCGATCCCGAGCGTGAGCAGCCGGTTGAGCAGGTCGTATCGGTGGGGAACCTCGTTGAACATCCGCTGAAGCGGCAAACGCCCGTTACCGAGCTGTTCGGCAGGGGATTTCATCTCGTGTGGGCCCTCATACATCTGGCCATTGTCAGTCGTCAGCGGATGCGCGCCGCTCAATAGCAACTTACTACTGAACTATCGGAATCTCCAAGAAGCTCGGGTGCTCGCTGTCATGATAAACGGTGACGTGGGCGATGCGGGCGTCTTTGCCCGACTCTTCCGACACCACAGCGCCGCTATTGTAGTTCTTCTGAGCGTGGATCGAGTTCGGTGAGGACAGCAGCAAACGCAAACGGCTGCCTTTCGCAATCCGTCGTGAGATCCCAACGATCTGGTCGAGCTCCTTGAACGGCCTGTGCTCCAGGTAGAGCCGGCGAAACTTCTGAGTCCAGAACGAAGATTCACCAAATAGATTGTCGTTGGGCGTGACCCCACTGACCAGCGTTTGCCACTGCATCTCGTAAGGGTGAATAGTACCGGCGAGGGTGCGCCCATCTGTTTCGGCTTGTAGACGGTGGCGTTGAGATGGACGGCGTCGCGCATGGGTATCTTCACATCCCAAATCAGATCGATCTCCTTCCCCGTCTTCATTTCTTCGTCGGCGGCGTTCCGAACCTGCGCCAACAATGGACAGGAGCATAGAATTCCTATGGACACTGCGAAGATGTGCCGTGCTACAACCGTCATGCCTAGCCTCCTGAATAAAGATAACCCGCGACCCTCGGTAACAATGTCTGTGGATATCTTGGATCACATGATCACTCGGTCACTGTACCATGCTCCATGGTGACTTTGATGGACTCGTTGAACAAGGTGGGTGACTCGATGTGAAAGCGGTAGACCATCCCATTGAGCTCGGCTTCACTCCATGCCTATCGAGGCTTCATAGGATTGTGCTATAGTTCTTCGCCACCCGGGGACTGGACAGACGGTGAAGTGATGGCACTTCCGCAGCACGCGAAACAAAATTTCCTGCCTTTGAAAACTCAACCCCATCGCGGCTGCAACACGGCCGTTCTGAAACAAAAACCGAACGCAGTTAGAGGCTCCGAGCGTCGGAGAAACGGGAGAGATGAGAGAGGAGAGACTGGCTGAGCAAACCTGCGACCTGCTCAACATAGAGCAACTCAAGGCGGTCTGTCGCTACCGGGGGTTCAATCCGCCCTCGAGCCAAAAGGAGGCATTGGCGTCCTTTGTCGCGCCGCGCCTGCTCGAGCCAACCGGTGTGGCAAAAGCCATGGCCTCACTGGAAGAACAATGGCTCCTGGTCCTGCACAGCATCGCCATGGCCCAGGATGCCCCCAATCTGGACCGGCTGTACCCAGTCGTTCGAACCGTCACTCGGTCTCGCTCCTACTCGAGCGACCATCGAGGGATGTTTCGACTGCTCGCCCAGAATTTGATCAACCGAGGCCTGGTGCTGCTTGAAGACCCGCTGAGTTTCACCGTACGGGGCCTGAGTCGCTTTGCCCGTTGTAGATTTCATCTGGCTGCGTGCCACCGGCCCTTTTTGCCCCCCTTTCCTGTGCCTACCCAGACTCCAGGCCAGCGGCCCGAGACGGGGAATCTACATACCTTTTGCATCGATGCGCTAAAAGCTGCGGTTCGGCATGCAAGCGACTCCGGGACGGCTTCGCCGACGGGATTGCTGGGGCGAATCGCGTCCCGAATAACCTTTGACGACGGAAGGCTCGGCTGGAAAAAATCAGGCGCATTAGATTGGCCGACTTACTCGCGCCAGGCTCGCAGCGAGTGGGTCCAAGGTCCGAGCGACTCCGGGAAAGCGAGGTCACCCGGGCCCGCCTTCCGGGCGGCTGAACATATCCTCTTTCATCTTCCCCCCGGGGCGGGAACGACGGTTGAGGACCTCAAAAATGCGGTAGAAGGCCTCGGTATCAGGCCGGACACGGTGGCCGAAAATCAATTGTCGCTATTCTGCCAGGACGGCTATGCCGCCGGGCTGCTTTGGCGGGGCGGCGACAAAGCCTCTCGTTGCTACGCGGGTGCGACGCGACGCGACGCGGATGCTGACAGGGCTTTGAGCTTCCGTCCCACAAAAGAAGGCATAACGGTCGATCTCGACCGCAGCGGGCTTCAGCCGCTGCTCGAACTGGCGGCCGTTAGTCGCGTGCAAGCCGTCGAGGGGAACCTGCGCCTGGAGCCCGATGTTCTCCTCCTGGGTCGTGCTGCGAAAAACCTGAAGGCGATGGCCCCCTTGCGCGATGTACGATCCGCTTCGGCACCCTTTGACAGGGCGGCGCGACACGTGGAAGAAAAGCACGGGACGCTGTTTCTTCACGAGGGTTTAGTCGTCCTTCGCATCGAGGATCTCGGCTTCCGCACCCTTCTGGCCCATGAATTGAGCGATATTCGAGCCTTGGGGGGACCTTACCTGGCCGCTCCCCGAGGGCTGTTGACTTACGTGGAAGAGCTCGCCCACCGGGAGGGCTTTGCCCCGAGGAAGATGACATGACGGAAAAGCTGCGGCTTCAGGTCCTTTCTTCCGCCCAAGTCCAGCCCCTGGATCGCCTGGCGGCCGGGGTGGTCGATTTGCGACGCGATGTCTATCAGTTCGTTTGCTACGTGGAAGACAAAGGACTGGTACGAACCAAACGAGACAACGCCATTCCCAAGGCCGCTGCGCGCCGCTTGGCCAAGCTGCTCTCTTATGCCGGGGAAGCCGAAGCTGTGGAAAGAGATAATCATGGCTACTGGTCCGACTATGTCTCCCAGGTGGCACGGAAGATGGGGTTTATTACTTTCGACACCGAGGGGGAGTATCTCGGCTATTCGAGCACCGCACCCAGCTTTCCGGACAACGCGATCGAGGTCCAGAAAAAAGCCTGGCGTGCCTATTTGGGAAAGACGCCTCTGCAGAAGGAGCGCGCCTTGTTGGACGCTTGTCTGCGGCTCACACCCAACGAGTTCTTCACCGCAGCGACCTTGATCGAGGGAGACCGGTTTGACAGTTTCGGCTCTGCAACCGGCCCGGCGGACGCCATGAAGCTTCCCCACATCCGGCGCGCATTGATAAAGTTTCTGGCCGCTCTCGAGCCCGGCTGCTGGTACGAAATGCGCTCAGCAGTGGAGTTACTCCAGGCGGGCCAGCCCAATCTCATCCTCGACCCGAGTACACGGTCACCTGATTACGAATCTGGCAGCAGACTCCAGAAATGGGAATGGAATCGACGTTTTGGCAAGACAAAGAGCAAGAAGTCTGCCAAGCCAGAGATCCAACTCGAGGATATCTACACCAATTTCCGAGAGCAGGGCCCGGGCGAGCAACGCTGGGACCACCGGACGGAGCGTCAGATCACCTCGCGCACCGCGGAGGCCTTTCATCGGGTCGAAGGACGTTATCTCGAGTACTTCCTTTCCGAGATCCCTTACCTATTTGGCTTTGTCGAATTGGCTTATCGGCCCTCGAGCGACCGTCACGGGCTCGACGTCTCTCCGACCTTCGAGCGACTGCGGGCCTTCCGCCTCACGCCGCGCTTTTCTCAGATCATCCGCCATGATGTCGGTTTCGATCGCGTCAAAGTCACGGTGCTCCCCACTTTCGAGGTGCTGGTGGAAGCGTCGTCCTATCCCGAAGTGACCCTCGAGACTCTCGCGCCCTACACCACTGAGATCGGCGAGGACGGGCCCATCTACCGGCTACGATTGGAGCAACGCAAGGTGGTCGAGGCGGCGGCACAGAATCCGGGAGGCCCCTCGGCCACCCAGATCGTAGAGAGGCTCAGTAAAACTCCGTTGCCGGAAAACGTCGCCGCCGAGTGTTCGGGCTGGTCCGGGCGCGGCGAGAAAGTAATCGTTTACGAGGGCTTCGGTTTACTGGAGTTTGGCGCCGAAAATCTGCGCAAGCCAGTCCTCGACGATATGGGATCGCTATTGGTGGACAATCGCCTGGAAGGTTTTGCTTTGGTTCGCGATCCCGACCGGGCGTTCTCCCGGCTGGAAGAGCGTCTGCATGTGCCGATTCGGATCAAGCACCGGGACGGATCATTTATTCCCTACCCGGGTCGGCTGGGAGCTGCCTCCGCTGAAGAGCAGCCGAGAAAGGTCGAGCGTCGTCCAAAGGCCAAGGCCACCAAGGTCCAGCTCACGGCAGAGGATCTCGTCGGTTATCACGCTTCCGATGCGTCTCTGCTGCCGGTGCTGCAAAAGATGCTGGAGGGTCAGGCGAAAACCTGCGTCATCACCGACGGCGACCTGCTCGTGCTTTCAGCCGCAGATCTGCCTCGACTGCGCGCCGTTCTGCGCAAGGTGTCGGATCGTTTCGAGGTGACCATTGAAGGTCACGGGGACTGACGAGATGCGGCCGTCGTGAGTGTCGAAGCCTTGCCGTCACCGGAGCCAACGATCCCCGAGGGCGAGGGTCCCCTGGTCGTCCAAAGCGATGGAACCCTTCTGCTCGACGTGACCGGACCCTGGAGCGCGGCGGCCAGGGACCGATTGAGTGCCTTTGCCCACCTCGAGCGCTCGCCGGAATATGTGCACACCTACCGCGTTACACCGTTGTCGTTGTGGAACGCGGCGGCTGCGGGCATCACCGTCGATTGGATGGAAGCCGCGCTGGAACGCTTCAGCCGCTATCCGGTTCCGGAGCTGGTGCGGCGCGAGATCCGAGAGCAGGTGCAACGGTTCGGACGAGCGCAACTGCATCCCCACAACGACAGGCTGCTCGAGCTGCAGGTCGCTGATCCCATGGTGCGCCTCGAGCTCGAGCG
>SDBT01014535.1_pt1 | contig 12548 bp, 12 predicted proteins | sample 2277101 | NCBI WGS metagenome assembly SDBT01 (sample SAMN10404973, study PRJNA504765) | marine sediment metagenome | isolation source: marine sediment core GS10_PC15, 103 cmbsf | place: Arctic Ocean: Southern Knipovich Ridge | collected 2010
ACTCAGACGCGGAATCATCGAGGCCCTGGTCGCGCGTACCGGCCTGAGCGCTGACGAGATTCCGGACTTCTCGGTCGAGGCGCCCAACATCGAAGCCCACGGCGATCTGGCGGTCAACGTGGCCATGATGCTGGCCAGGCGCCTCAAGCGAGCTCCGCGCGACATCGCCGGGTCCATCGCTTCGGACGTCGCCGGGCTTGATTTCGTCGAGCGCGTGGAGGTGGCCGGTCCGGGCTTCATCAACGCCTTTATCCGCAACGAGGCCTGGCAGGCGGTCCTGGTCGAGATCCTGCAGGCCGGTTCGGACTACGGGCGCAGCGAAAGCCCGGACTCCGAGCCGGTCATGGTCGAGTTCGTCTCCGCCAACCCGACCGGTCCGCTGCACTTCGGTCACGGGCGCGGCGCGGTGGTGGGCGACGTGCTGGCCAGGCAGCTCGAGTTCTCGGGCCGGCGGGTCTCGAGCGAGTTCTACGTCAACGACGCCGGTAGCCAGGTGCGCAACCTGGCCCTGTCCATGGTCTGGTGGATGAAGAAGGATCGCGGCCTGGATGCGGATTTTCCCGCCGACGGCTACCAGGGCGACTACGTCGCCGACCTGGCCCGGTCGGTGCCTGCCGGGCTGACCGCATTCCTGCCCGGCGATCCCGACGAGGCGGACCTGGATGCGCTGCAGCGTTTCGGCGTCGAGGCCATGCTGGAGGACATCCGCTCCGTGCTGGACGACTTCGGAGTGCACATCGACCGCTACGCCTCGGAGACCGAGCTGCTGTCGTCGAGCCGGCTTCTCGAGACCTTCGACGAGCTTGCGCAGCGCGGGGTGCTGAAGGACGAGGACGGGGCCCGCTGGTTCCTTTCCGACAGGTTCGGCGACGAGAAGCCGCGGGTGCTGGTCAAGTCGGACGGCTCCAGCACCTACTTCGCAACCGACGTGGCATACCACCTGGACAAGCTGCGCCGCGGCTTCGGCACCCTGATAAACGTCTGGGGCGCGGATCACCACGGCTACGTGCCGCGCATGAAGGCCGCGCTGCAGGCCCTGGGCCGGCCTCCGGAGGCCCTGGACGTGGTTCTGATCCAGATGGTCAGCCTGGTGCGCGACGGAAAGCCCGTGATCTTGAGCAAGCGCGCCGGCGAGTTCATCACCCTGCGCCAGGTGATCGAGGAGGTGGGCCGCGACGCGGCGCGCTTCTTCTTCCTGATGCGCGGCACGGACAGCCAGATGGAGTTCGACCTGGAGCTGGCCAAGAAGCGCACCCTGGACAACCCGGTGTTCTACGTCCAGTACGGACACGCCCGGTTGTCGAGCCTCCTGGCCAGGGCGTCGGAGCGCGGGATCGCCGTGCCCGATCCCGCGCGGGCGGCAAGGGTCGACCTGAGGCCGCTGATCCTGCCCGGCGAGCTGGGCCTGATCAAGAAGATGGCCTCGCTGGCTACGGTGGTGCGCCGCTCGGCCGACAGCCGCTCGCCCCACCAGCTGGTGTACTTCCTCCAGGATCTCGTGGCCGATTTCCATTCGTTCTACACCACCACGAAATCCACAAGCCCGATTCTCAGAGGAGATCCCGAACGCGTGTCCGCTCGTCTGATCCTCGTCCAGGCCCTGCGGCAGGTGCTGCGCAACGCGCTCGGCCTGCTGGGAGTCTCGGCGCCGGACCGGATGGAAACCCCCGAAGGGGAGGGTGGGTCGGAATGAGCCACGCTGCACCACAAGGCGATGGGGGCAGGACCTTCTTCTGGCTGGCGGCTCTCATCCTGGGCGGCCTGTTGTTCGCTTCCGGGGTGATGGTCGGGCGCGGGATGTCGCCGGGACCTGCGTCCGTCGATACCGATCCGCTGGCGAGCATCGACCGGCGCGATTCAGACCCGGTCGTGCGCGACGGCGGCAAGCTGTTATTTCCGGAGATCTTGGGCGAACCACCAACCCGGGCTCCCGTGGATCGCGCCGGTCAGGACCTGGCCGGGGCGGGGACCTTCTGCGTGCAGGTAGCCTCGTTCCGCCAGCAGGAACAGGCCGAGCAACTGGTCGCCAGGCTCGAGGCCGACGGCCTGCCCGAGGTGCGTCTCGTCCCCGGAGATGTGCCCGGCAAGGGCGTGTACTACCGGGTACGGCTGGGGCGTTTTGCGGACCGCGAGTCAGCCGAACGATTTCTCTCGGCCAGGGGTATCGAAGGTCTGGTCATCCAGGGTGAGGGCTGAGCGGGGGAGGGGAACTACTCCTGAGGTTCCTCCTGTAGCCACTTGTCGATCTGGCCGTCATCGTCCTCGTCGAGGCCCACCCGGTCCAGTTGACCTTCGACGAAGTACTCCCAGCGATCCACCCGTCCGTTGAAGTCGCGGTCGCGCTCCGAGCGGGTGATGACGTTTTTGTCGTAGTATTTCCAGTAGTCCGGCTTGGCGTCGAAGTTGAAGTCATACTCCTGGCGCACCTTGGTCCCGCCCTTGTAGAAGGTGGTCACGTCGAAGCGGCCGTCGAAGTCCAGGTCGAGCTCGTCCTTGACCGTCTCGCCCCGGAAGTTGAAGTAGCGCCGGATGTCCACCTTGCCGTCGAAGTTGAAATCCCACTCCTTTCGCACCAGCGATTCGATGGTCTGGCCGGGGGTGTCGGGATCTGCCATCTGGCCGTAGTACGCCCACACGTCAGGCTGGTCGTCGTGGTTCAGGTCGAACTCCTTGACGCGTTCGCCGGGCCCGGCCCTGCCGCCTCCCCCGACCTGGTCCGCCGCATCATTCTTATCCGCGGCCGGGGCGGCGCCTTCGTCTGGTTTGTCCGGCGTGGAGGCGCACCCGATCGCCAGCGCGGGAACCGACATTACCAGCAGAATCCAACAGAGATACCTCAAGATCATCTGCACCTTCTTCACGTGACTTTCTCCCTCGGAGTCAGCGCCCCCGAATTCTCGATGGCAAAGAGTATATGAGGCTATTCAGGTAGGATTCAAGGAAAAATCCGCGCAATTCCAGATTCCTTGACAATATATATAATGACATGTATGGTGTTGCATCCAAGTGACACGCTGGCGAGGGTCACTTTCCGGAGGACACGATGGCCCGCAAGAAGATCTCCACCACAGTCTACATCACCCAGGAACAGAGCGAGAAGCTGAAGCTGTTGAACGAGCAGACCAAGGTCCCGGTGGCCGAGTACATTCGGGAAGGCATCGACATGGTGCTTCAGAAGTATGAGAATCAACTGCCAGGTCATCAGATGTCGTTGGTGGACGAGGGCTGAGGTCGATGCCGATGCAGCGGATCCTGGTAACCGGCGGTGCCGGCTTCATCGGCTCGCACCTTTGCGAGCGTCTGGTGAAGGCGGGCAACGATGTGATCTGCGTCGACAACCTGATCACCGGTGGTCTGAGCAATATAGAAGCGTTGATGGGAGACGAGCGCTTTTGCTACCTCAAGCTGGATATCACCAATTTCATCCACGTACCGGGAAGGCTGGATGCCATCCTGCACTTCGCCTCGCCTGCCAGCCCGATCGACTACCTGAAGCTGCCCATCCAGACCCTGAAGGTCGGCGCCCTGGGCACCCACAAGGTGCTCGGCCTGGCCCGCGAGAAGAAGGCCCGGGTGTTGCTCGCCTCCACCTCGGAGGTTTACGGCGATCCGCAGGAACACCCCCAGAAGGAGACCTACTGGGGACACGTCAACCCGATCGGCCCGCGCGGCGTATACGACGAGGCCAAGCGCTTCGCCGAGGCCATGGTGATGGCCTATCACCGCTACCATGGCCTTGACACCCGCATCGTTCGCATCTTCAACACCTACGGGCCCCAGATGCGGAGTGCCGACGGCCGGGCGGCGCCCAACTTCATCCGCCAGGCGCTGGCCGGGCAGGACCTGACCGTCTACGGCGACGGCAGCCAGACGCGCAGCTTCTGCTACATCGACGACCTGGTCGACGGCATCCTGGCCGCACTTGAAAGGGGCGACGCGAACCCCGTCAACCTGGGCAATCCGACCGAGTACACGATCGAGCGGTTCGCCGAGACGGTGATCCGACTGACCGGCTCGAGCTCGGGAATCGTGCACCAACCGCTGCCCGAGGACGATCCCATGGTTCGCCGGCCGGACATCGGCCGGGCGCGCGAGCTGCTCGGCTGGGAGCCCGAGGTGTCCCTGGAAGACGGCCTGAGAAGGACGATCGAGTACTTCGAGAAACTGGAGAGCGCCCCATGAAGGTCCTGGTAACCGGCGGTGCCGGGTTTATCGGGTCCCACGTGGCCGGGATGCTGGCCGGCGCGGGGCACGAGGTGACGGTGGTCGACGACCTTTCCACCGGTCACGAACGCAACCTTCCAGCCGGGGTGGCGTTCGAGCACCTCGACATCCGCGAGCCGGCCTTCGAGATGCTGATCGAACACCTGCAGCCCCGGGCGATCGTCCACCTGGCGGCACAGATCGACGTGCGCGTCTCGGTGGCCGATCCGGTGCTGGACGCGGGCATCAACGTGCTCGGCACGGTTCGCATGGTGCGGGCCGCGGCCGCTGTCGGCTGCGACAAGGTCGTCTTCACCTCCACCGGCGGTGCCATCTACGGGGAGCAGGACGTGTTCCCGGCCCCGGAAGATCACCCCTGCCGGCCGGTGAGCCCATACGGCGTCGCCAAACTGTGCGCCGAGCAGTACCTGGCTCATTTCGAGCGCGCCGGCGGGCCGAAGGCCGTCAGCCTGCGCCTTGCCAACGTCTACGGTCCCCGACAGGACCCCCACGGAGAGGCCGGGGTAGTGGCCATCTTTTCACGGCGGATGTTGTCGGGCGAAACCCCGGTTATTTACGGCGACGGCGGCCAGACCCGCGACTACGTGTATGTCGAGGACGTGGCCCGGGCCTGCTCGTTGGCCCTCGAACGCACTTTCGGCGGAGTGTTCAACATCGGCACCGGCGTGGAGACCGACGTCAACCGTCTGGCCGCATTGCTGGCCGAAGCGTGCGCATTCGACCAGGAGCCCGTACACGAGGCCGACAGGCCCGGCGAGCAGCGTCGCAGCTGCGTCGATCCGTCCCTCGCGGCCGCGGAGCTGGGCTGGGAGCCGTGCGTGGACCTGCGCGAGGGTCTGGCACGGACGGTCCGGTTCTTCCGCGAGAACAGAGACGGGTGAGCATGGCTGGTATACCAGGCAGAGACGGGAAATCCTGGCCCCGGTGTTGGGGCCCCAGGCTCTGGTGGCTGGGGCTGCTCACCGGTATCGCAGCCGCCTACTTCGTGCTGCGCGACTTTTCCATGAACTACTGGGTGTTCATCTTCTCCCTGTTCGCCTTCGCCGCCGCGGGCGCCACGGGCGGGCGGTTCGCGGGCGCCTGGATCGACCGCAACCATCGAACCAGGCGCGGGCTGCTTCGACAAGAAATTAGAGCCTGCAAGACGATCCGCAAGTGGCTGCGCGGGACGCTGCGCCGCCACGGCGACGAGATCGAGGCGGCCGTAGTCCTCAAGAAACTCGAGGGTGGCATCGTACGCCTGGGCGAGCTGATTCAATCGGAGGTGCCGGATCTTGACGAGCTCGCGGACGAGCGCCGCAAGCTCGAGCAGTTCGCCGAGGAGCACCTGACCGGGTTCAAGAAAAGCGCGGTGCGCGAGTACGTGGAGTCCATCGGGGTGGCCATCCTGATCGCCCTGGTGTTGCGGGCGTTCGTGATCGAGGCCTTCCAGATCCCGTCCGGCTCGATGATCCCTTCCTTGAGGATCGGCGACCACCTCTTCGTCAACAAGCTCTCCTACGGCGTCCGCATCCCGTTGTTGCCGCTGAAGATCGGCAGCCTGCGCATCCGGGCGGTGTCCTGGAACTGGTCCATGCCGGAGCCGGGCGACGTGATCGTCTTCATCACCCCGGAGAACGAGGAGGAGGACTACATCAAGCGCGTGATCGCGGTCGGCGGCGACACGGTGGAGGTGCGCGACGGGAAGGTGTACGTCAATTCCGAGCCCTACGATCTCCAGGACGGCGGTGAGTTCAAGTACAGCAAGCTGGATGAGGACGGCGTACGCGAGGGCCCGGTGATAGAGACCCGTCGGTTCGCCGAGAACATACACGGCCTGTTCCATCCCATCCTTCGCAAGAGCTGCGTCAATGACGGTGGATGCAGGTTGGTCAACAGCCGCGGCTGCGATTTCGAGACGAAGCTGTGCATCCAGGACGACTTCGGACCGTACGAGGTTCCCGAGCGGCACGTGTTCGTCATGGGCGACAACCGGGACAACAGCCAGGACAGCCGGGTCTGGAAATCGGTGCCCATCGAGTTCGTCAAGGGAAGGGCAATATTCATCTGGTGGTCGTATCGGGAGGATCTGGTGCAATGGAACCGCATGTTCACCAAAATCAAATGAAAAGCGTGCCCGCACGGAACGAGTCGGGCAAGTTCAACTTCATGACGATCCTGCTCCTCCTGGCCGTCGCGGCAGCGGTGTACTTCGGCGTCATGCTGGTGCCGCCCTACGTGGATCACTACAAGTTCGAGGAGAAGCTCAGGGCGGTGGCCAACCTCGCCCACCGGCAGAAGAACGTCGAGGTCCTGAAGAAGGAAATTGAGCGCGAGTGCAAGATCCTCGAGCTGGACCTGCCCTACGACGCAGTCAAGGTCGTTCTCGATCCAGCCCACGGCAAGTGGATCCGGTTTTCAGCCCGCTACGTGCGAGAGATCGAGCTGAAGCCCTTCGGCGCCACGGTGTCGCTGGAGTTCACCTCGGACATTCTCGAGTCCTTGTGACAGGCGGGCGGGATTGCCGTGGCACGTCTGTGCATCCTCGGAGGTCGGGTGATCGATCCCGCCAACCGGCTGGACCGGCCCATGGACGTGGTAGTCGAGGCCGGGCGGATTTTCTTGGTTTGCCGGCCGGGCGATCCGCGAACGCGGCCAGGTCGAGGCGACCGGGTGCTTCGGGCCGCGGGACTGTGGGTCCTGCCGGGTTTGATCGATCTGCACGTACACCTGCGCCAGCCCGGCATGGCCCGGGCCGAGACGGTCGAGACCGGAACCCGGGCGGCTGCCGCGGGCGGCTTCACCACCGTGGTCTGCATGCCCAACACCAGCCCGCCCCTGGACGAACCGGCCGTCATACGGCGCCTGGCCGCGGTGATTCGCGAGAAAGCACGGGTGCGGGTACACATCGCCGCGGCCCTGTCGGTCGGCCTGCAGGGCCGGCGTCCGACCGACCTCCGGGCGCTCCTGGCTGCCGGCGCGGCTGTGTTCAGCGACGACGGAAAGGGCACGGCCTGCTCGCGCGTCCTGGCCCACGCCTTGCTGTGCTCGGCAGAGCTCGGCCCGCCCGTTCTGGTGCACGCCGAGGACCGCCGCCTGAGCGCAGGCGGCGTGATGCGCGCCGGCCCGAAGGCCCGCAAGCTGGGCCTGCCCGGCATCCCGGCCGCGTCCGAGCGGGTGCGGGTCGAGCGCGACCTGAAGACCCTTTCGCGCACCGGCGGGCGCCTGCACCTGCAGCACCTGAGCACGCTCGGGGCGCTGAGGGCCGTGCGCCGGGCCAAGCAACGCGGCCTTCCGGTGACCTGCGAGGTCACCCCCCACCACCTGTTCCTGACCGACGAGGACGTGGCCGCGTCGGGCGGCCCGCGAGGGCCGGATCCGGATCTCAAGATGAATCCGCCCCTGGGCCGTCCGGCCGAGCGCGAGGCCCTGCGCGAGGCCCTGGCCGACGGGACCGTGGATGCGCTGGCCACCGACCACGCGCCGCACACCCGCGCAACCAAAAAACACGGATTCGAAAGGGCGTCGTTCGGGGTGATCGGCCTGGAGACGGCCCTGCCGCTCGCGCTGATGCTGGTGGAGCAGGGGGTGATCGATCGCGCCCGGGCGGTCGATCTGATGACCGCCGGCCCGGCTCGGGTCCTGGGCATCCAGGCGGGCAGCCTGACGCCGGGCCTGCCGGCAGACATCTGCCTGGTGGATCCGGATCGCGCCTGGCGGGTAGTGCCGCAGCGACTGCGTTCCCGTTCACAGAACACCCCTTTCGCCGGCTGGACCATGCAAGGCCGTGCGGTCTGCACTCTGGTGGGCGGCAAACAGGTCCACAGGCTTCGATGGACCCGGGAAGGGAGTCAGGCATGAGCCAGGAACTGTTCGAACGCATCCTTGCGAAGTACGCCGAAGGGGACTACGAGGACGAGGTCAAGCGCGCCCGCGACGATTTCTTCGAGTTCATCCAGGACATGCGCGAGGACGATCCCTCCTACGAGCGCCTGACCCAGTGCTTCCTGTACTGGTACGCCCTCGACCGCCCCATGGACAGCGGCCAGGGCACGCCCCTGCAGGTCTTTGCCGCAGTCTCCGATCTGGATCCGGATCAGCGCGAGACTTGCGCCAGGCTGGCGGCCAGCGTCCACACCCTGTTCGAGGTCCTCCGCCTGGATGACGCCAGCACCAGCCTGCGCGACCTGTTCACCCTGGAGACCCTGCGGGTCAGCGAACGCCGCCAGCTGGCCGGCCTACAGCGCGGCGACCTGCTCGAGGCCAGGCTGCTCCCGCTGCCCGAGACCCTGGTGTTCGCTCCCGGCGCCTTCACCCACCACCCCCGGGCCGCCGGCGCCTCCATCCGCCGGGCCGTCGAACGCAGCCGCGTCGAGGGCCGCCCCGCGCCTGAAAAACTGATCCGCCGCCTCCAGGCCCTGACCTTCCGCTACACCGACCGCTTCCGCGAGCGGGTGCCGGCGGACAAGGTGTTCGCCGAGCTGAACGACTAGCGCAGTTATCTGGCAGGCTGGCCCATGGAGGCCTGGGAGATGGCCTTGAAGACCGCGCCCATCTCCTCCAGGTGAGCCGCCGGCAGGCGCAGGGTGTGGATCAGCCTGCCGTTTTCGGACTTTATGCGCAGGAACATGCCGCTTCTCGGCTCGGGCAGCTTCATCTCGGGCGCCTTGGCGCCGGTCATGGCCAGGGTGCTCTTGATGCTGGTGGCGACGAACTGCGAGATCGACATGAACATGAAAGCGCCCGCGCCCTTGTCCAGGCCGCCGGCGGCGTTTGAGAACATCGCCGAGGAGGTCAGGGCCCCGGTTTTCTTGCGCATTCTTCCGATGGTGGCCTTGATGTCCGCCTCGGCGTTCGGGCCGATGGCCAGGGCGAAGGTCTTGTCGAACACGGCGCTGACCCAGCGCATCTCGTCGCCGCCGTAGGTCTTCCGGATGATCTTCGCCTGCATTGGCGGCAGCGAGGACAGGTCCATCTTGATGGACATTTCCTCGAGCTCGACGCCGTCGTATGGATCGAGCTTCTTCGGCTCCTCGACGGTTGCGCGCAGCCCGTAGATGCCGCCGTCCTTGTACATCTCGCCGGTCAGCTTCATCATCTCGTTCATCGCCTTCCTGGCCCTGGCCTCGTCGGTGACCTCGAACATCTCGACCAGCCGCATGGCGCCGCTGTCGTCGAACTCCATGGCCACCGCGACCTCGTCGCCGGTGACCTCGAACCACTCCTTCATCAGGGCCTTGAGCTCATCGGACGGCTCCTTACTCGTCACCCGGCTGAAGATCTCCGTCGCGAACTCGATCAGGTCCTGCTTGATCGGCTCCCACTGGACGTTCATGCCAATGGCCAGGGGCGAGCCCGCGGGAAGGCCGCCTACCAGCCGCAGCGCGGCCGGTTTCTGGGCCGCCAGTATCTTCGCGAAGAACGAGTCCTTCTCGGGTTGAAAGACCACGTGGAAGACCGCGCCCTCGGACTCGAGCCCCACGGCCAGGCCGACCTGCCCGGTCTGCTCGATGAAGGCTATGACCTTGTCGATCGCCCAGCCCAAGAGCCATTCCATGGTCGCGGCGTTCGGCATGCCGGGCTGCTGCTGGGCCAGGATCTCCGATTTCAGCTTTTGCTTGAGCATCTGCGGCATCGCGGCCAGTTGCTCACCGAAGACCTTGCGCAGGTTGTCCACGTGCAGCGCGCCGGTGACGCCCGAGGCCGTCGCGCCGGCCTTGAGCCGCTCGAGAAGCAGGGACCCTCCGTCGGCCAGCGCGCCACGCTCGGGCGCGATAAGAGTGATAGTGCCCTCGAAGCGGACGAAGAGCGACTGATCGACCGTCTGCCGGGCGGCGTCCTGGCCGCCCTTGAACACCGCGTAGGTGTCGAGCACTCCCCGGGTCAGCTCGTGGATGCCGTCCTTGGCGCCCTTGTGCTTCCAGGTCGGCTTGGCCGACTCCAGGACGGCCTTCTCGCCCTTGGTGGTAATGGCAACCACCGTGGGAATCTCGTACTTGGTCGGGTCGAGCATCAGCAGGCCCGCCGGACCCGTAAGGTCGATCACGCTGGTGTCCTTCAGGCCGAGCTCGAGCAGGGCCGCCGAGATGCCCATGGAAAGCGTGCCCGCGGGCACGGGGGCGGCCTTGCCGGCCAGCGTTTCGGCCGTCTGGAGCAGCTTCTGGGGGTTGCCGGCCACGGCCCAGGCCAGGACGGACTGCGGCATTGCAACCGGCTCGGGCGGTCCGACCGGACCGGCGGCGGCCTGGAGGAGTTTCGAGGTCTCCTTCTTGGTGCAGGCCCCCAGGGTGAGCGGCAGGATCAGCAACAATAGGAAAAAACGATGGACGGTGCGCATGGATTCCCTCCTGTGCGGGTTTCAACCGGCAGAGACTGTAGTCCAGAGAGGATGGGATTGGCAAGGACTACGAGTGAGGCGCGGCTTGATCGGTGCGGACGGCGGTGCTAGGTACGGTAGCGTGGAACCGGTGTACCTGAAATTGCCCGTGGGTGAGCTTGCTGGCAGGGCTGTTGCGGCCAGGGAGTTGTCTGTCGAATGCGTCCTGTGTCCGCGAGAATGCCGGGTGGACCGCATCCGGAACGAGGCTGGCGAGTGCGGTATCGCCACCTTCGCCAGAATCTCGTCCGCCAGCCTCCACCACGGCGAGGAGCCGCCTATTTCAGGGGTGCGCGGCTCCGGTACCATCTTCTTCAGCGGCTGTAACCTTCACTGCGTGCATTGTCAGAATTATCCCATCAGCCAGCTCCGCCACGGAAAAGACGTCCGGGCCCCCGATCTGGCCGACGCCATGCTCGATCTGCAGAACCGGGGCGCCCACAACATCAACCTGGTCACCCCGAGCCATGTGGTCTGGCCATTTATCGAAGCGCTGGTGCTGGCCGTCGAGCGCGGGTTGCGGTTGCCGATCGTCTACAACTCCAGCGGCTACGACGGCGGGCGGGCGCTCGAACTCCTTCACGGGGTGATCGACGTGTACATGCCCGACCTCAAGTACGCGGATGATGACAACGCGCTGCGTGTCTCGGACGCCCCGGACTACTGGCGCAAGGCCACCGAGGCCATCTCCGAGATGCACCGGCAGGTGGGCGGATTGCGGCTGGATCGGGACGGCGTCGCCGAGCGCGGCCTGCTGGTCCGGCACCTGGTGCTGCCGGGCGGGCTTTCCGGGACCGGGCGGGTGTTGAGGTTCCTGGCCGAGGAGATAAGCGCCTACACCCACGTCAGCCTGATGCGCCAGTACTTTCCGGCCGACCGGGCGGCCGGGATGGAGGGGCTGGACCGGCGGGTCTCGGACGCGGAGTGGCAGGAGGCGCTTTCTGCCCTTGGGCAGACCGGGCTGGAAAACGGGTGGGTGCAGGGGGAGTACTGACGACATGGAGTGGGTGTACCTGGCGATATTCGTGGCGAGCGCCTTTCTGGCGGGCTCGATCAATACTTCGATCCTGGTCTGTCGGATCGCGGGCAAGGGTGACGTGCGTCGGGTGGGCTCGGGCAACCCGGGCGCCACCAACACCATGCGACTCCTGGGCCGTGGCTGGGCCGTGGTCGTGCTGCTGATCGACGGCGGGCGCGGGGCGGCGTGCTACCTGCTGGCCGACTGGCTGATCCCGGGCGCCTGGCAGCCCTTTGCCGGCTGCCTGGGCCTTGTGCTGGGCAACCTGTTCCCGGTGTTCCACGGGTTCCGCGGCGGCAAGGGGGTGGCCACCACCCTGGGCCTGTACTTCGCCATCGACCCCCTGTCGGCCGGCATCGGCCTGCTGGTCTGGCTCGGCATCGCCTTCGCGTTCCGGTACGCCTCGCTCGGCTCGCTGTGCCTGGTGGTATCATTTCCTGTGAGCCTGGCCGTCCGCGGGGCCGGGTGGGGAGCGGTGGGCTTCGGCTGCCTCATGATCCTGGTGATCGCCTTCACCCACCGGCAGAACATCGGCCGGCTGATACGGGGCCAAGAGCACAAAATCGGTACGAAGAAGGAGGAAAGCGAGTAGGGGATGACATCCTAGGTTAGTTATAATATCATGTGAATCATGGAGGTGCGAAATGCGTATGCATGGATCCAAGGACTCGTACGCTGTCACTGTGACGTTCTTTCTGTTCTTGGTGTCGGCTCTGGCCCTTGGTGGCTGTGGTGACGACACGGCCTCGGAGTGTCCCGAAGGTCAGGTCGACTGCAGTGGTCGCTGCGTTGACCTTCAGTCCGACATTGCTGACTGCGGCAGCTGCGGAAACGGATGCACCGTAGCCAACGGCACACCGGAGTGCTCGAATGGTTCCTGTGCCATCGCCTCGTGTTCCGCGCCGTACGACGACTGCGACGGCAGCTACGAAACCGGGTGCGAGGTGGACA
>SDBT01014536.1_pt1 | contig 12548 bp, 9 predicted proteins | sample 2277101 | NCBI WGS metagenome assembly SDBT01 (sample SAMN10404973, study PRJNA504765) | marine sediment metagenome | isolation source: marine sediment core GS10_PC15, 103 cmbsf | place: Arctic Ocean: Southern Knipovich Ridge | collected 2010
GAAACTTACGACCTTCAGCAAGCTGTAGAAGAGCTAAGGATTTTTCGGTCTATGGGGGTTGATTTTATTTTAGTCGTACCAGAACAAAATTTTAATATGAAAGATGCTCAAAAAATGGTGAAAATCGCTGGTGGACAGTTATTGACTCTAAAAAATTGGGAAGAATTCCCAGATTTGATATCTGATATAATAAAATCGAGATTTTAAAAAAATATGCAAATAGCATCTATTTCTGAGCTTATTATTAAAGAATTTGGTGAAAGACTATTTCAAAAATCTGTAAATTTTCCTAATAATAAAATTAATATTATTAATTTACGAGAAAATCCAATTAAAATTAATTCTATCATTTTAGACAATGATCGTGAGTTTCATCTTGTTATAAACCAAAAAAGAGGAGAGATTTTTCACGATTGCCCATCGTTTCTAATACATTCTGAAAAAGAAAAAAAAATATGTGTTCACTTTATAAAAACATTACTTTTGATAAAAAAAGATTTAGCCATTAGAGTTATTGAGAATTTCCAACATTATAAATTGACGTCTGAGGATTTCGGCTCAGAAAAAAAAAGTAAAAACTATTTGATGCTAGCGAATACTTGTTTTGAAAGCAATAATTGCGTCGAGGGACTAAATTACTTAAACAAAGCTATAATTAATCAATATGAATGTGAAAATATTATTGAAAACTATTTAAAAAGGGCAATAGAAAATAAATTATATCTCGAATTTTTTGAATTCTTAAAATCTGGGTTAGAAAACGATCTAGGAGAATATCTTTTACAATTTAATAATTATATTGAAGAGGGGTTTAAAAATTTCTTAAATGTTATCTCAGAATTTTCATTTTTTAACATACTCAATGTTATTGAGTCTTTAAATATTGTTTTTGAGTTTCTTGAATTATCCTTTATAAAGGATATGGTTAAAAAGTTTGAAAAACTAGTAAACAGTACTAAGCTCAATGAAACATATTTTTCAATTCATTTTATCAAGAGAAATTTTGAAAAATTAATTAATTTAAATCCAAAATTTAAAGATTTAATTGATTCAGAACACTTAAAATTGTCAAATAAGGAATTTTTAGAATATTTTTATGATGAGATTGATAATCTTGCTGTTATAGATAAATTAAAATTAATGAAAAGGCAATTTGAAATTTTAGAGATACCTAAAGAAAAGTTTTATTACGATTATAAGAGATATAAAGATGAAATAAAAGAATTAGAAAAAAAAGTATTTTTGAAAAAATTTGCCTTCTTAAAATTATTAATGGATAAATACAAAATAAAACCGGTGAAAGGGGAATTCAGAAAAAAAAGAAATACATATATTATAAAACATGACAGTATTAATTTAAAAAAACCAGTTTACTCTTATATAATATCTCATGTGGGATTTTATGGACCAGAAAATCAAATTATAAAATCAACGGCAATTGGTATAAACTTTTTTCTAATAAAAGAATTATTTTCAGACGATTTAAGCTCTCATCCTGATATTTTTTACTATTTAAAGCAGTTTTGGGGAGATGATGAAGAATATCCTGTGATTAACTCTATTGATGGGTTTTCATTATTTAGTGAAAATATAAACTACAATTACGATATAGACAGGCGATATTCAAATTTTAATGATGTAATAATAATAGAATGGGACTTAGCTAACAAGCCTAGACAGGGAAGTATTGTAAATGCCTATGGATCTCAAATTATCATACCGGATCAAAATAATTCCTTATTTCACGACTTAAAGCCTTTTGATCTTTGTTATTGTAATAAAACTCCAGTAAAAATTGAAGGAAATATAATTAAAACTATAAATGTTATAACCAAATGCTCATTTAAAGACGCAATTAAAAGTGTATCTAAAGGGATGACTTACATCGAAGGTTATTATCCTATATCTCTTGTGAAAGCTGTTTTGGATAAAGAAATTACTCCGTTTAAGGCAAATGATTTAGCAATAAATAATCCAAATAAATCATTTATACCAAAATATAGCCAATTTATCAAAGATTTCCGAGAGTTTCTATTTGATTTTATTAATAAAGAAAGAAATTATATCTTTCAAGAATTAAAAATAGATCCGGAGAAAAAAGCTAACCAGATAATAATATTGCTGAATTTGACAGGTGAATTGGTTGGATTAAACCTAAACTATTCAGAAATAATTAATGAATTGCTTGATCAAAATATTAACCTAAATGAATTTAAATCAAAATTTTTAAAAAAAATAAATTCAACAATAAAATTGATTTTGGAAAAGCGAGAAATCGGTAGCACTGAAGTTTTTAATTTAAATTTAATGAAAAATACACCATTTTTTAAATTTACAAATCAAATTTTAACTATTAGAAAAAGTGAATTTGAATCACCACATATTACGAGATTTAAGGAAGATAAAAAAACTTTATACGATATTTCTAGAATTAGGGACACTTATTATGGAAAAAAGTTTTTAAAAATTCTAAATTTTAACAGCAAAGGACCTCTAGGAGCAAAAATTTTTAAAAAATTTGCTGATTTCGCTGTAAAATTAGGTCTAATTTTGAATATTGTAGAGTAAGAAGAAATCCAGATCAAGTTAAAAATAAAGCTTTTTTCAAGTATTAGAATATTTTTTATAATAGACTTCAAAAAATTTAGTATAAAATTTTGAATATACTTCTAAAGTCTTGTTGTATTCATCTATATTTATGAATTCTTTATCAGTATGTTCTAACTTCGGATCCCCAGGACCATAAGTAATAGATGGTATTCCAAAATGAATTCCAATCATATTTATAAAAGTAGTACCCGTCTTTTTTATTAATTTTGGCTTTTCTTTAATAGTATTGAAAATCGCCCATCTTAAGGCACCAACTATTAATTCATCACTTTTAGATTCATAAGCATCTATTAAACTCGAGATGCTCTCTTGTATTTGAAATTCTATTTTACACGAATTTTGATAAACTTCCTTAAAATCTAATACACTTTTTCTAATATCTCTTAAAAGAATATCCGTTTTGATATTTGGAGGAAATCGAATATCTATGTGGATTACACATTCCGAAGGAACGCAATTTGTGAGTTCTCCACCTGATATTACAGTCAGAGTTGGTATCACTTGACTATAATATTTAGTAGTTCGCTCTCTTGGGCAATATTTCTCATTTAATTGCCAACATACTCCTTTAATCATTTTCCAAATTTCTAAGCACACATCAATTGAATTAACATACTGCCAAGCACTAGCTACGTGACCTGTCTCTGATAGGACTTTATAACCTATACACAATCTACCTTTATAACCTATGCATATTTGATTTATGTTAGTTGGTTCTCCAAATATTGCAAAATCGGGTTTAGGATCTGACTTTATGAATTCTTCGATACCGATTAAACTATCTTCTTCACGCACTATTCCAACAAAAATGATTTTTCCTGTGTTTTCTTTTTGAAAATCATATTTAGAAACGGAATAAACCATCGCGGCTAAAGACGATTTGCAATCTACAGCCCCTCTTCCAAATATTTTCCCCCCTTTCTCAATGATAGGTAATTCCCCTGGGATTGTGTCCAAGTGTGACATTAATAATAATATTGGTTTACCCATTCCCTTTTCAGCAATCAAGTTCCCTACATTATCAAATTTAACTTTAAAATTATTTTTTTCGAGAAAATTAGCTAAAAATTTTGAGAAATCTTCTTCTTTTCCTGAAGGGCTATAAATTTCGATACATTTCTTCAGAAAATTTTTTGCCGCTTCACCCATTTATTACCACCGTTCCTGCGGCTCTCTCTAATGCATCTATTATTGGAGTTTCCGTTAAACCAGAACATATTATAACTTCTTTAACACCTACTCCAAAAGCTTCCAAAGCTGCGTAGGCCTTTTTTTTCATTCCACCTTCCAATTGATCTAATAGATCCTCTAATTCAATTGAATTTATCTTTTTTATTAGTGTATTTTTATTGTTAAAATCTTTATAAATACCCTCAACATCTGTTAAACTTATTAAAATGTCAGCATTTAATGATTTTGCTACGTGGCTTGCTGCTCTGTCACCGTCAACATTTACTATATCCCCCTCTTTACTTTTGGCAAGCGAGCTAATTATAGGTAAAAAATTGTTTTCTAATAAAAACTCTATAATTTGTGAAGACACTCTTACTACTTTTCCGGAATATTCTCCTCTTTTCATAATTCTTTTTCCATTAATTAAAACAAGAATTTTTTCTTTTCTTTCTGCTTCAATAATCCCTCCATCAATTCCAGAAAATCCAAATGCATTTACATTTTGTTTTTGCAAAGCTTCAACGAGGCGTTTGTTATTTAATCCTCCTAAAGACATAATAGCAGCCTCAATAGCATCTTGATCAGTGTGTCTTGTTCTAAATCCTGAAGGTGTATCAAAATATTTAGGTTCTTTATTCATTTTTTTAAGAGTTTCATCAATTTGTGGGCCTCCACCATGAACTACGACTAAAGAATATTTGTTCTTATAGTTAGAGTAAATTTTTGCAATATCCTTAATTACATTGTCAAAATTCTTTGCGATCAATGCTCCTCCAATTTTTATTACTACAATCAAATTTCTGAACCTTTTTCATGAGTATTTTTTTAATAAATAATCAACAATTTCTGCTGCCACATTTACTTTTGAAGCAGTAGCAACACCTTTAAATTGAGGAGTTCCATTTATCTCAATAACTTTTAGTTTCCCCTGGTCATTCATAATATCTACTCCTACAATTTCACCATTGACAGCTTCAGAAGCTTGAATACTTAACATTTCTAATTCGGATGTTATTTCAATAGATTTTGCTGTTCCACCAATAGCAATATTGCTCCTAAATTCCTTCTCTGCATGAAAGCGTCCCATGGCAGCAACACATTTATTTCCAATGACAAAAACTCTAATATCTGTAGGGATACTTTCTGTTTTTTTGATTGGTATATATTTTTGAAGATAATAGATCTTTTGTAGAATATTTCCCATCGTCTCTCGACATTCTAAATTTGCCAATGCGCTATTATAATCGTCTAATTTTGCTATTAATCTTCCCCAAGATCCTATAATAGGTTTCAAAATCGCAGGATACTCTATTCCTTCTTCAATAGCACTTATTGCTGACTCGCTTGTAAATGCAATGCTAGTATCGGGTGTTGGAATATTATTCTCAATTAACTTTAAACTTGTCAATAATTTATTTCCACTTAAATTCAAACAATCGAAATTATTAATGATTTTAAAGCCTTTCAACTCTAAGATTGCACAGGAGTATAATCCCCGTAAGTATGAAAGCGATCTCTCTAAAATTATATCAAAATTATCGTCTAAATCTTTAACTTTTGACAATTTAAAAATTATTTTCTGATTATTCAATAATTTATATTTTATCTTATTTTTTTCAAACTCACTAATAATTTGCTTAATTTCCCATGTAATTCGATTGTTCACTATTCCAACTAACAAATTAAACGACCTCTTGCTTGAAAGATATTAAATTTAAGAATTAAAAATTATTAAAAGTTATTATAAGTGTCCAATTTATCTGAATAAAATTAAATGCCATAGCAACAAATCTATTTATTATTAAAATGATTAATTCAAAAAAGTTTTTATATTGTAAGAATTAACTTTTACATAAAAAACACATTGAGATATTTTTTGATATTTTATAAACATCCAAGCAAGGATATAAAAGAAAGTAAAGGAACCATTTTAAGAGGTAAAACTATTTGCATGTGCCTAACAGGTTCAGTTGCAGTAATTACGGCCCCCATAATAGCAAGGGAACTTATGAGATTAGGTGCAGAAGTAATCGCAGTTATGACAAAGGCGGCAACGGAATTGATTTCTCCTGCTTTAATGCACTGGGCGACAGGAAATACTGTTATAACACATCTGACTGGCGCTGTGGAACATATATATATAGCTGGTGATAGACCACAATCAGTAGGAAGAGCAGATCTAATCTTAGTATGCCCCGCAACGGCGAACACTATTTCGAAAATTGCCAATGGTATTGATGATACACCAGTAACCACAGTAGTTACTACTGCGTACGGTTCTTCTATTCCTCTTGTAATAATCCCCGCAATGCATGAAAGTATGTTCGCTCATGGGATTTTAGAAGAGAATATTAAAAAATTAAGGAAATACAAAGTTGATATATTAGGACCAAGAATATCAGAAGGTAAAGCTAAAATAGCTCGAGTAAATGATATTATTGATAGAGTTATTGATTTACTTATTTCTAAAAAAGATCTTAAAGATAAGAAGATTCTGATTTCTGCTGGACCTAGTAGAGAGTACCTCGATGCTATACGCTTTGTTTCGAATAATTCTAGCGGGAGAATGGGAATTGAAATCGCTAAAGAAGCATCTGCAAGAGGTGCAGATGTTTTATTAATTAATGGAAAAAGTTTAGTTAAAGTTCCGGATTATATTAATACAATTAATGTAGTTTCTACAGAAGATTTTATTAAAGCTGTTAAAAGCGAATTATCCCTAAAAGACTATGATTTTTTCATATGCGCAGCAGCTATAAGTGATTATTCCCCGACTAATTGTATTGAAGGTAAAATATCATCGGATGAAGTTAAGGAATTACACATAAATATGAGATTAACACCAAAAATTATAGATGAAGCCAGAAGAAAAAATCATAAAGTTTTTATTGTTGCCTTTAAGGCTGAAACGAATGTTTCTCGGAGCCAGTTAATTGATCGTGCTTACGATCGCCTTAAACGTTCTGATGCGGATTTAATTGTAGCTAATGATGTAGGTAGGGAAGATATAGGCTTTGTGAGTAAATACAATGAGGTCTATATAGTTGATAAAGAAAAACGCATAAATCATGTGAAAAAGCATTCAAAACGTTATATTGCTTCTCGAATCTTAGATATTTCTCTAGAAAGATACAAAAGTAAAAATCCTTAAAAATTATTACCAACATTTAAAAATCTAAAATTTTTACTATGAAATTTCAATTTATTTTAATTTAACTTATTTTTTAAACTAATATTTCATGCTTATTTTTAATTTTTATGTTGAAAGAAAAAGTTTAAATAGTAAATCAATTTTAAGAAAACTTGAAGTTAAAAGAAGGTTTTTGAAATTAGAAATATTAGATATTAGATTATTACCTTACAAAAAATTATTCTTAATTAAATATAATAGCATGAGTTTTTATAAATAGTATTGATAGAAGAAAGGGAAAAATTAAATAACTAAGGTTGATCAAAATTACTTCGGAAAAACAGAAATCAACGATTAAACAGGGTACAATCGCCGAATTTATGAGGAAAAGAACTCAATTAGTCGGATTCGAGTTTGGTTATTGGAAACACTCTCAATACGTAGCTGAGTTCTTAGATAATGCCCTTGATGCTGTTGAGTCTTTTCAATGGGGTGAGATAAAAAAAATCGATTCTAAAATTAAATTTACATTGGATCAAGAGCTATCTTTAGAGAATTTATCCATTCTTCAAAAAGTAAAAGAAGAAAAGAGAAAAGATCAACATATGAATGAAGAAGTAAAACAGACTTTAATGCAAGAATTTGTACTGAGCCCAAGCGATTCAGAAAAAACAGAATTAAAAATTCCAGAAGAAAAAGAAAAACTATTAGAAAATTTTGATAAAGAATCTGAAATTGAGGTAGAAGAAGAAGTAAAAAATATAATTAATAACATGGAAGAAATTATACAATCAGTAGAAAATATAATTGATGTTGAACCAATTGTAATTGTACGATTAAGTGAGTCTGAAGCTGCTTCTTTCTTAACGTCGGAATTAAGCCAAAAAAATGTCATGAATTATGTGTTTGAAATTTTTGATAATGGTACAGGAATGAATAAAGCTGATCTAAAAAAGTTTGGCAAATATCTCGCTTCCAGTAAAAGTATGGAATTGAAACAGACGAGAGGAAGTCAAGGATTTGGTGCTCCGAGCGCATTTAGTGATGCTCAAAATACTACAGGTAGACCTGTAGTTGTCGTTTCAAAATCAGCAGAAAATCTCTATGCTACTACTTCGGAATTTTTCACAACCTCCAAAAATGAGAAAAAATACATAATTCATCCAACCGAAGTAGATAGTCCTTTTCTCCATGGAACTTATATTAAATTACAATACTTAAATGTAAAGTACATAAGAGGTTACGTAGATACTTATATTAACGAAACCGCCTTTATGAATCCTCATGTTACGATAATATTTATCGATCCCTACAATAAAGAACATATCTATCCTAGGAAGGTATCAACATTTCCCTTACAGCCTAAATATGCAAAACCACACCCATCTTCAACAAATATTGGTGATCTCCAAGATTTGTTGGTCAAAACTGAAAATTTTACTGTTTCAGCATTTCTCCAGGAAAATTTTGTGAGGATAAGTTCTAAAACAGCAAAACAAATACTAGATCTTGCGGAAAGGGATTTAGAAGATAAATTAAATATTTTTATTTTAAAAAATGGTTTTTTAACAATCGCTAAGAAAAATAGTGATACCGTATATAGCATGCAATTTCAAAAAAGAGTCTTTGGAAAATCTCAAAAGGAGAGAGATAAATTAATAATTTATGAATTAGGAACGGAAGAAATTAAAAATTCATACTGGGTTTTGATAAATAAATACAACCAACTTAGTAAAGAACATGAAAAAATAAACAGACAAATAAGAAGGCATAATGCTCAGATCGACAAAGTTGAAACAAAAAAAGAAGAAAAATCCATTGAAAAAGAAATTAAAAGCTGCTTAAAAGATATTGCTGAGGTTAGAAAAGAAAAAGATAAAATTAAAGAGGATTTAGAAAATCTACTTAATAAAGAGAGTAAAAACTTAAACGAAAAAAAAAAAATTAAAAACAGAGACGATTATGAAGATTTAATTAATGAAGTTCAAATATCTAAAGCTAGTCCAATTGAATTAACAAATGATCAATTTAATTCACTTTTTTTAGCATTTAAATCTATAAAATATTTGGCTCCTCCTACAGATACAGCTATCCCAGTAGGAGCTACTGTCTTAGAAAACACATTAATAAAAGAAATAGGTTTAAAAGTTTCAGATAATTTGGATGATTTCGACACACCAGTAGATAACTTTAATGAATTAGTTGATATATTAAAAGAAGATAAACAAAATGCAATAATTCGAGAAAATCCATCTGTTGATGATGATATTTTAAATAGTATTTCTGTATCCACTGAGGAAATAATCAATACGAGCTCTCAGATTTTAACGAATATAGATATTAATGATGTTAACTTGGAAGAGGATATATTTGAACGATCTTTGAATGAAATTATTGATTATTCAAAAGAAGAGTTAAAAAAAAAAACTTATCAAGACTTATTCGAATATTTTATTGTGAATTATACCAAAGACGATGACTTTGTCGCTGCTGAAACAAGAGATCCAGCAAGTGGAAAAGGTTTAGCTTATGTGGTTGAGGCAGTTATGGCTTATTCAAAATTTATTGAAGTCCCTAAGCGTTCTAGGGATGTTTTATCAAGATTTGTTAATAGAACTCCTAAATTAAGGGACAGTGCAGATTGTGCTATAACTAAAGCTGTACAGTCAGTTAATTGGAAAAATTATAAATTAGAAACTTATGATAACAATTTACCTAAAGGGCCTATAAAATTATTAGTAAACATTTCTGGACCATATGTTCATCTGATGTTTAAATCACAGTCAAAAAATGCCCTAGCTGATGATGAAGATTTAATTAAAGAAATTAAATATTGTTTGGAAACAATAGGTAGAAAAATAAGAATTTATATTAATAGAAGAGCAACTCTACGTCAAAGTGAAAAAAGAGCAAGTTTAATAGAAAAATATATTCCAATATTTGTTAAGAGTATATATAATATTGCTTCACAGGGTGAGAGTATATATAAATCCAAAATTAGCGAAGGAGAACTGACAAATTTAATGAAAATGGCTATTGGAAAAAAATCCACTCCTGTTATAATAGAAAAAACTGAGATCGAGAAAAAGGAAGAAGTAGAAGAAAGAAAAGAAAAACCAATAATAAAGGTAATTGAAGAAAAACCAATAATAAAGGTAATTGAAAAATTAGAAATTAAAGAGCCACAAAAGATAACTCAAGTAAAACAAGAAGAAAAACCTCCTGAGAAAGATGTAATTGAAAAGAAAGAAATTTCAGTACAAACTCTTAATAATTGGACCGTTAAAGAATTGAGAGATTATTGTGGCGAGCATAAAATTAAAATTAAATCTAAAATAAGAAAAGTTGATTTAATTAGTAAAATTCAACAATCTTTTGATGAAGGATTAACAAAGGAGAAGCTAAGAGTAGAAAAACCAAAAATAGAAAAGCCCAAGAGACCAGTTCTTCCTAAATCTAAACCTCTTGTACCTGGAACTGTAAGGGCTGCTAGAGAACAGCTACAAATAGCAAAAGGAAAAGTTCCTTCTAAGCCGAAACTCGCCCCAAAAACTCGAACAATGCCTCCAAAACCAAAAACTCAAACTCAATTACCTATAGTTAGTACTGAGCGCATTTTAGGAGTCTTATCTAACGATTGGCAAGCATTGACACATCTTATTTTTAAATTAAAAATTAAGGATATGATGGATGCTAGATTTTTGGCTATAAAATTGAAGGAATTGGAACGTAAGGGAAGAGTAATGATGGAAATTAAGAAAGGAAAGAAACATTGGAAAATAAAATAGTGAGATTAATATGGCTAAAAAAAATGTGAATAAAGAATGGGATCTAAGAGCTGCCAAAGATTTATTTAATGAATATATAATAAAAGGTAGTAAAATTAAGCAAACCAAATTACCCCCTGATACAATTCAAATAGATAACTTAAATAGAGACGAGATGCTAGGGAGGTTATTTAGGTTAATAGATTCAATACTTGAAAAAATATATGAAAATGGTAGACCATCGGTTCAATTACCTTCACGAGCTAATACAAATATTATTTGGGATGAAGAAAATGATTTATTACTACTTGGGAAGCAAATTCAAGAAAAACAATTTCATTCTCTCTCAAGTGTTACTGATATTACTAGACTAATGAGAGTATTAGAAAAAGTTTATGAATTACTTGATAAAGACCTGCATGCAACCAAACGTGAAATTTTTTACTCTGATGTTAAGTTATTCACGGATCAAAAAAATAGCGATAAAAGTATTGAAGATGTTGCTACAATGTTATACACAACCAGAAATTCTACTCACATTGTTGCTTCAGCAAAAGGTTCCTGCATTGGAAGGCTTCGTATAAGAGATAAAAGTGATATCATAGACCTTGAAGGTTTAGGGAGCGGTGGATGGACTATCAGTCCGATGCTTGATAATATTGAAATAATTGAATCTGATGCTGAGTTCATATTAGTTTTAGAAAAAGATGCAGCAATGATACGTTTATCTGAGGCCCGTTTTTGGCGAAAATATCCCTGTATCATTTTGACAGCTAAAGGGGCAGCAGATATGGCTACTAGAATGTTCCTAAAAAGATTAAGTAAAGAATTAAATCTGCCCGTTTTTTCTTTAGTAGACTCAGACCCGTACGGCCATTATATCCACAGCGTTTATCTTAGAGGTTCAAAAAGATTAAGCTATGAATCTCCTTTCTTGGCAACTTCGAATATAAAACTGTTGGGTGTTTTGACAAGAGACCTAGATAAATATAAGATCCCTCTTGATTGTAGACTTCCTATGACACAACAAGACATGAAAAGAACTAAAGAGATGCTGAACGAAGATTTTGTAAAAAAGAATAAAGCGTGGGAAACTGATTTAAAATTAGCTCTAAAAATGAAAATTAAAGCTGAAATACAAGCCTTATCTGCTCATGGATTTGAATTTTTAACTGATCAATACCTTCCAGAAAAACTTTCTACTGGAGACTGGATTTAGTATAGAGGAGATGATATTAAATGCGGATTTTTCATAAAAAAGACGGTGGAATAGTCCAACTTATTGATAAAAAAAAAATGCAAGAATGGCCAGTAGAATTACCCTTGATCTTTATTGAGTATATTCGATCTAAACAACTGGACACTTATGAGGATGCAAAAGTCAAAAAGGAGGTCTCAGCATACTTGGACGAGGTTCTCAAGGATGTTGCTATCCCGCGATTAATAAGTGTTTTAGAAGGTGATGATCAGGAAGAAATTATCTTAGCACTTACGCGTATTAAAGAAATTTCTAATAAAAATATCGAAATGGCAAAACCAATTCAAAAATATTTGCCAAATTTACTAAAAAAAAAAAATAAGCAAATTGCAAAATTAGCTCAGGACATTTCTAATAATTTTGCAAAAGTGGAAAGAAAGAAAAAATTAGCCCAAAAGAGGAAAATAATGCAGCAAAAGGAACAACAATTCTTAGCAGGAAAACTTAGCGGAGAAGAATACGCAAAATTTAGAAAGGAATATTTAACATTAAAAGGATAATTTTAATTCTTATGATTTGGGATGCTGAAAAAGAAAATTTTTATAATTTTATATTAAAATGCAGCGTCGTTGGTTTCTTTAAGGAACCTTTAAAATTAAAATCCGGAAGA
>SDBT01014537.1_pt1 | contig 12547 bp, 12 predicted proteins | sample 2277101 | NCBI WGS metagenome assembly SDBT01 (sample SAMN10404973, study PRJNA504765) | marine sediment metagenome | isolation source: marine sediment core GS10_PC15, 103 cmbsf | place: Arctic Ocean: Southern Knipovich Ridge | collected 2010
TGTATATTTCCTTGAAGTTCTTTCATAAGCAATATGATGGCTCTGCTCACATATTGATGTATGTTCATACCAGTTTACCGATCCAAAAGAATCCTTGACTACTCTTTTCATAAGCTCTTTCCTGCCATGTTCAATACGTCCACCCATAAATACAAATTGATTATTTATAGGTCCAAAGTCCGGATGGTCAGGATCGATCATTTTGTCCAGGTTGCCGCTGTGCTTATTTTTAAAATCGTTAACAGTCATTTCTTTACTACCGACTTTTGATGCGTCTGATTTCAATTCATTCATAATAGCAGGATCACTGATGGCAAAAACATCTTTAAAACCATCAATTTCCTGGTTTTCACCAATATCAGAAAACAGCTTTCCACCTTCTACTACTTCATTTATTGCAGTTTCAAAAGATATGGTCTTCCATTTGTTTGAACCCCTGGGACCGCTTCTTTTTAGCACCTTGATTATTCTGTAAGGATCGTAATTTGTCTGTACTGCTGATTGTCCTTTAGGACAGATCTTTCCATCAATACCGGCAACATTTATGGGAGACATATCATAATCCAGATTAAAGATCATATTCTGTCCGCTATATGGATTCCCATCGACCTTGACCAGCACTCCATCAAGCAGTTTCGCTTTTATTGTACAGTCTATATGGCACTGCAGACAGGTAGAATAAATGATATTCTCCGGTTGACTCAATGGATAGACAAAATCCTTATCTTCATCATATTTATTTGAAATATTTGCCAGCTTATCGCTCACTTTTTTACAACTTGTTGCAACTGCGGCGACACTACCAAGAAAAGCTGATGTCAGTAAAAAATCTTTTCTGGTTACACTATTACTTTTCTTATTACTCTTTATTTCGCTTTTCATTTTACTTTTCATTTAAACTCCTCCCTTCTCTCTCGAATTGATTAATGGAAGTCCCCGGTATCCCAGACTGAATACAATTGTCATAATACCTAAAATTCCAAGACTGCTTCCCCATTCGATCAAGCTAGGAATATAATTTGTTGTTAACCTTGAATCGCTGACGGCTTCTGTGATCCCTTCAAAACTGGGAACAGAGAGTTGGGGGACTACAATATTCCAACGTACACCAATCACTCCGATCACTATCAGAATGCAAGCTACTCCTACCCATTTTGGTGAACGGCTAGCGGGACTAAATATTAGGACCAAGGGGATTATTACACCTATAAGGATCTGTATGATCCAGAATATCCACCAATTAGGCCCTGCTACGATGGCTTCTAAGACTTTCAAGCCCTCGGGTATCCCACCGTATCGGGTGACTAAAAATTCAAGGAAAATAAGAGCAAGATCAAATATAAGAAACCAGGCTGCTATTTTTGCAATCCCCTTAGTAGTAGAAGCATGGTTTGGGTCTCTTTTACCCAGAAATGCGTAAAGCGCAGCTATTAAAGCTCCACCGGAAGCAAGTGCTGAGATTATAAAGATCAATGGAAAGAGTCCTGAAAACCAGTACTCCTGGCCCTTTGTCACAGCAAAAACTGCCCCGGTTCCCCCGTGTACTATGAGAGCTATTGGTATTCCAATAATTCCTAATATCCTTATAGTTTTTTTATCTCCTTCGATTCTGCCTGGAGAAGTCTTTTTCCTTAACAAAAACACTAATTCTAAAATCAGTAAAACAACATAAGCAGTGTAAAAGTAAATAACCCAGGTAAGAACTGAAGTAGCACTGGGTGATACAAATACATAGAAAAATCTTTCTATATGCCCCAGGTCAATAGAAACAAATCCCAGACCAGCAAGAAGCGCAAGCAAGGCTGTAAATACAGCTATTTTGCCTGTTTTTTCATATTTTTTGAATCCAAAAACATAAACTAAAGTTGAGAGCAGGAAAGCTCCGGCTGAAATTCCTATAAAGAAGATATAGAATGATATCCATAATCCCCAGGTAACAATACTATTAATATTAGAAATTCCAAGACCTTCTACTAACCTGACTCCTAATGCATAAACTCCGATAAGGGTTATGAAAATAAGGATTCCCATATAAACCCAATAAGATGTAGACGTTTTCTTTTCCATTTAAATCACCTCCTATGATAGATAGTAAACATGTGGTTCATTTCCTAATTCTTCTTTTAATCTCGTCGTACTATTATTTGCCATAAGCTCATTAACCAGGCTTTTAGGATCATGAAGATCTCCAAAATGGAGTGCTCTCCCCAAACATGTATTTACACATGCCGGTAATAATCCTTTATTGACCCTGTGAATACAAAAGGAACACTTTCTGGCATTACCAATCGGTGATTTCTTGATCACCTTAGTTTTCTCCCTTTTCCAGGTTTTACCAATATTTGTTCCCTCATACTCAAAAAACTCTCTTTTTTCATACTCCATCAGTTCCGGAGTACCTTCTGTATAATACTCGCCAAAATCAGAGTATCTTGCTCCGTAGGGACATGCATTTATGCAATATCTGCATCCTATGCATTTCTCATAATCAATTACAACCACATTATCAGGTCTTTTATAAGTAGCTTTTACAGGACAGACTGATACACATGATGGTTTTTCACACTGCATGCAGGGCCTGGCTAGAAATTTCCTGGTTATATTAGGATAGGTACCGATCTCCTCATCAAAGACCACCATATAACTTACCCCAATAGGAGTGACATTTTCAGCCTTACAAGCAATCGCACAGGAACTACATCCTATGCATTTTTGAGTATCAATGACCATACCCCAATGTCTTTCTTCTACAGGTTTCTGTAATGTTCTTTCCAGATCTTCCATCATCCTCAAAACAACATTGTTTTTAGTATCTATTGACAACTCTCTCACCTCACTTTCTTTTACCTTTAATATTTCTTACCAATTTAGTTAAATTAACCTTATATTGTCTCACCCCGTCTTTCCCTAACATTCAATCCATCTCATCAATAGATCAGATGAATTTAAATCTGATAAAAACCATTGAAATAATAGTAATTTAAATAAAAAAAATTTCTGCCGGTGTATTAACTTACCGCTTTTCCTTCAGGTCCAACACTGTCTTTAATTGTTTTTTCAATTTCTGATATTTCCTTTTTTACTGAATCTGTTGCCTTTTTGGAACCATCTCTAAAACCACTGATAGCCTGACCTAATGATTTTCCGAGCTCAGGCAGTTTTTTGGGACCAAAGATAATCAAAGCTATAACCAGTATTATAACCAGCTCTTGCCATCCTAAACCAAACATAGCTCTCCTCTCTTTAATATTGATGTATTAATCAATGCATAATGAATAATAAAATACAAAATGAATTTACAATAAGACTAATTTCATTCTTGAATCTTCAAAACCAATTAAACTCCTATTAACTATTTTTAATTTTAAAAAACCATTATGCTACAGAAATATTAAATTCAGATTAAGATTTGATTAATCTCTTTTAATATTTCTAACAAATCTTATAATATTAATAAGAAAATAGCAATAATATAGGTTAAGAGAGGATTTGTGGTTTTTAGAATTCAGAATTTTTATTCAGAGATATCTTTTTTCATTAAATTTTAAAGGTAGTGAGACCTTTACCTGGCTACCTTTTCCCAATTTACTCTTGATGGTTATTTTTCCGTTATGAAGTTCAGTGATTTCTTTGACTATTGCAAGCCCTATACCTGACCCCTTTCCTGTTCTTGCCCTACTCGCCTGGTAAAACCTGTTAAATATATATGGTAGGTCTTCTTTTGAGATCCCTATTCCATTATCTTCAAAAATTATTATTATATTATTTTCTTTCTTAAATAAACGAATATTTATAAATCCGCCATTTTTATTATACTCTATAGAATTCTTAATAATATTTAAAAAAAGTACAGTAATAAGTGTTTGATCAACCATTAGCTTGAAGTCTTGTGTAGAATTAATAGACATTTTAATATCTTTCTTTTTTGCTAAATCTTTTATTTGATTTACAACACTTTCTGCAATAAGTGTCAGGCTTATCTTTTCCAGGTTTAAATATTCTTTTCCTTCCTCGCTTCTAACCAGAAAAAGTAATTGAGAGATTAAAAAACTTACATTTTTACTTTCGTCAATAATGACCCTGAAGGCTTTTTTATAATCTTCCGTTTTATTTTCCCCAATTAATGCTTCTTCTGCAGTAGCAGAAATAACGGAAATAGGGGTTTTTAGTTCATGTGATGCATCTGATGTAAATCTTTTCTCCTTATTGAATGAGTTTTCAATTCTCTCTATCATCTTATTAAAAGTCCTGGCCAGTCTTCCAACCTCGTCATTTACTTTTGGAATGGTTATTCTTTTAGATAAATCTCCTTTTTCTATTATATTAGCAGTTTTTGTTATTGAATCGATCGGAGCAAGAGCCCTGCTTGTTAAAAATAGGCTGCTAAGTGTAGCAAATAGAATATAAATAGGGGTAGCAGTAAAGATAACCACCCTTATATTAAATAGTGTATTCGTTATATGAGAAATAGGACGGTTGATCCTCAGCCACCCTACTATTTCATCCTTAAAATAAATGGGTTCATCAAAATAAATCAAAGCTCCTAGATCATCTAAAGTCAACTCCCTGAATCTTTCACCCTCAATTGGAAGACCTGTGATCTCTGTTCCTGTATCCCCAGATACTGCATTCCCTGAAAGGTCAAGTATAATAAGACCTGTTTCTGGACCTAATAGTCCGATCATATTTAAATTATATGAATAATCATTATTATCATAATTGATTACAAGATTATTAAGAATATGGGAAATTTCATCCTTTATTAAATTCTCCTCGGCCCTGTATAGGGTCTGGGATAAATAATTATACATAAAAAAACTAAATGTACTGCTAAGGATTAGAAACATGGAAACGAATAGAATTGCTATCTTTGCTCTAATGGTAAGATTATTTATCAATCTATTTAATTTTATAACCTACACCTCTGATAGTATGTATAAGTTTTTCTTCATAATCATCATCTATTTTTTTCCTTAAATATCTAATATAAACCTCGATAATATTAGAATGGTAATCAAATTCATAATTCCATACATGTTCTGCTATTTGAGATTTTGTAAGGATCCTGCCTTTATTCCTAAGAAAATACTCAAGGATTGAAAATTCTTTTGTGGTTAGTTGAATGAGCTTATTATTACGGTAAACTTCCCGTGAAATTAGATCAAGAGTTAAATCTCTACACTTCAAAACAGTTTCCTTTTCATCCAATTTCCGTCTCAACATAGCCCTTACCCTGGCTATCAGTTCCTCGAAAGAAAAGGGTTTTGTAATATAATCATCAGCCCCGTAATCTAAACCATTGACTTTATCCTTGGTGGCACTTTTTGCTGTTAGCACGATTATCGGAGAGTTAATATTCTTTTCCCTGAGTTTTTTAATTATTGTAAAACCATCAACAGAAGGAAGCATTATATCCAGGAGTATGCAATCATACTCGATTGATTCGGCAAAGTTTAATCCTTCTCTTCCATCGCTAGCCAGGTCATATGCATATCCTTCTTCCTTGAGCCTTTTACCTATGAGCTTTAATAACTGTTTTTCATCTTCTATGACTAATAATCTCATTTATATCCTTTGTATTTCATATATATTAAATATTATCATTTTTATGCTTTTTTTCAAAAATTTTAAAATATAATAATTATTAATATTATTTTCAGCTATAAATACTATTTTAATTAATAAGAATCAAAGATACCTATACCAGGGATTATATGGAGATAAAAATTAAACCCGCCAATATTTTTTTAATGTTAATATTGTTACAGATAATAATATTGTAATATTGAAGATTGCTTTTACTATGCAAGCCTGCAAAGTAAAAAATTATTCCAGATAGTTACATAATTAAAAATGGAATAAATTTATTTATAGAGATCTTACTAGGCTGGCCCTTGGATTTTTCAAGGGAATCCAAATATCCATTTATGTTTACCTGCAAATATCAGCTAATCCTTCAAATTTATATTTATCTGGAAGATCCTCTAGAGAGTTTATTACAAAATCTGAATAATTTCTGAACCTTACAAAGTCTAAAATATCATTTTTTGTTGCAGGAAAATCCATCTCTTTCAATGCCTCTCTTATCTCCATATCACAGACTATTTTTATATTCTCACAGATCTCATCATTGCTATAATATATTTTGTTTTCTAGCTTGTTTAAAGCAATCCCAGAAGCTTCACTTATATTATTATCACTAATATGAATTAGTATTTCATTCTTGCTTTTTGGAAACCTAATACTCTTCAAAGCATCTATTATCTCTCTATTGCAAAATATTGCCATGATCTATTTCCTATATTTTTCTCATAAAATTTATTAAAACTATATCCTATAGACTCTAACTAGCTTTCGGAAGAATATCTTTTGGTTCCTGCGGCTTGTTAAACCGTAAACTTATATTTTTATTTTGTTCCCTGTTGGTCATACCTATATTTTCCTCTTTTTTAAAACATCTTTTTAGGACATAATAAGCATTTCCGATAAATATCACATTAATCGCTATAATAAGGCCCACCGAAAATACTCCAAGAACTACAGGTATGGCTATTCTAAAAAATGCTACTAGATCCATTTTATCCATCTCCTATCATAAAAAATAAAATTTAAAAAAATTTGTTATTCCCAGATGCTATTTATCTTAAAAGAACAAATTAATGGATTGAAACATAATTGTAACAATAATAACAATATACCTAAGTAAAATTTACCATATTACCATTATTAATGCAATCAATTATATTGAAATAATAATGATTAAAGAATTTTACTTTTTTGGTAAATCAAATAAATATTTGATTAATACGTATAATCAATTATTATTGATATTAAAATCAAATAATTAATATTATTACAACAGTAGAATAGCACTGTTTTTATTTTTCAATTTTCCAAGCACTGTGCCTTTTATAGCAAATTACGTTCAATATAAGATAGGGGTCTAATAATAAATGACAGAATTTACCGATAAAGATAGGGCAGAATACTATCATAGGTGCTATAAGGCTGTGGATGGTCTCTGGTTTGTAAAAACTGAGGAGAAGTTTGATTTTGATACTTCCCTTGAGCTTGACCGTGATGTATGGGAAGTCATGCCCAAAATACAGGCCAGGTTTTTGAAAAAGAAGTTTGGGGTAGAAAAAGGTATTGATGCTCTTGGAAAAAGTTTTTCTAAAAAACTTGAGCTGGATGGATTTGAATTTGAAGTAGAGAAGTCAATCTCTAAAGGTGGTAGTAATGGCCTGATAGACTTTATAATATCCAGATGTCCCTGGCACGATATCTTGGTCAAATCCAAACGAATTCATCTTTCAGATAGAATAGGCGGAATTATCTGTGGTACTGAATATGACGTATGGGCTTCGGAGTTTGGTCCGGATATCAGGTTTTCATTTGGAAAAAAGAGGATTTGCAGGGGAAATTCTACTTGTATTTTATCTTTTATGATTGATCAAGATAATAATTAAGTCGATCCCCATAATATCTAGATTATTTCTCTTATACCTGATGATTATTTAAAGTCCCTTGCAGAACTTCTCAATCCTATCCATACCTTCAATGATCTTTGGCATGGAAGCTGCATAGCTTATCCTTACATATCTATCATCCCCGAATGCAGAACCAGGGACAGCTGCTACCCTGCCTTCTTCAAGAAGCTGGTTTGAGAAATCATCAGAAGTCTTTACTCTACCATTAAAAAGTCCCGAGATCTTGGGAAATGCATAGAAGGCTCCTCCAGGAAGACCGCATTCTATACCATCTATTGTCTTCAGCCTATCATATACATAATTTCTTCTCTTCTCATATTCATTCCTCATAAGCTCTACACTACCCTGGTCACCCTCCATTGCTTCTATGGCTGCCCACTGGGCGATCGAACATGGATTTGATGGTGACTGTCCCTGTATTTTTGACATTTGCTTTATAATAGCCCAATCAGCAGCACAATATCCTATCCTCCATCCAGTCATAGCATATGTCTTGGATACTGCATTCACAGTAATGGTTATATCCTTCAGGTCCCGGCTGAAACCTGCAATGCTGTGATGGGTGACATCACCGTAAATAAACTTCTCATATACTTCATCAGCTATTATATAGATGCCTTTTTCCAAACATATCTGGGCTATTTCTTCCAGTTCTCTTTTTGAGTAGACTGCACCGGTAGGATTGTTTGGGCTGTTTAAGATTATAAGTTTTATAGGATTTTGATAATCTGCAATAATTTTATTTAGGTGGTCTATATCCAATTTTAGGTCTTCCTTAAAATCTACCTCCAGAGGTACTCCATCAGATAATATCACCTGCTGCGTATAGCTGACCCAGTACGGTTTCGGTACAAGCACACCGTCACCAGGATTTAAAAATGCCCTCATTATTGTATCAAGTACCTGCTTGGCACCAATTCCTGCCAGGATATTTGCAGGTTCATACTCAAGACCATTATCCTTTTTAAATTTATTTACTATGGCTTCTTTTAATTCTCCTATCCCGGCCGCCGGGGTGTATTTAGTCTTATTATCATCAATAGCTTTTTTCCCTGCTTCTTTAATATTTTCAGGGGTATTAAAATCAGGCTGTCCTATACCAAATCTTACAACATAATCTCCCTGCTTTTTAAGTTCCACATCTATTTCATTTGCCTTAGCATCCAACGCAAATGTTGGACTTGCTTCGAGCCTTTGAACTTTCTCTGATAATATTTTCTCTAGATTTTTCTCTGACATCTAAATCACTCCTATTTCTATTTAAAATATAACTTATATAACTTTGTTAAATATATTATAAACTCTGTTTCCGGATTTCCAATTAAAAAAATTTATAATGAATAATTTACCTAAAACAGATACTTTTGTAAATTGATATCCGCTATTATTTTGATTTCTTAGTCATTTTACTGTTCTTTTTAATATAATTTTTTAGATTCTTCTAAATTTATCTTTCATTTATTAAAAAGTCTTCCATCCATTAAAGAGTGAGGCGGTTAAACACCAGATAAAAAATTCTTAACTGCCCTTACATATTCAGGAGGGGCAGTATAACCTGCAGTATGTCCTGCATCTTTTAATGTCTTTATTACTGCCCGCGGATAAAGCTCCTTTAATCTATCCCTTGAATCGTCTTTATGGATATCATCTGAAGATTCTATTATCAATACTTTTCCCCTCCACCTTTTTAGGTCGTCAGCTGAAAAACGGTAGTTTCTCGCGAAATCCCGTATTGTGCTAAACATAGTAATTATCTCTTTTTTAGTTGTATAGTAAAAAAGCAACTCAGTAATAAGCGCCTTCCAGAACTGTTTTTCATCTTCCCCGACTTCTGAAAGTATTTTCAGTTAACTTCTTTTGTTCTCAAACTTTAATATCTTTTCAGGGTATCTTGGTAAAGTAAACCTTGTATATTCAAGAAGGGACCTGGACATCACAGATTCCGGTGCTGAGGTATTGGATAGTATCAATTTTTTAACCATTCCCGGATATTTTCTGACAAATACCTGTGCCAGCCAACCACCAAAAGAGGAGCCCATAAGGATTATCCTCTTTGTTTTTTCCTTATCCAGTATTCCTTTTATGCCCTCTACTCCCTCTTCCATTGACTCAATTGCAGGATATGTTGGAGATATTATCCTATATCCCGGCTCGAGATAGGATATTAACTTTGCCCAGACTTCAGCCGACCTTACACTCCCGGGAAGCATCACCACCACTTCTTTTCCCCTACCACACTTTATATATTTCCAGTTTATATCACCAACATTAAGATGGTGATAATGATGCATCTCCCTGAAATTTTTCAGCCATTCTTTCTGTACCGGGGGGACATTTTTGTAGATCTTTTCGAATCTACTCATATTCAAGACCTCAATATTAATTATTGTATATTTATTTTTCCGTAACTGCTTTATGTTTACTTTTACAAATCAGTACGCTAAATAATCTTAATGCATATTTAAATAATATTTTAATATGAAATATGCTTACCTTATTTTACTAATCTTAAGACATATTTAACACTTTTATTTTCTTTTTATAATATATGCATCTACAGCCTCCCAGGAGGATTACTAATGAGAATCATGTTTCTCCTGATGTATGCATTAGTCTTCCGGATAAATGTATTTATAAATTTCCGATTCATATTATAATAATACATAAATGAAAGTATTATTTAGTGAATTTTATTAACTGTTTTTTGAAGGTTTGATATAGAGATCCAGACTAACAGGGCCACTATAAAAGAACTTGGAGAATATGTCCCCGGGCATATCAATACACTCAACCTGAATAAGATCAAGGAATTCACCACCGTCCCGTATTATATAGACTGGTATAGGACCAATGCTTCAAATAAGATATTCCCTTTGTTCCTGCAAGAGCTTTCAGATCTCAACCCGACTCAGAAGATCGTACCTGGTCTAATTACAAGAAATCCCTATTTTGACCATTCGCAGATAAAATATTTTATAGCTTACAGGGACAGAAAACCAGTGGGCAGGATAGCAGCATTTATCGACCATACCTATAAGGAAGACGGAAGTGGAAAAATTGGATGGTTCGGTCTATTTGAGTCTGAGGAGGATAAGGATACCGCACGCTTGCTTATAGATAGGGCCATTGAGTATCTTAAGGAAAACGGGTGTAAGAAAGTAATAGGTCCTGCTAAATTCAATGCTGGCGGAGAAATAGGGCTGCTGATAGATGGTTTTGAAAATGAGCCTTTTTTTATGGAACCATATAATGCTCCCTATTATCAGGATTTCTTCCGGGAATATGGCTTTGGGAAAGAAAATGACTGGTACAGCGTAAATATAGATAAGATCATCTCCAAAGACTATATGGAGAAGGTCGATAGAATACTTGAAAGGATAATAAATCACCGTAAAGGCAAAGCTTTTAAAGATTATACGATCAGGAATGTTGATTTTAGCAATTTCAAAAGTGAAATAGAGACTATAAGGGAACTTTATAATCCAATATGGAATGAAGGTAATCACCCACAGCAGGTAAAAATGACTGATGCAGAATTTGATGTGCTTGCGCTGGGCCTTAAGGAGATATCTATGGAGGAACTGATATTTATTGTTGAAAAAGATGGAAAACCTGTTGGTATCTCAGTAAACATCCCTGATATAAATGAAGTGATATCTGAGATGGATAGAGGTGCTGCTTATAGGCCTTCCACCAGATTCTACAGTCCCAAAGATATTATTCGGGACCTCAGGATATTTATTAATACAAAGAAGAGACTCAGGCAAAAAAAGTTTTCAAGGATGCGTTTCTTCATCCTGGGAGTAGTGGAAAAACACCGTAAATCCGGTATTGATTCCAAATTATACTGGTACATAAAAGAAAACGCCCTTAAGCTAGGTATAACAAGGGGTTCTGCATCCCAGCTTGCGGATATCAATATGGATATCATAAATCCCATATTCAGGCTCGGCAAGACATCACTTACTTGGCGGGTCTATGGTCTTAATATCTGAAGTATTTAATCAAATAAAAAAGAATACAGGAGCTTAGTAATTTTCAAGATTTTAAATCTGTCCGCCTATAACTATCACCGTACGCAGCATCAAACCCCCGATAATAACACAAGCAGATGAAGTGATTGCTGAAACAAAAACTATTCTTTGATCTTCTATCTTTTTACCCCAATTAATGACATAAAGGGCAAAGGGCAGTAATATCGCCAGCAATACAACCCCGATCCAGAACGGTATTGCCAGTTCACCTGTTAGAAGCTGATTCATGGACTCGCTGGCACCGGGAATTCCTGATCTGGAAAGCCAGAAGAAATATGCGAATAGGACAACTAATTCAATCCCTATGATAATTGCATCCACTTGTAATGTTCGCATAATAGTCTCACTGTAGGTCTTCCAAATCCGTGTGATCATTCCCATGAGGACCAGCACAGCAGCTCCTGTTGACACAGCTGAAATCACGAACAGTGGCGGAAGAAGACCAGTCGATGCCCACAGAGGTTGATTGCTTGCTGCAAGTAGGACACCTGTATAGCTCATAAGAAGCACTGAGGCTAAGAAACCTGCTGTATGGAGAAAATTCGTTATACGTTTTAATATGGTTTTTTTAATCGGGATCCGGTTTCTTAGATGATGAAGGAAGAGTATCAATACACCAATAGCTATCCATAATGTTAGCAGCCAGCTGCCAATGGACATCGGCGATGTGAGATTAAAAGAAGTGAACAGATGCCAGAAGCGAAAGGGTTCACTGAGGTCCATTAGAAGAAAGATTACTCCCGCCATAGCAGCCGGAATGCCAAAATAAAGTGAAATATGAAGCAACCGGTTGTCGGTATGTTTTCCAAAACGTTCAGCAAGGAAAGCGGTAAAGAAAGCTCCTGCTGCCATACCGGCTAGCCACAAATAGAGCCATATTGGAAATCCCCATGTGATCATTATGCACCTTCCTTTTTCTTTGCAAGCTGTTTGTCTTTTTCTGCATTGCGGCGGTGTAAATACCAGAACGGTGCGATAAGCATTGCAGCAACCAATCCTCCGCCTCCCCATAGTGCAGGCAAA
>SDBT01014538.1_pt1 | contig 12547 bp, 11 predicted proteins | sample 2277101 | NCBI WGS metagenome assembly SDBT01 (sample SAMN10404973, study PRJNA504765) | marine sediment metagenome | isolation source: marine sediment core GS10_PC15, 103 cmbsf | place: Arctic Ocean: Southern Knipovich Ridge | collected 2010
GTCTATTGGCTGGCCCCTTACCCGAACCAAATGAGCCTTTGGCCCAATTTCCGCAGCCCGTTGCTCTGGGACGTGTTCGCCGTGAGCACCTACGGGACCGTGTCGCTGTTGTTCTGGTACCTGGGCATGATTCCCGATCTGGCCACGTTGCGTGATCGGGCCACGTCGCAGTTGAAGCGGGCGCTTTACGGTCTGTTCGCGCTGGGATGGCGCGGTTCGGCCCGGCAATGGCATCGCTACGAGCGGGCCTACCTGCTGCTGGCCGCCCTGGCCACGCCGTTGGTCGTGAGCGTTCATTCGGTGGTCAGTTTCGACTTCGCCGTGGCCCAGCTTCCCGGTTGGCACACGACCATCTTTCCACCCTATTTCGTGGCCGGGGCCATCTTCAGCGGCTTTGCCATGGTGATCACGTTGATGGTGCCGGCGCGGGCCTACTTCGGGCTGAAAGACCTGGTCACCATGCGACACCTGGAGAACATGAACAAGATCCTGCTGGCCACCAGCTTGATGGTCGGCTATGCCTACGCCGTCGAGTTCTTCATCGCCTGGTACGGCGGCAACCCGTACGAAATGTTCGCGTTCATCAATCGGGCGGCCGGCCCGTACGCCTGGGGCTATGGGATCATGGTCGTCTGCAACGTGATCGTGCCGCAAGTCATGTGGCTGAAACGCTGCCGCACCACGCCCTGGATTATGTTCCTTGTGGCCGTGCTGGTCAACGTGGGCATGTGGTTCGAGCGGTTCGTGATCATCGTGGCGTCGCTGGGGCGCGATTTCCTGCCGTCAAGCTGGGGCTACTTCAAGCCGACGCCGATCGACCTGTTGATGCTGGCCGGCAGTTTCGGATTGTTTTTTACGTTATTCCTGTTGTTCTGCCGCTATCTGCCGATGGTGGCCATGGCCGAAGTGAAAACCGTGTTGCCCGATGATGAGTGAAGTATCCCAAACGCCGGAAAGTGTGGCGGGCCTGCTGGCCGAGTTTGACGGTCCGCAGTCGCTGAAGCGGGCGGCCGCGACCGTGCGCGACGCCGGTTTCTCGCGATGGGACGCGCACAGCCCCTTCCCGATCCACGGCATGGAACGGGCCATGGGCATTCGGCCGACCGTCTTGCCGTGGCTCGTGCTGGGGGCGGGCATCACCGGCGCGATCGTGGCATTGCTAATGCAGTGGTGGATGAATGCGATCGACTATCCGTTTATCATCAGCGGCAAACCGCTGTTCAGCCTGCCGGCCAACATCCCGATCACCTTCGAGCTGATCGTGCTGTTCAGCGCCTTGACCGCGTTCGGCGGGTCGTTGGCGCTGAACCGCCTGCCGCAGTTCTCCCACCCGGTCTTTCGGCCCGAGCGGTTCGGCCGCGCGACCAGCGACGGTTTCTTCCTCTCGATCGACGCGACCGATGCGAAGTTCGACGAGTCGGCGGCCCGGACGCTTCTCGAATCGGCCGGCGCCACGGCCGTCGACGCGTGTCGCGAGCCGGACGGCCCGGTACGGCTGCCGAAGGTCACGAAGTGGGTCGTGATGGTGCTGGTCGCCTTGGCCCTGTTGCCGCCGATCGCGGTGGCCTATTATCGGTCGGTGCCCAAGAGTTCGCCCCGGATCCACCTCGTCCAGGACATGGATTTCCAGCCGAAGTATCTGGCGCAAGAGTTCAGCCCGCTGTTCGAGGACCGTCGCTCGACGCGGCCGCCAATCGAAGGCACCGTGGCCGAAGGTCAGCTTCACGATAACGACCACTTATATCGCGGCAAGGTCGACGGCGACTGGGCCCAGACGTTCCCCATGCCGGTCACCCGGGCCATGATGCGGCGAGGGCAAGAGCGGTTCGCCGTCTATTGCGCCCCGTGCCACGGCTTGCTCGGCGACGGGCGAGGGATGATCGCGCTTAGGGCCACCGAACGCGTGGACCCGGCCTGGAAGACGCCCGTCTCGTTGCACTCCGGCAGCGTTCGGGAGCAGCCGATCGGCCAGATCTTCAACACGCTTTCCAACGGCGTGATCAAGGAAGGCCAACACACGATGCCGGCCTATAGTGCACAGATTTCGGCCGAGGACCGTTGGGCCATCGTACTTTACGAACTGGCCCTACAACGAAGCCAAGACGCCACGGCCGACGACGTACCGGAAGAAGTTCGAGGGAAACTGCAATAACATCTCAAAGTGTAAATGAAAATGATGCAGTGTAACCTTAAGTCAATAAGGAAAAACAATTATCAGCTAGCTATCAGCTATCAGCAGTCAGCTTTCAGCTATCAGAAGCCAAGGTTTCGGCTGTTTTTCTCCTTGCTGAAAGCTGATAGCTGACTGCTGAAAGCCACGACGTTTACTGTTTCAGTTTCATAGACACACTATCCAACCCCCATGCCAACCGACACCTCGCAAAACACGACCGACCAACCGACGCGACTCGGAGCAATCGCCTCACGGGGATTCCCCCTGGCGGTGGCGATCGGCCTGGTTGGGCTGGGGTTGGCGGTTGGTCTGGCGGTCAAGGACGATACGCTGCGGTATTTCTTCCATAGCTATCTGTTGAACTACTGTTATTTCCTGAGCATATCGCTGGGGGCCCTGTTCTTCGTGGCCTTGCAGCATGCGACCCGAGCCGGTTGGAGCGTGACGGTCCGCCGTCTGGCCGAGGTGTTGGCCGCCAACTTCTTCTGCCTGTTGGTCCTCTTCCTGCCGATCGTGGTTCCGGTGCTGCTGGGTAATTCGAGCCTCTATGTCTGGAACGACGCGGAGGCGGTTGCCCATCAGGAACTGCTTCAGCATAAGGCCGTCTATCTGAACCCCACGTTCTTCGGCATTCGGTGTGTGGTCTATTTCCTCGTCTGGTGGTACTTGGGCCGATTTTTCCTGCAACGGTCGTTGGCCCAGGACGAGTCGGGCGATCCGGCCCTGACGGTGCAGATGGAACGGCTCAGCCCGGTGGCGTTGTTGCTGTTCGCTGCGACGATCACCTTCGCGTCGTTCGATTGGCTGATGTCGCTAGAGCCGACGTGGTTCAGCACGATCTATGGCGTGTACTATTTCTCCGGGGCGGCCGTGGCGTTCTTTGCCGTGATCATCCTGGCGGCCATGCTGCTGCAAACGACCGGGCGGTTGACCCGTGAAATCACCACCGAACACTACCACGACCTGGGCAAGCTGCTGTTTGCGTTCGTCGTGTTTTGGGGATACATTGCCTTTTCGCAGTACTTGTTGATCTGGTATGCCAACATTCCCGAGGAGACCGAGTGGTATCAGGCTCGCCAGACCGGCAGTTGGGTCTCCGTGTCGGTGGCCCTGCTGTTCGTGCATCTGTTGATCCCCTTTTTCGGGCTCTTGTCGCGGGAAGTGAAGCGGCGAAGAATACTATTGGAGTTTTGGGCCGTCTGGTTGCTGGCGGCCCATTGGCTCGACCTGTACTACCTGGTGATGCCCAGCTACGATCATGCGGCCGCCCCGTTGGGCCTGATCGATCTGGGCTGTTTCCTGGGGATCGGAGGAATCTACACCGCGGGCATCCTCCGCGTAGCCGGCCAGCGGTCGCTAGTGCCGAGGAAAGATCCGCGGTTGGAAGAGTCGTTGAAGTTTGAAAATGTGTGAGGAGATGTAGATGTAGGGTGGGTCGAGGAACGAAGACCCACGCGTGAAAAGTAAACGTTGAGAACAACGGCGTGGGTCTTCGTTCCTTGACCCACCCTACGGAAAATGACGATGACCGAACACGAAGAATTCAACACGCCCGTGATTGCCGTGGTGGGGCTGATTGCGGTGATTCTGGTGATGGCTATGATCGGATTAGTGATTGTGATCTTCTATCGGGCCGAGGCCCGGCAGCATGCCGTGAAGGTCGTCGACCCGGCGCCGTTCGCCCTGAGCGACCTGGTGGCCCGGCAAGAGGGACAACTGGCCGACTATCGTTTGGTCGACCCGGAGCAGGGCGTCTACACGATCCCCATTCGCCGGGCGATGGATCTGGTGGCCGACGAATTGGCCTCCGATCCCCAGGCCGCCCGCAAACCGGTCAAGCCGGCCGAGGGCCAGGAGGGTGACGATGGGTTGTAGAACAATAGTGAAGATTCCCGTCTTGATTGGCACGCTCCTACTGACCGCCGCGCCTGCCATGGCCCAGCGGAAGGAACCGGCGCCGAAGGAGCTTCAGGGCATTACGGTCACCGAGCATCTGGACGCTCAGATTCCGTTGGACTTGGAGTTTACCAACACGCAGGGGAAGCGGGTGACCTTGGGCCAGTTGTTCGACGGCACGCGGCCGGTCATCTTGACGATGAACTATTCCGACTGCCCGCAACTGTGTATCGTGCAGCTTAACGCCCTGGTCAAATCGCTCGAGAAGATGCCGTGGGACTTGGGCAAGGAGTATCAGGTCGTCACGGTCAGCATCGACCCGGTCGAGACCTACGATCGGGCTCGCCTGACGCGGCAGAAGTATCTGAAAATGTACGGTCGCCCGGGCGGCGGACAGGGCTGGCACTTTCTGGTCGGCAAGGAAGCGAACATCAAGCGATTGGCCAAGACGGTCGGGTTCGGCTATCGCTGGTTGCCCGAGAGCAAGCAGTACGTCCACGCGGCCGTGCTGATGGTCTGTATGCCCGAGGGTCGGGTGTCGCGATATCTCTACGGCGTGGCCTACGATCCGCAGACGTTGCGCCTCTCGATGACCGAAGCGGCCGAAGGTCGGGTGGGAACCACGCTGGACCGGATCCTGCTGTTCTGCTTCCATTACGACGCGTCGTCGGGCCGCTATGGTCCGGCCGCGTTCAATTTGATGCGGGCCGGCGGGGCGTTGACCGTGGTGCTGTTGGGTACGATGATGTCGGTCTATTGGGTCCGCGAACGACGCAAAGCCAAGCGAGCCAACCGGGAGGAGACATCGTGATGCTTTCGCAAGGCCTTGCGGGGCTGTTGGCCCAGGCGGGCGACACCTTCTGGCTACCACCGCCCGACTCGACCACCGCCCCGTTGGTCGACAGTCTGTTCTATTTCCTACTGTGGCTCTCGACGTTCTTCTTCGTGTTGATCGTCAGCCTGATGTGCCTGTTCGTGCTGCTGTACCGACGTCGACCGGGCAAGGAGCCGAGCGAGTCACCCAGCCACAACACGCCCTTGGAGATCCTCTGGAGCGTGATCCCGCTGATCCTGGTGATCTTCATCTTCTATAAGGGTTTCGTCGGCTACCTCGATATGCGGCTGCCGCCGAGGGAGTCGTACGAGATCAAAGTCATCGCCCGAAAATGGGCATGGCAGTTCAAATACGCCAACGGCCACGACGCCATCGAGCTACACGTACCGGCCGACCGGCCCGTGCGGCTGATCATGCGGAGCGAAGACGTGATCCATAGCCTGGCGATTCCCGACTTCCGCGTGAAAATGGACATCGTGCCGGGTCGCTATACGAAGACCTGGTTTCGGGCGCCCAAGTCGGGCACGCATACGCTTTATTGCACCGAGTATTGCGGCACGGGCCATTCCGACATGGTCACGACGGTCGTGGTCCATCCGCCGGGCGAGTTCGAGCAATGGCTCGAGGACGCGGCCCGATTTGCCGCCAACTTGACGCCCGCCCAGCGAGGTGAACGACTTTGGCGCAGCCAGGGTTGCTTCCGTTGCCACACCACCGACGGCAAGGCCAGCACCGGGCCGAGTTTCCAAGGAATCTGGGGCGAGACACATGAGTTTACCAGGGGCGCGCCCGCCGTGGTCGACGAAAACTACATCCGCGAATCGATCCTGGATCCCCGGGCCAAGGTCCGTGCGGGGTACAAAGACCAAATGAACTCCTACCGAGGCCAACTCAGCGACGAGCAGATCGACGATATTATTGCCCTGATCAAGTCACTCAAAGTAGGTGAAGAATAGCGATCCATGTAAAGCCGCGACCAGTGGTCGCGGAATTCCGCCGCCACTGGCGGTGGCTTTACATAACTGACTGAAACTACGAACCCCCAACTCCATCCCCCATGCCAACCACCGCACCGGATAACTACCTGACCCACACCCGCGGCCTTCGCTCGTGGCTGTTTACGCTCGATCACAAGCGGATCGGCGTGATGTATCTGATCTCGATCCTCGCGTCGCTGGCCTTGGGCGGTTTCTTTGCCATGATGGTTCGGGGTGAACTGGCCATGCCGGGACCGACCATCCTGGGCAGCGACCCGACCACGGCCAAAAACCTCTACAACCACATGTTCACGCTGCACGGGGCGGTGATGATCTTTCTGTTCATCCTGCCGGGTATTCCCGCCGCGCTGGGGAATTTCATCTTGCCCGTGATGCTCGGGGCCAAGGACGTCGCCTTTCCGCGGCTGAACCTGTTCAGCTATTACTTGTGGGTCGGCGGGGCGATCTTCTTTGTGCTCACGCTGGCTTTCGGCGGGCTGGAGACCGGCTGGACTCTCTATACGCCCTACAGCACAAGCACGACCGACTCAAACGTGTTGCTGGCCGGGCTGGGGGTGTTCGTGCTGGGGTTCAGTTCGATCTTCACGGGCCTGAACTTCGTCGTCACGATTCACACGCTGCGTCCGCCGGGTATGACCTGGTTCAAGATGCCCCTGTTCGTCTGGTCGCTCTATGCCACGGCCTTGATCCAGGTGCTGGCCACGCCCGTGTTGGGCATTACCGTGCTGCTGCTGGCGGCCGAATTGGTGCTCGGCGTGGGTATCTTCGATCCGGAACTGGGCGGCGATCCGATCCTGTTCCAACACTTCTTCTGGTTCTATTCCCATCCGGCCGTCTACATCATGATCCTGCCGGGCATGGGCATCATGAGCGAACTGATCTCGGTCTTCAGCCGCAAACATATCTTCGGCTACAAGTTCATCGCGTTTAGCAGCATCGCGATCGCCTTGCTAGGCTTTTTGGTCTGGGGCCATCACATGTTCGTCAGCGGACAGTCGGCCCTAGTGAGCATGATCTTTAGCGCGTTGACCTTCAGCGTCTCGATCCCCTCGGCCATCAAAGTGTTCAATTGGCTGGCCACCATGTACAAAGGTTCGATCAGCCTGGCCACGCCCATGTGTTGGGCGTTGTCGTTTATCTGCATGTTCGGCATCGGCGGACTGACCGGTCTGTTCCTGGGGGCTCTGGCGACCAACGTCGTCTTGCACGACACCTATTTCGTGGTGGCCCACTTCCATTACACGATGGTGGGCGGGACCATGGTGGCGTTCATGGGCGGATTGCACTATTGGTGGCCGAAGATTACCGGCCGCATGTATAGCGATCTGGTGGGCCAGATCGCCTGCCTGTGCGTTTTCCTGAGCTTCAATCTGACGTTTTTCCCCCAGTTCCTCTTGGGCACGCACGGCATGCCGCGTCGCTACTTCGACTACGAGAAGTTGCTGCCGGCGCATCCCGAGTTCGAGATGCTCCACCAACTTTCGTCCCTCGGCGCGCTGCTGATGGGGGCCGGCATGCTGCTGGTCGGCGCGAATCTGCTCGGCTCGCTGATCTGGGGTCGCAAGGCGCCGGCCAATCCTTGGGGGGCGGCCACCTTGGAATGGCAATGCAGTTCTCCCCCGCCGCACGATAACTTTCCCGAACAACCCACGGTCAACGACCCCTACGATTTTACGAACCTCCGCTACGACCCGGATACGCAAGGATACGTCGCCAAGACATGAGCGAACCTTCCTCGACCCATCCCGAACCGGCCGGCGAGCACTGCCGCTTCCTGGCCCATCACTTCAAAACGCACTCTCAACAGTACGACTCGGGCAAGCTGGGGATGTGGATCTTCCTGATGACGGAGGTTCTCTTCTTTGGCGGGCTGTTCTGCGCGTATGCCGTGTTCCGAGCAAACCGGCCCGAGATCTTCACCTACGCCCATCAGTTCCTCGACAAGAACCTCGGCGCGCTGAACACGGCCGTACTGATCTTCAGCAGTCTGACCATGGCCTGGGGCGTACGATGTGCCCAACGCGACCAGCGACGCGGACTGATCGTGTGCCTGGTGTTGACGCTGCTTTGTGCGGGAGCGTTCCTGGGCGTGAAGTACGTCGAGTACCAGGCCAAATGGCAGCACGGGCTGCTCTGGGCCGCCAAGTATCAGCCGACCGAAGAGGACCACGAAGAAACGTCCCCTGGACAAGAGAGCGAGCCGCCGGCCGAAAGTCCGCGCGATGTGGGCGTTTTCTTCAGCATCTACTTCTGCATGACCGGCCTGCACGCGCTGCACGTGATCGGCGGCATGATCGCGATTACGTGGCTCTTGGTTCGGACCTGCAAGGGGCATTTCGGCAGCCACTATTTCGGGCCGGTCGACTTCGTGGGCCTCTATTGGCACGTGGTCGACATGGTCTGGATCTACCTGTTTCCGTTGTTATACCTGATCGACTAAAGGGCCCAAGATGAGTTATGCCACCGATACCCGACGCCACGCGACCATGGCCCATGTGGTGCCGGTGCGCGTGCTGTTGGCCGTTTTCGCCCTGCTGCTGGCCCTGACCTATCTGACCGTAGCGGCCACCGGGTTCGACCTGGGCAGTTGGAGTCTGGTAGTAGCCATCGCAATCGCCACGGTCAAGGCCACGGCGGTGGCCCTCTATTTCATGCACCTCCGCTACGACCAGCCGTTCTACGCGCTAGTCTTCATCACAGGCGTAGTCTTCCTGGCGATATTCATCTCGCTAACCCTCTACGACACGGTCCAATACCAACCCGACGTAAAAAGCCTGCAAGAGACGCAGGAGCGGTTAGGGGGCATCAATTAGATATTGGGCAGCGCGGGGAAGCCTTTGTTGTTTTTGACGACGAGGGTTTTTGGGTCGACGTTTTCTTTGATGTCCCAGAACTTGTAGGCATCATCGTTGCCACGGGTCCAGGTGAAGCGGTTGCCTTCGAAACGGATGTTGCGGCTGTTGACCAGCGTGACGGCGGCGAACATCCAATCGATGTAGCCGTCTTGGGAGTTGCCGTTGATAATGGTGTTGTTCTCGATGACGATGCCGTCGGTGCTGCCGACGTGGAGCCAGACGGTGCCGGTGTTTTCGATGTGGTTGTCGCGAATGACGATGTTGCGGTTGATGCCGGCCGCACCATGGCGCCAGCCCTCCATGATCGCGCCGATGAAAATCTCGCCCCAAGAGGGACTAGGGCCTTGGTTGCAGTTGATGAAACGGTTCTTGCTGATCAGAACGTTGTCCAAGCCGGCGGCCACCTTGAAATGCAACATTTCGGGCGCGAGTTGAATCCCGCCGTGCTGGAGCCGATCGAACGTGTTGTCTTCGATGATCACATTGCCGGTTGTCGCCAGGACGCCTCGGCCGCGGGCTTTGGCGAATCGGCAGCCGCGAATCGTCAACGACGGCATCCGCGCGGCGTCATAGCCGTGCGTGCCCGCCTGTACCCACTCGGGAAGAGGCTCGGTGAAGGTCACCAAATAGGATCCCAGGCGGCGATCCAGCTTCACGCTCTTGACCGTAGCCTTGGATTGCGGCGCCATGGTGTCGGGGTCGTTGAACTCGAAGACGTCGCCGCCTTCGACTCGTTGCGGGAACATGAAGGCTACGCCCGTGTGCGAAAGCCGCAAGGTGGTGTCGTTGGTTCGCTGCATAACCTCGAACAGTACGCACCACGTGTTGTGTGGATCGTCGCCGGTGGCTTCGAACTCGCAGTCCTGAAGCTCGATATGGCCGCTGAAATTGACGAAATGGGTGCCGTCCGCCGTCGCGGTGTGAAAACGTCGTCGCTGGCGCTTGGACGGAACGACACGGCATCGGGTCATCGTGATATCCCGGCCGCTGTAGGCCAGAAATCCCATGCCGGGGCAGGCGTGAAGCGTGACGTCCTGAAGCACAATCTCGTCGCAGTGCCAAAAGGTCATTCCCTGGTAGCCGTAGTTCGAGTGTTGCAGGCTCAACACGGCGCCGACCGGGATCGGCCAGTCATAGGTCTGTTTGACTCGCAATCGCTGCGGGCCAAGGTAGGTCGTGTTCTCGCGCGGGATGTTATACATCATCAGTCCGCCCGGAACGGGCCATGGCGCACGGGTCTCGGGATCGAAGCGGAGCATATAGCTCACGGGCAGGCACTTGTCGACGGGAAAGTCGTCATCTATCAACACCTCCACTTCCGAACCGGTCGAGGCCGTGACGACGCCCGTAGAAAAGGGCGGCCTGGGCCAATCGATTGTGATGTTCGTAACCGAAACCTTCTTGCAGTGCTCGAACTTGAAGGTTCCCTTGAAAAAGCTGCTGCAAAGGAATTCGGCTCCCGCGCCCTGGCCTTGGATAATGACCTCGTCGAAGCCCTTGAAGACAACCTCCGCGGTGAAGATCTTATTGACGCCCTCGCCTTCGAGCGGATCGCCGTTGGAAAGAATATACTCGCCTTCCGGGAAATCGAGCAGGATCCGCCCCGTGGGGCGCGCGAGTTCGATTTCCGCAAGCAACTTCTCCAAAATCGGTTGGCCCGTATTGGGTTCGATCGTTATCCCCCCTTCCTTCGGCGCCGCGTGAGCCTTCGAGGCCACGAAAGCGCCCACGGCTGCGCCGCTGGCAACACGGAGAAAACGTCTTCGGGATAGCATTGTCAGTTGATCCTTGCTTCATTCCGGACTGGTCTTCCCCACGAAAAGTGGGTAGCATCGTCGCTGGGGTTGCTCCTCAGCAGGGCCCTATCCTCCGATGCGACATGGTTTATTCTAGCCGACGCAAACGGGGCGTCAACAGCTCGCGATCATAACGTTAGCTCGCAGTCCAACCGGCTCAAGTAACCCAGCGTCGAATGACGACGCACACGATTGCAAGAAACTTCTATGTACTCGAAGATCGCGCGACGCGCCTCTTCTCGCGTTTGAAAACCCTCGTGATAAACCAACTCCGCCTTGATGGAACGATAGAAGCTCTCCATCACCGCGTTGTCCCAGCAGTTGCCTTTGCGGCTCATGCTGCACGTCATGCCGTAATCTTCCAACAACTGCTGGTAGTCACCGCTAGCGTACTGGCTGCCGCGATCGCCGTGGTGCAGCAAGCCGGGCGGAGGGCTTTGGTCTCCTTTCGAGAGAGAACCGGGACCGGAGTGTCAGAACGTCAGCAACCCTTCACAAGTTTCCAAGCCCGTCGGGACCTCCCCGAGAGGGTTTTGCCGAAACCCAGAGCTCTGAGTTTGAACGGTCGAATCGTCCTTGTCAAGCGAGTTGGATATCCCCGGGGCCATTCTGTTCGACCCACGTTCGAGTCGCGTCCGATCGCCTGTCCCAGGGACCTTCAGGTCCCTTCCCGCCGCAGGCGGTCATCGGCCCGACGTTCACGTCGGGTTGTACTACACATCTCTTCGTTCAAGACGATGGCTTCAGCCACAGGGCCATTCATGGTCCTTTCCGCCGCAGGCGGTGTTAGGCCCGACGTTTACGTCGGGTTGTACTACACATCTCTTCGTTCAAGACGATGGCTTTAGCCACAGGGCCATTCATGGTCCTTTCCGCCGCAGGCGGTGTTAGGCCCGACGTTTACGTCGGGTTGCGTAGGCTCCACCCGCCACGTTCTGGCCGTGCCCGTCTCGCCCCGGCTCCGCCGGGGCGAGACGGGCACGGCAGCGGGACTCGCCAGGCTACCTGACGACCCGTGCTAAAGCACGGGCCTAATACCGCTTCGCGGTCAAGGGCCGTAAACGGCCCTCCGGGAGATAATCCTCCATCTTCGATGACTTGTGGAGAACAACGAGACGTTTACGTCGGGTTGCCCGGCTCACGAACCACAACTCCCCGCTCCCGCCACGAGCGCACGGGCCGCCCCCCGGGGTAGCAAGAGAGTCGTCCACAAGCTAGAATATACGCTCGGCAGCGTGCTACGGTCGCAAAAGGGTGGTCGCCCACGGAATACGCCTGAACGACAAACTTCCACCGACTGTCTGTGCCGTAGACGAAAGAACCTAACGCAGGGGGCCGCGGATGGTCTCTAAACGTAGTCTACTCTTGCGATGCCATGAAGCGACCAAAAACGCACGAAACTGACAAGCTCGCTCAGCAGGTATTTGAAGGCGCCTTGCCTCCGAATTGGGTACCGCGACGCGAAGAGCCAGACTATGGGCTGGACTACACAGTTGAGGTCTTCGAGAATCAGGAGACTACGGGAATAAGATACGGTGTCCAACTCAAGGGCACAACACAACTGTTACGGGGAGCCAATTGCGTCCGATTCAAACTATCCACGGAACACCTTGCAGAGTACGTGGACAAAATTCGGCAACCGGTCTTTCTTGTTCTGGTTGATGTTAAGAAAAAGGGCTCTTCCGGAGAATCTGTGGGTGAATTGAGAACGTGTTGGTGATTGGAGGTTAGGTTTTCTAAGGCATGGGAGGACAGAAAGAATGGATGGGGAGTGGAAGAAGTAGCCCCGCCACCGCGTGGTGACGGGGCTGGCGGATATTCTTCCCGCCCTCACCTCGGCTATCCCTTGTGGGGTTGCTCCTCAGCAGAGCCCCACTCCGTTTCGCCGAGCATTGTGTAGTATACGGCAGATAAAATTGGAATGACACCAGTGCATCCTGTGCGACTTTCGGTTATGGATAGTGTTGTGAGACATCATCCCCCGGAGCCAACAC
>SDBT01014539.1_pt1 | contig 12547 bp, 15 predicted proteins | sample 2277101 | NCBI WGS metagenome assembly SDBT01 (sample SAMN10404973, study PRJNA504765) | marine sediment metagenome | isolation source: marine sediment core GS10_PC15, 103 cmbsf | place: Arctic Ocean: Southern Knipovich Ridge | collected 2010
CTTCCGTCCCCGTCTGATGCTTCGTCGACGAAGCGACGAGGTTGTTAGCCGGATCGAAAAGGTAGAGGTCGTAGTCCGACGAGGCCTGCGGCCAGTCGTTCCACGTCAGGAACTGGACGATCTCGGCAACCGCCGTTCCGTGAGTAATCCCGCTCGTCAACCCGGTGCCGGTCAAGTCATTCTGGTTGATCGAGTAGGGGAGATCACCGCGCGCCTGGGCTTGCGTAAGCCCCGAGAATCCGAGATCAATGATGGCGATCTTGACTCCGCTTCCACGATTCCCCGCTGCATGAAACGCCACGGCTCCGATCGCTGCGACACCCTGTGAGGTGCTGCCCAGAGGGAACGGGACGTACGGCGGCCGGATGAACGCGACTCCGGTCAATTTCCCGACGATGTCCGACAACTGTGAGAGCGGCACGGTGATCTTGATCAACCCAGACGATGACTCGATCGACGACCGACTGACCCCGAGCGCCGACAGCGCGGCAACATTGGACGCACTGCTTCGGCCGGGACTGGATTCCAGAACGACGGTAACGTTTGACGTTGTTGAGGAGAAGGGGATGCCGTAGAGGTTGGCCAACCCGTCGAGGGCGACGCGGGCCCTCGCTGGAAGCGCGCTCATCATCTGGGTCGCAATAGAACCTAGCGCCTGCTGTGCTACTCCGAGCAGGGCTTCAAGAGATCCGTCGAGTTTGGGATTGTGGTTCGCGCGCGCGATCTTCTCTTTCCCGTAGTTGGTGACGATTCCCAGTTCCTTTACCCTGGGAGTCGACTCAGAGGTCGCTCCCGTCGCTGTGGCGACAAGAAACTCGATGGCCGATTGTTGATCCGCCGGCCATTTGACGACGCCAAGGAACCACCCATCGGCGAATGGAATCGGCACGCCGAGGACGCGACCTCCGGATGTGATCGGCACGACACCGCGACTGCGAAGTGTTCTGTCAAGACTCGACAAGTCAACGAGGAACGGAGAAAGGGAGGCAACCCAACCCTCCGGGACCATCACCAGATGGAATTGGATCGATGAGCGATAGGATTGGACGGCGATCTGCGTCGGGAGACTGCTCTGGGAGTACGAGCGGAATCCGACCGTGATGCCGTGGACACGCTGGAATGAATCAGCCACGGCCTCCCACTGGTCGCGGGTAGTTTGGTCGATCGCTACGATTAATCCCTCGGATTGTCCGAGACCGGCAAAGGCGAAGGTCGCTGCAAGTAGCAACGCCAGGAGAATGATGCGCTTCATTAGCTATACCCCCCATAATAGTGCAATCCTACATGAGTTTCGATCTGGAAACTCTCTTGTGTGACAGATGCGTCGATTGTCGTGAGAAGGCCGCTCCGTGGTGCCGGCCCGCCTCTGGCGCGGATGGAACAGAGTACCCGAGTAGATCCGATCTGCTCGACCAATCTGGGCTCACTGGAAGTGAAGAGTACACGATCCGGTCTTCCCTCAGACACGAGAACTGCCTGTCGATGCATCGGGCACTCCTTTCATGGTTGAACTACACACAACTTGGTCGCAAGTTGCATCCTCGTTGCCGCCAGCAACGTCGGGACCTGTGTGCGACGCGCTCTCCGACGTGGCGGAAAGAAGGTCGAACAATGAGGAGAAAGGCGTTGAACAACCGTTGGTCTTTCTCCAAGCAATGCGAAGCGTTGCCACTCGCACAGAGCACAAAGGACGCAGAAGAAGAACAGGGAGGGAAAAGCAACAATTGCATTTTCTCCCGCAGAGTCGGCGAACCGATAGGTCGGTTCGTTAGGCGCGGAGGACTGCAATAAACAAGACTCAAAGACATAGTATGCGGTAGGCCAATACAAGTTCAGTGGCTATTGCAGTTTCCCTCTGCGATCTCTGCGCCTTGAGCGAGTGCGAACTGACTGCTTCGCTCGTCAGTTCGTCGGAGTTGGGCGCGAGACGCCCAACGTCCGCGTTGGGGGCCACGGGCGAGAGATAGGTTCCTCGATCGAATTCGTTCCCAGTTCATTAGAACCATCCTCTCACAGAGCTCACGGAGACACGGAGCAAGACATTCAAGAACAGGAAGCAATCACCCGAGGAAAATCAAGGATGCGAAGTAAGAAGACCACGAGAACTTGGTGTGGAGCTTGTTAACCATGAACTGGTTTCTCCTCTGCGCCTCTGCGCCTTGAGCGAGTGCAACGAGCGGGCGAGAGAAGAAGATTGTATCCCGCAGAAACGTGCCCCTTGTGTATACTTGGTGGCGCGGTGACAGAAATTCTTGCGGTAGCACAGAGGAGTGAAGATGAAAGCTGTTCTGGTGGCTGGAACGATCCTGCTGCTTGTGGGGCAGCTGGCGGGGGCGCGTGAGATTCACGTTCCTCAGGATGTCCAACTATCCGGAAGTGTGCTGATTGCCGAGCGATTTGCCGAGTACAGCAACGATGAGTGGATTCCGATCGAGTTCCCCGCATGGCCCGGAGAGCGAGGATTGCGACCATCGAGCTGGTTCAATGTGCTTATTGAAGCCCATCCTGGGGACGTACTGATCCTCGCTCCCGGAGTGTATCAGGCTCAACTGTGGATCTTCGCTCCTCAGATCACCGTCATGACCGATCCGGAGTATGCTGAGCTGGCCGTGATTCAGGGAACGATCGAGATCGATGCTGATCGCGTGTTGCTTGAACGAATCGGCGTGACCAACTCGTCACTTCCAGGGGACAGCGGCCATGGAATCGAGATCAACCGCGACCTGCTTGACTACGTCACTATCCGCCAATGTCGCTCCTATGGGAATCGTTGGACGGGAATCCACATGATTGGTGTCAGCGGCAGAATCGTCGAGTTGCACGTGGAGAACTGCGAGTTGGTCGACAACGGGATGGACGGGATGGACGCCAATTGGATCGATCGGCTTATTGTCACCGGGTCCATCATTACTGGGAACGGCTGGGATTTCGCGAGCGGTGTTGGGGTTCGGATTGGCAGCAGCGTTGGGATAGTTGAACTCGAGAACAACATCATCACAAACAATCGCTCGGAAGACGTCTACCGGAGGAAGTGACGCAAACAGCGGATCAGCGGCGAGACAAGAACTTCAATTCGTCGACACATATTCACTCTGACAACCGACAGGGTAGAGTGCAGATGTCAATTAGTGTACGCGCAATGGTACGACCCGGAACGGGACTGGGGAAACACGGTCGACTGGAGCGAAACGATATCCTCGGCAAAGCGAGGGAATCGAAGGAGGGGGCACAATCGTGGGTGCACCTAGGGAAATCTCCTCAGCACAAACAGACAGGCTGATCTCTCGCGACATTCCTCTCGGGCCGCACACCTCGCTCCAGGTCGGCGGCCCGGCCCGATTCTATGTTTGTCCGACGGACGGCACGCAACTGGCCGCGGCGATCGCCTGGTCAGGGGCGAATCGCGTTTCCCACTGTGTCCTCGGCGGCGGGACCAACATCCTCTTCACCGATTCCGGCTTCGATGGTCTAGTCGTGCACACGGCCCGCCTTCGTGGCTTGCGTATTGATGGCGTCACACTCCGAGCCGCGGCCGGAGAGGCGCTGTCTGCTGTAGTGTGGGCCGCCTGCCGTGCCGGTCTGACCGGACTTGAATGGGCGTACGGGATTCCGGGGACCGTCGGCGGCGCGGTGGTGATGAACGCTGGGACTGAGGAAGGCGAGACGGCCGGCGTACTACAGCAAGTCACCGTCCAAGTCCCGAGCGGCGAGAAGAGAGTTCCGACGGCGACTTTGGCGCTGGGATACCGGACGAGCGCGTTGCTGACCGGTGACCTTTCCGGCGTGATCATCGAGGTCGAGTTTGCCCTTCACCGTGACGATCCGGGTGCCTGCACCGCCCGTGCTCGCCGGACGATGGCGGAGCGGATAGACCGTCTACCCGCGGGCGCTTCCGTTGGCTGCATCTTCCGCAATCCGCCCGAAGGACCGACTGCCGGCCAACTCCTCGACCGTTCCGGCTGTAAGGGGTTGCGCGTCGGAGGGGCCTACGTTTCAGAGGAACACGCCAACGTCATTGTCAACGAAGGAGCCGAGAACGCCGGCGATGTCCTCGAATTGATCGAGAGGATGAAGTTCCGTGTTCGAGATGCATACGGCATCGATCTCCACGAAGAGGTCGTGATCATCCACTGAATTTCGTGAATGCTCCGACGAAGATCTTCCTGCAACGTCGCGGGATCTATCTGTAGCGTCGGGACCCGTGCCCGACGTTGAGGAGGAAACAAGGCGACGCTGCACGTGAGAATGCCTCGCAGGATCCATCTGTAGCGTCGGGACCTGTGCCCGACGTTAGCCTCCTGTGCCCGACGTTAGCGTCTGGGCTTGTCTCTGACGTTTACGTAGACGTTCAGGCTTGAAAACGCCGCTAGAGGAGTAGTAGCATGGATTGGAAATCGATTGTGAATGTACAGGAGGTGAGGATCTAAGCCGATGATTACGGAGTATATTGAAGCCGCGCTTGCCAGAGCCACCTATGAGATTATTCAAGACGATGAACCATACTACGGAGAGATACCCGGCCTGCAAGGGGTTTGGGCAAGCGGAAGAACATTAGAGGAATGCCGTCAGAATCTTAAGGAAGTTATTGAAGGATGGATCATTGTTAGGCTGAGGAAGAGCTTGTCGATTCCTCCACTTGATGGGCATAGGATAGAAGAGCTCGAGGAATTGAAGATCAGTGGCTAGGCTCGCGCCGGTCTCCTGGGAAGATCTGGTTCGGCGACTGAGGAAATTAGGATTTCAGGGACCTTACCGGGGAGGGAAACACCCATACATGGTTAAGGGAGATCTAATCCTGACTACCCCAAATCCGCATAAGCGGGAGATTGGTGTTGATCTCCTACGCCGTATTTTGAAACAAGCAGCAGTTTCAAAAAGGGAATGGCTTGAACAATGATTTCCAGAAAGAGGTACCGAAGGTTGGCTATTGGCAGCATTGAACAGGGATCTTTCCAGTGCCAACCACGGGGCCCGTAACGTCGCATACAGGTTGCGACGCTACACGTGAGAATACCTGGCAGGCTGATCTGCTGTAGCGTCGGGACCCGTGCCCGACGTTAGCGTCCTGTGCCCGACGTTAGCGTCTGTCCCGGACGACGATGCCCATTTCCCCCTTTCTGAATGCTCTGTGCGGGCGAGGCAGACAAGTCCTCTGTGAACTCTGTGAACTCTGCGAGTTCGACGGCCTCGGCGGTGAAAGCTTCTGTTCGCAAGGGTTGATTCGCGAAGTCACGGAGCTGCAAACAAGGCCCGGAAGCCAAGCGAGTCGCATGTCTGGGGTCAAGAGTTACATACCAGATGCCGATGTAGTGGTGACTTACCGGCTTACCCACTACGTAGAACTGCTAGGTGAGGCGGATTCGGTGTTCGAGGATGCCCTTGATGAAGAGATTGCCGTCTGCTTGCATCTTGTCGATCTCGTCTTGTGTGTAGGCCAGAACCTCGATGGGAACGCCGGCGCCAGAGAAGGCATCCACGAAGTCGGTCAACCGATCTTCGGGCCGTCGGTCGCTTTGTTTGAGAACCACAAAGATGTCCGCGTCGCTTCCCGGAACCGCGTCGCCTTTGGCCAGGGAGCCGAACAGCCACACAGAGTCCACTTCCTTTCGTTCTTCCACAAAAGAACGCGCAGCGTCGCGCAAGCGTCGCAGCGTCGCCTCTGAGTTAAGTGAGATGATCGTGACAGAATCGGATGATCTGACGCGCATGATCGACCGCCTCCTTGGCCTCGCCCTCGGTGAAGTAGTCGGTCGGCGCACCGCTGGGGAAACCGTTCGGATATCGAGCCAGAATGTAGAACTTGTCGAGAATCTTCCCCGCATCGATCAATGAGTCCGGGACGCGAAGCGAAGAAGGCAGCTCCTCTAGCAAGAAGCGGACGGAGTGTCCCCACGCAAGCTGGTTTGACTCCTGGTACAGAGCCTTGATGGCTTTCTCGGCGGCCTGCTGGGCTGAGAAGCATGCCCATTCGAAGAATCGCTCGCGTCGTGCGAAATCCGCATGCTCGAGGTCGCGGTTCGCTCGCTTCAGCCAATCTTGGGTTCGTTTCGGCATGATGGGTTCCCTATCGGACCTGAGGCGCCAGGGCTTGGGACCATTGTAGATTTTGGGTCAGCTGCGTTCAAGATCGAAGAACCGTAGCGTGCGTGCTAGTCCCCGACGAATGAAGACGGGTAACGTCGCACACAGGGCCGCTCACTTCGTTCGCTTAAGGCTGCATCGGGCGACTCCAAGGAACCCGAAGGGTTCCCAGTTGCTTGGGAGATCGCTAATACGTTCTCTGTCGCGCAATCTCCGATTGCGCTGTTAGCGAGTAGAGCGAGCGGTGATTGCGCTGCTGAAGGTACTATGTTGCAGGGCGGTGCAGCGTGTGAGAATGCCTTGGAGTCTGATCTGCTTGTGTGGCGTCGGGACCTGTGCCCGACGTTTGCGTTTAGCTCCGTTCGCCCTTCGCTGCGCGACGCTCCCTCGCGCTGACTTGTACCAGATAGTGAACAAAGAACGCTAGGAGTACGCCGATCATCAAGCCGAGGAACGCTGCAACTGCGATCGTAGTCTTGGATCTCGATTTTGAAACCGTGCTCGTGATCGTTGGCTCACCAACCGGACTGAGTACGAACAGGTCTCCAGGTTCGGCCGTTTCGAGCGTATCGAGGTACACCTGCTGCGGCGCAAGCTGTGCTTCCAGCCCGGCGATTCGTCCAGCTAACGCTGTCGGCACAGGGTCCTCAGCGGAAGCGGAAGCACGCTCCTCTCTCAGGCGCTCCGATAGTATCTCCAGTTCCGCTACTAGATTACTTTGCTCGAAGCGCATCACCCGGGCCACGTGTTCAAGTTCCTTCGCGAGGGCGAGTGGTAACTGCTGTTCCAGCACAGCTTCGGCTTGGGCAAGAGCGTCGCTTACGGCATCAGTCGATGCGGCGTCGCTTCGCGACAGCGTAATGCGATCGTCCACCAGGCTTGCCGTGATGCCTGGCACCGCGCCCTTTGTCGCTATCAGCGTGAACTCCACTGCAGATATCATGGCGACCGTCGCGTCCCGATCCCCGGCGAATGCCGCCGTGACATATTCCCGCAACAGGATCTTAGTCGAGCCGCTGTACGTCGTCGTCGTTGGCTGCAGCCCTACGAACAAAGCGCTTAGCCCGACCACGACGACCAAGCATCCGAGGATAATCCACTTCCCCCACCATAACGTGCGCAAATAGTCGATTAGCTCGAGAGTATCTGTGCTGACTTGTTCTTCCATGTTTCCCCTTTTGACATGAGACGGCCTCATTCAGACTACTCGTTGTCGTTACTATTCAAATCAGGCGTCCGAGTTTCGCCCTCACACGAATACCATACAACACGAATCAGTTTAACGGAAATTACCGACTACTACCTGCACATTTAACCTGGATCTACATTCCTCTGACTTGCCTCCACCCGCTGAAGAGCTTCTGTCGTTGTACCACAGGTTTGCCCCCATATACAATGGCTGCGAATTCCCATAGCTACACCCAAGGAAGGAGATTGAGAAAGAACCGCACTTGAGAAGTCCAGTATCACATGTCGCTTAATGAGATCCTTCGCAGAAGTCTTCGGAGCACATGGTGTCCGCAGTCGTGGCCAGCACAGCTTGAAGAGGTTCTGGCGCAACGGCTCGGTGAAGCGTTCTTCCAGTCCGCGTTTCTCGGAACTGGATCGGTTGTTCGATCTGCGGCCACCAGATACTGAGCCGCTGCTTCGACTGAACCTCGATAGGGACACAAGCGTAGAGGTGCGCAAATGTGTTGCTGAGATTAGCAGATCCTTGCACGTGCAAGGAGGGCAGTGGGAACGAGCGCCTGGTTTCGCCGACAAGGCAGCTATCAAGTGTTCATGGATGCATGAGAATTGCCTGTATCCCGCTGGTGGCGGCAATCCAAATCATAGTGGAAGATGTACGAGAGCACGGCTTAGAAGTCAGTTTGGGTGACTGGGCCAACGAGCTGGGGAGAGAAATGGAATCCGAGAAACTTGGATCAAGACAAGTAAGGAAAGCGGTTATTCTCTGTGGCGGTGAAGGAATGAGGCTGCGACCTTTCTCCTTTTCTACGCCGAAACATCTGATGCCCGTTGCTAATCGACCGGTGATTGCATGGATCTTCGATACAATTGTCAAGGCAGGGATCGAAGACGTTGCTGTGGTTGTTAGTCCGTTGAATGAGTATGCCTTTCGCAAGGAACTTGGAGAGAGAATCGAGCATGACATACGCTTGAGCTTTGTCGTGCAGGAGCATCCGAAGGGGCTTGCCCACGCGGCTGCCTGTGCTAGGGAGTTTGTGGCCGGAGATCCGTTCCTGTTGTACCTGGGGGATAACCTGTTCGAGTTTGGTGTTGGAGACATGATCCATCGCTTTGAGAGCGGCGAACATGCAGCCACCATTGCGCTGAATGAGGTTCCCGACCCTCACCGATTCGGCGTAGCTCGCCTTGACGGGGAGACCATCACTGAGTTGATCGAGAAACCTACTGAGCCGCCGAGCAGTTGGGCGGTGGCAGGAGCCTATGTCTTTTCCCAGATGGTCTTTCAGGCGATCGAGCAAGTCACGCTGTCACGGCGAGGAGAGCTTGAGATTACCGACGCCATTCAGCTCCTGATCGAGGAACAAGGGAACGTGAACGCGCACTTTGTGCAGGGTTGGTGGAAGGATGTCGGGCTACCTCGGGATCTCATTCTGGCCAGTGAACTCCTCATGAAGAAAGGTACACCACGGATTGACGGACATGTAGACACAAGTAGCGTACTGGACGGCTTCGTAGTTGTGGAGAAGGGAGCCAGCGTACGCGGCAGCACGCTGCAGGGACCGTGCATCGTGGGAAGTGGTGCACAAATTGTGAGCTCGAGCATAGGTCCCAATGTAGCAATTGGCAATGCATGCCAGATTGAGAAATCTCAGATCAGAATGAGTATCCTGATGGATGGGGTGTGTATTGAGCATGTGAACATGCTCTGTGATTCGATCATTGGTCGCAGAAGCCGACTTGCTCCGACCTCAACTGGCGAATGTTATACGGCCCTCGTAGGTGATGACAGCACCGTATTCATGTGTCCGTGATCGCATAGGCGACACGTGGTGGATCGAGGAGAAGAAGGCGGCTAGGCTAAGTGATGGGCCTATTCGAAAAGGAGGAAACTGCATGCAGAGTGGAATCTTTTGTCCGCTTCGAGTTGCGATCATAGGGACGGGCTATGTAGGGCTGACATCAGGCGTTTCATTGGCATTCCTGGGACACCATGTCACCGCTGTGGACAAGGACATCAACAAGATTGAGATGCTCAAGAATGGCATAAGTCCGATCCACGAACATGGTTTGGAAGAGCTTCTGAAGCAAACTCGTGAGCGCACCTGTTTTTCGGGAGACACCGCCGGATCTGTTAGAGAAGCAGATGTGATCCTGATTGCTGTGGGAACACCTTCTAGGAAGAACGGGCAGGTAGACACGCAGCATGTGGAAGCCGCCGCTCGCGAAATCGCTGAAGGCCTTCTGCCTGAGCGTAGATACACTGTCATTGTGAAATCTACCGTGCCCGTGGGTTCGAACCGACGAGTTCAACACGTGATCCGCGAGGTACTCTCAGCGAAGGGTCTTGCTGAGCGCATCTTCGTGGATGTGGCTTCGAATCCGGAATTCCTCCGTGAGGGTACGGCTTTGCGTGATACGCTGTATCCTGACCGGATTGTCGTTGGTGCAGAAACGTCTGAAGCGGTGGACATGCTTCGCCAGCTCTACCAGCCAATTCTTGAGCAGACATTCGATGAGCCTGCTACATTGCCCAGGCCGGAAGGATACGATCTCCCTTCGATGGTGACGACGGATCCCGTGAGTTCGGAATTGATCAAGTACGCATCCAACGCCTTCCTGGCTATGAAGATCAGTTTCATCAACGAGATTGCGGGACTCTGCGAGCGTGTTGGCGGCGACATTACTGAGATTGCGCGGGGCATGGGACTCGATTCGCGAATCAGTCCCCAGTTTCTCCGTGCCGGCCTGGGTTGGGGGGGGAGCTGTTTTCCGAAGGACACCGCTGCACTTGTAGCCATGGGCAAGGAACTTGCCTGTCCGATGAGACTTGTCGAAGCGACCTGTGAAGTCAATGCAGCGCAACGGCAACGGGTTGTCGAGCGGCTGCAGGAGGAGCTCAAGGGGCTTCGTGGAAGGGTCATCGGAGTGCTGGGTTTGTCTTTCAAGCCGGGTACGGATGACCTCAGAGAGTCCCCAGCGTTGGAGGTTGTCCGCGTTCTCCTTGAGCGTGAGGCGCACGTTCGAGTTCACGATCCCATTGCGATGGACAATGCCCGAGTCGAACTGGAAGGATCTGGAGCCGACTTCTTTGCCGATCCGCATGAGCTTGCCAGTGGATCTGATGCGCTCATCTTAGCTACGGAATGGTCGGAATACAGGAACTTGAACCTTAAACAGTTGGCGGCAGCCATGCGAACTCCAGTGCTTGTCGATGCAAGGAATCTTTACGATCGAGACCAAGCGATCTCAGCAGGATTCACTTATCTGGCGGTGGGCCGATGAGAAGAAGAGTGAGGGGACAGGAGTGAGGTGTGAGGAGTGACATGTGAGAACGTATCATGAGCTGCAGGCATGGCAAGAGGCACTGATCCTGGTTCGTGAGGTCTACTCAGCCACGAGACGATTCCCCCAAGACGAGAGATTCGGCCTGACGGCACAGCTGCGGAAAGGGGCTGTGTCGGTGCCAAGCAACATCGCAGAAGGAGTGGATCGTGGAAGCGATAAGGAGTTCGGGCAGTTCCTGATCATAGCGCGCGGATCCTTTAGCGAAATAGAAACGCAGCTCTTGATCGCCAAGGATTTGCGATACCTGCCTGAGGAAATGTATGCTCCGGGCACGTGGAACGTGGACACCACGTTTCCGCTGATCGGCGGCCTCATCCGCAGCCTGCGCAAAAGAAGCTCCACATGAACTCCACCTCACGCCTCACATCTCGCGCCTCACATGCCCTAGTCACAGGCGGTGCCGGGTTCATCGGAAGTCATTTGGTCGATCGGCTCCTCGCGGACGGATGGCGTGTGACCACGGTGGACAACTTCGACCCGTTCTACGATCCCGCCATGAAACGCGACAACATCGCAAAGCATCTCGCTAATGAGAGGTTTCGCTTGGCGGAGATGGATATCTGTGACGACGAAGCACTCTTCACGCTGGATGGCAGCTTCGATGTCATCGTTCACCTTGCTGCAAAGGCAGGAGTCCGGCCGTCGATTGCAGACCCGATTGGGTGCCAACGGACAAACGTTTTAGGAACCCAGAATGTGCTGGAGTTCGCACGGCAGCGTGACATCAAGCAGTTTGTCTTTGGGAGTTCATCCAGTGTCTACGGCGTTAACCCGGAAGTTCCTTGGCGCGAAGACCAAGCAGTCTTACAACCCATCAGTCCTTATGCAGCGACGAAGGTCGCTGGCGAACTACTTGGTCATGTGTACAGCTACCTCTACGGAATTCGCTTCATTGCATTGCGTTTCTTCACGGTCTACGGTCCTCGCCAGCGTCCAGATTTGGCCATCCACAAGTTCGCTAGCTTGATGCTTAAGGGGAAACCAGTTCCGATCTACGGAGATGGGAGTTCGGCACGTGATTACACGTACATTTCCGATGTCGTAGAAGGGATTCTTGCTGCTCTCACATTCAACCAAGTGCCTTATGATGTCCTGAATCTCGGGAATGGCCGTGCAACTAAGCTTCTCGACATGGTGGCATGCCTGGAAGAAGCACTTGAGACAAAAGCGCAATTGCGCTACGTAGGAAGACAAGCAGGAGATGTTCCACTTACGTGTGCTGACGTCTCGAAAGCACAACGTATGCTGGGATACGAGCCTGCAACAACGCTTGGAACAGGGATTGAGAAGTTTGTCGTATGCTTGCGATCCCAGCTCCCTGAGGGCCTCAATAACGAATCTGCTCGCGACGAATAGAGGAGCATCTACCACAATGCTCATGCTGGTTACTGGTGCAAGCGGGCAACTTGGTACAGATCTTCTACGCATCCCATCAGAAAATCACGTGGCGGCTCCTCTCACACGGGGCGATTCGGATGTCACTGATCGCCAGAGCCTGAAATCGGTTGTGGCTTCTGCGCAAGCGGATATCATTATCCACGCTGCGGCGTACAGGGATGTTGCACGAAACAGAGAAGAATCGAGATGAAGCACTTCGCGTTAGTGCTTTAGGCACGAGAAACGCTACACTCGCAGCAGGATCGGAACATGCGAAACCGATCTATATTGGTACAGATTATGTCTTTGCAGGTGTGAGAAGAATCGATGGTTTAATAATGGGCGGGGGAACCGGTTCCGCCAAGTGTCGGGAGGAGAACAGTAATTGGAGCGAGAACCTCAGGAAGGCCCTATTTTGAAAGATGTTGAGAGGTTAAGTCAATCTGCACAAGTACCGACAACGATTATCCAACCATCGCGCAAGTGGTTTTCCCTGAAACTGGGGGAGTTGTGGCGATATCGCGAGCTGCTTTACTTCCTTACGTGGCGGGAT
>SDBT01014540.1_pt1 | contig 12547 bp, 8 predicted proteins | sample 2277101 | NCBI WGS metagenome assembly SDBT01 (sample SAMN10404973, study PRJNA504765) | marine sediment metagenome | isolation source: marine sediment core GS10_PC15, 103 cmbsf | place: Arctic Ocean: Southern Knipovich Ridge | collected 2010
ATTATTTAAATATTTTTTAGATATAATTTTATTTTTATTAATTATATTTAATCTACAGCAATAGCAAATCCTCAAAATTTAATTGTTACATCAGGCTTTGCAACTCTTCAAAATATAGATGCGAATACACTAAATCTTATAACTTCAGATAAATCTGTTTTAAATTGGCAAAGTTTTTCAATAAATGCAAATGAAACTACTAATTTTATAATGCCAAATGCATCTTCCGTAGCTTTAAATAAAGTACTTGGACAAGATATTTCATCGCTAATGGGTACATTAAATGCTAATGGTAAAATCGTTTTAATAAATTCAAATGGAATATTAATAGGAAATGAAGCTTATATAAGTACCGCTTCTTTTATTGGATCTACTTTTGATGTAATATCTCAGGATATTTTGGATAATAATGAATGTATATTTAAAGGTGATTCAAAAGCAAGCATAGAAAATCTAGGAACTATAACTGCCACTTCAGGTGATGTTTTTTTAATAGGATATCAACTAAAGAATTTAGGAAAAGTAAAAGCAGAAAATGGAACGATCGGAATTGGAATTGGAAAAGAAATACTTTTAAAACCAAAGTCTCAAGAAAAAATATTTATCAAAGCTCAAAAGGCAGATAAAGACATTGAAACAGGCATTGAAAATAATGGAGAAATGACAGCTGCTCAAATTGAGATAAAAGCAGATGGTAATCCCTACACACTTGCTATTAAAAATAGCAAAAAAATAGATGCATTGGGCACTAAAACAATTGATGGAAAAGTGTTTTTAGTAGCAGAGAATGGCAGAAATGAAAATCATGGCGAAATAAAAGCTAAAAATTTTGATGGTACTGGTGGAAAAGTTAGACTTCTTGGAAAAGAAATTGGTCTTACAGGATCTGTAGATGTATCTTCATCTAACGAAAAAAATGCTGGAAAAGTATTATTTGGAGGAGATTATCAAGGAACAAATCCAGATATAATTAATGCTAAATCTATTTTTATGGGAGAAGATGCCATAATTAATGCTAGTGCAAATGAAATTGGAAATGGCGGAAAAGTAATTCTTTGGTCAGATGAAGTAACTCAGTTTTTTGGAACTATCCATGTAAATGCTGGTGAATTTAAAGGCGATGGTGGATTTGTAGAGGTTTCATCTAAAGATTATTTAAATGTTCAAGGAATGATTTATGCCAAAGCACCAAATGGCATAAAGGGAAATATTCTTTTTGATCCTACCAATGTGTTTATTACCAACCAACCTGATAATAATATTGAGAAAAGCGCTCCTCCAAATATTGTATATACTGTTACACCTGATACTTCAGCTGTATCCTTTATAGATTATACTGTTTTGAATAATTTGCTTAATCAACCATATGATATTACGATAAGTACAACGTCTAAGGGTCCAAGCGATGGAAATCTTAGAGTAAATATGCCATTAAATATTACCAATGCCTCGCTTACTTTAAAAGCTGATAAAGAAATAATTATAGGAAATATTATTGATCAAAAAGAATTTGGAACAGGATTATCTTTAAAAGCCCCTACTGTTACAATTATTTCAGATAGCTTTGAATCTGCCATAAAAAATTCTTCTATTTTTGGCAATATACAAATTGAAGCAAATGTTTTAAATATTACTGCGGGAGGAGGCGTTGACGACGCATATATCGGCTTAAGTGAAGAACCCTTATTTCTTTCCCCTTTTGATATTAATATTAATATCACATCCACCAGCGGTGCAAAAGCATATATTACTTCTACGAAAAACTTTGAAATTCCTGCTGGTAATCTTACAATTACTTCTAATGGAAAAGATGCATATATTGAATCCTCGTTAAATATAGACTTACTTGTGGATCACTTAAATATTAATAATTCTTCTACTGGAAATGCTTATGTTCAATCAACCAATGGGAATATATCTGTAACTTCTGGAACTCAAAATGTCAATTTATCTACACAGTCTGCTTCAACTGGAACATCTTATATTAAAACTCTTGGAACAAATAAAACTATTAATTTAGAAACAGATACATTTAATTTATCCTCATCAAATGCTTCAAGCAAATCTTATATTGCAACTAATAATGGATCTATTAATATCATAACAGGTGGATCAAACACTTCTTATTTAAATTCGTCAACATCTCATCTTGGTGAATCATATATAGCTATTAATGAAACAGTAAATAATCCAAGTAATAAATTAAAAATCTCCTCTGGACCATTGTATTTAGGCCCTAATTCTCATATTAGATCTGTAAATAGTGGGAATATTGAGATCCGTACTCAAGGAGATCTTACACTTGATGCAATTGCTGGTAGCAATACAACAGATATTACTGTAGGTGCAACAGTTGGAACAATAGGCACTTTAACAATTGATACCACAACTCATTCTATTAATTTAAATTCCACTGTAGGGAAAGCTATTTTAACAAATAATCCGGGAACTGCATTAAAAGGTTCCATTTTTAATATATCAGGAAAAAATCTTACATTAACTGCAGGCGCAAGCGATGTTGAAATTTTTACAAATGATGATATAAATTTGGATTTAACCGGGAATTTCACACTACAAGCTTCTAATACTAAATTAGCACATTTGATAAGTTTTGGTGATATAATTAATTTTTTACATGTGAAAGATATAAACATTTTAGGAACTTCAATTATTTCTGAAATTGGAGCTGGTAGATTAACTATCAATTCTTCAGGTTCTTTAACTATGTCAAGATTATCTGAAATATCTACAGCGAGCGATATAAATATTTCAATGCATGGCGATTTAAATCTAACTGCTGGAAGCGGATCAGAAGAAGCCGATATTTTTACTACTGGTGGAAATATTATCATTAACAATCAAGGGGGTAGTGTAAATTTAACAGGTGGCTCAAATGTTAATGCCTTTGCAACTATTGGAGGAACAAGTTCAGGTGGTAATAATTTAGTATCTATTACTACTTCTAATAGCCTTAATTTAATATCTAGCACAGGCCATACTTCCATTGAATCCCAAAATGGATATATAGAAGTTTTTGCAGGAAATAACATTACTGCAAACGCCAATAGTCGCTTTTTAGCAAATTCTTATATAAATTTAGTAGTTGATAATAACGATCCATCTTTTCCAAATTATGGCAATGGTAAATTTGTATTCCCTCAAAGTGGCGTTACATTTACAACAGGAGCAAATCAATTAGTTTCTTTGTACTCTTCATTCCAAAGTCTAAATGAAGTGCCAAATGGAACAACAATTAACGGAAACATTTTCAATAAAGGTGAAGTTGATAAAGATACTCCAACTGAACAATGGGGTGAATTTGGTATATATTATCCAAGTATAGGGACACCTCCTTTTGGCCCTGGATTTATTTTTTATTATAAAGTTAATAATAATCCTGGAGGAAATATCTCTCATTTTTTAGCTTATGAAAATGAAATAAATGAAGCACTCAGTGAAATGTTTTATAGACTAAGAAGATATACACCTATCATTTTAAGTCCTCTCGAAACACCTAGAGAAAAATATATAGTTAATAATGAAATGTACACATTTTGTTATAAAAATCAAATGACTGATGATGAAAAAGCAATAGAAAAAATGAAAATGGATGAAGAAAAACAAAAGTTAATGGATAAAGAATCACAAGAAGATAAGCATCACATAAGAAATGCCTTTGAATATTTATTCGAAAAGATCAAAAAGTTTTTTAGCAATTAATTATTCAATATAATTATTTTTATAAGGCTTAATTGGAATTATTATCCATGCAATTATGTAGCCTATAAAAAGTGGAGCTACTGCTGTAATAAAAAATAAAACTATAAAAATTAATCTAATTATATTTGCATCAATATCAAAATATGATGCGATTCCTCCTAAAACTCCCGCTATAACTTTTTTCGTTGGGCTTCTATATAATTTGGGGTATTTTTTTGCTATGTTGGATCTTGGTTCTATTGGAATAATTAATGCAGCGACACCATAAACTATTACCATAGGTATTATTGCTGTTAAAATAGCTATAAAAATAAAAAAGAGCCTTATTATAGTTGGATCTATGGAAAAATAATTTCCAATACCCGAGCAAACCCCTAAAAATTTTTTATTGTTATTTGATCTGTAAAGTTTTTTCATTTTTTTAGCCTATTTTAATATTTTTAAAAATCAAATAAATTAGAAAAAGACTGCCCTTTATTTGATCTTTTAATAGCCTCCGCGATAAGTGGAGAATTGATATTTGTTTTAACTCCTTTGCAGCTATTACAAGGGTGCCTGCAGTATCACAAATGTCATCCACTATTAATACAATTAGCTACTTTTTCAAAAAGATAAGGATTAGAGTTTCCTGTAATTAATTTAAACTTACTATAGTTAATGCCTTCTTGATCATAATCAAATTGTTTTGCGTAAAATATAATTGGTAAAAATAATAAAATCAAAAATGCTTTTTTCATATATCCCCTTTTATTAATCTATACATACTCCATGATCATATGTTGAAATGGTAATTTCACCATCTTTGTCATATTTTTTTTTCTCCCCATGAAGTTTGTCATTAATAAAGTTTTGTTCTAAACAAATAGATCCATCATCATAAAATTTATTTACTTTTCCAGATCTCATGCCGTTTATATAACTTCCTTCATAAATTACATTTCCCTTCTCATTATATGATATTAACCTGCCGTGAAGTGTATCATTTATATAATTTGATACTGATGCTATTGATCCCTTTTTATGATATGTTTTTTCTTCCCCTTGTTTTTGATCATTTATGAACTTTACGATTTTATATATTTGACCGTTTGGAAAAAATTGTTTAGCTAATCCATTTTTTTGATCATTTTTATATTCAATTTCCATATGGATTTTACCACTTGGAGCATAAAGATAAGCAAGACCTTCTTTTTTATTATCTTTATAATTTTGTTCCATTGCTTTTTCTCCATTTTCCATATATTCAATATAAGGTCCGTCAAATTTATCATTTAAATAATTCGCTGTTAAAAGAAGTGTTTTATTACTATCTTTTTTATTTAAGAAAACTTTAAATTCTCCATTTTTTCTGTTATTCTTAAAAGAATATATAAGCTCTTTACCCTCTGGCATTGCTTGAAAATATTCATTTTCTAATTTACCTTTTACATAAAATGCTTTTTCTAAGAGATTTTCTTCTTGATCATATAAGGCTTTTTCTCCATCAAAAATACCATGATCATAACTTAAAACTGATTCTAATTTACCGTTTGAATGGAATGTTTTCTGAGCTCCGTGTAACTTAAATTCATCATCATAAAAAAAATCTTTTTTAATTTGTCTTTCTTTCTTTGTTAGAGTTTTAGGAAAATATTCTATTTGCTCTCCTATTGGTTTTCCATCTTTAAAATTTTGTTTAAAAGCTATAGCTCCATCTTCAAAATAGCCTGTAGATTCATTTTCAATTTTATCATCTTTAAAAATAGCTCTTTTTTCAATTTGACCATTTTGGTAATACCATAAAGCTACATTTTCTTTTTTTCCTTTATTAAAAGTTATTTTTTCTTTTATTTTGTCTTTGGAATAGTAAATAATTAAATCTCCATCTAATCCATCATCAAGATAATTTGCTGTAAAAGCAAGATCTCCATTTTCATGAAATTCTTTATGAGAACCCTGTTTTTTACCATTGTTGAATTCAATAGATACTTTTAAATTATTATTTTCATACCATTCTTTTTGCAGACCATCTGGATTATCATTTATAAAATTTCCCTCAAATTTAAAAGAACCATTTTCATAATATTGATATAATTTACCGTTTTTTAATCCGTCTTTTAATGATATTTTTTTTGCTAAAATACCATTTTCATAGCACTCTTTATATAATCCATCTTTTTTGTCATTTTTATAGTTTGATTCTACTTTTAATTGAGATGATTCAAAATATTCTTTTTGTAACCCTTCTAATTTCCCTTCATTGTAATTAAAATCTATTTTTAAATTTCCATTAGCAAACCACTCTTTATAAGAACCTTGAAGTTTATTATTTTTTATAAAATGATGTTTGATTTGTTTTGCATTTTCATCATACTCATCTATTGGTTTTAATAGATTTGATTTTCTATCAAATTCAGCTGTATAAAAAAGTTGGCCATTTTCATGATATTTGTAATGTTTATTGATAGGATTTCCATTTTTATATTCTCCATGACCTATTTTTGTTCCTTCTTTTGAAAAAAATTCTTCTTTCCCATTTTTATTACCATTTTCAAAAAAAGCTTTATATGCAATTTTTCCGTTTGAATGATATTTTACATGAGTTCCTACAGGTTTATTATCTTCAAAATTTAAAGCTTCTATAATTTTATGATTATCATCATACACTATTAAAGCAGGCGATTTTTTGTCCCCATGTAAGTTGTTATTGAAATATCTTTTTTCAGCTTTAATAGCTCCACTTTCATACCATTCTATAACTTTGCCATGAAGCTGACCCTCTTTGTATTTAAATTTTGCAGCTTTATTAGAATTAGGATAATAATAAAAATATCCACCAGCTAATTTACCATTTTCGTATTGACCTTCTTCTTTTACAGCTCCATCTTCATAATAAAATGTAACTAAACCATTTAATTTATTTTTTTTGTAATTCAATATGCTTTTAACTTTATTATCTAAATAAAAGATTTTTTTTTCCTTTTCTAATAATCCATTTTCAAAATAAGAGATTGATGAAACATGACCGTTATTATGAAAATCTACGCAAACACCAGATGGAACAACTACTGAATTAAAAAATTTATATCCTTCAGAATTTTCTTTTACTACTCCTAAATCTACTTCTTGTTTGATAGATCCGTTTTCATAAAAAGAAATTTGCTTAACAGGCACTTCATTTAAATCAGTTGGAGTAAAATAAATAATAGCTTCAGGATTACCATTAGGATATGTTTTTATGCTATCTGCTCTCCAATTAGGTTCCTTTTGTTTTAAATAATATTCATTTTTTTCATTTGCAAAGATATTCATAGTTATGAAAATTAAAAAAATAGATAAACAAAATTTTTTCATTTCTTTAGCTCCATTATTTTTTTTATCAAGAGTAGCTAAAATTATACTTTTCTACAAGCGAAGCTCTATAATTTTATTTCTTTTTCTTTATTGGTTTTTTTTTGAACAATCATTATGTTTCCTTTAGGAAAATAATAACCAGAAGAAGTAAATGTTATAAGTAATTTATCATCATAACGTTTATTAAAAGAAAAATTTAAATTTTTAAATTTTTCTTCCAAATTTCTTATGTTATGAAAAAACGGTGTGTTTTCATAGGAACTAATTTTAATAGTCAAAGAATTTTCATCTTGAAAAAAAGTTGCTACAACATCCGATTTATGTATACTTGCAATTTTTTTTGAAAAATCAATATAAGAAGTTATTTTTTTGACATTTGAATCAAATTTATAATCCTCTACTGCTTTTTTTACATTAATTGATACCAAAACTAAAAAAATTGATACCAAAGTAATAGAAATTAATATTTCTATAAGGAAAAAATATTTTTTAGAAATAATCTTGATTATCTTCATTTCGATTATTCTTTTTATCTATTTGCTCTATTTTTTTAGACCTAACACTAATATCAAAACTGCCTTTTTTAGTTATCATAAATGGTTCATTCCAACCATCTTTTAAAAGACTTTCTACATTTTTTGCAAGATTCGATTTTTCTAAATATTTTCTGGGATCATTAACAACAACATCAATATCTTCTCCTTTTGCCACTTCTAATAATAAAAGATCTTTGACTTGGCTTTGAGCTTGTCTTGTTTTAAATATTTTACCTTTTTCTAAGCTGCCTTTCATATTATATCCAACCACTGATGTAATAATTCCAATTAATAAAATAACTATCATTATTTCTAGCAATGTCATAAATCTTTTTTTAATTTTCATATAAACTCCAAATTTTTTAATCCCCAATAAATGAACTTATATCAGTTAGAGGAAGAAGAACAGATAGAATAACAAATCCTATAATAAATCCCAATATTACTAATATTATTGGCTGCAATAATGTAGTTAATGTAGTTAATTTTCGATCAATTTCTTCTTCATAAATACTAGAAATACTAAAAAGCATCTCCTCTAATTTACCAGATTTTTCTGATAGTTTTATCATTTTGGGAACCATTGAGGGTATGATTTTAATCTCTTCTAAAACACTGCTTAAACTATATCCTTTTTCTATTAAATTTTTTGAAGTCTTTAATTTTTCTTTGAGTTTCGGATATAAAATTGTATTAATTGATAAATTATAAGCTTCTATATATGAGACGCCTCCATATAAAAGAGCTCCAAATGTCTTGCAAAATCTTTCAATAAAAATTTTAATCATAAATTTTTTTAATATTGGTAGGCTCATTATAAAATTAAATATTTTTTTCCTTATAAATTTGAAGATAAGCAAAGATGAAATTAAAATTTTAATAAAGAAAAAGAAAAAGAAAAAAAATGTTTTATTATAATAAAAAAAATTGCTAATGGCTAAAATGAATTTTGTAAAAGGATGAACGGATCTTTGGTCAAATAAATCAGAAAGTGATGGGATTATATAAAAAAATAATACTGTTAAAACTATAAAACAAAAACTTAAAAGAAGAGATGGATAGGTAAAGGAAGATATTATTTTTTTTTTAATTTTTATTTCTTTTTCTAAAAGCTTTATCATCTCTTCTAATGAATATTCGAGTTTCCCTATTTTTTCTGAAGCTTTAATTATAGATATATATATTTCATCAAAATTTTTTTTATGATTTAACAAAGCTTGGGATAAATAAAGTCCTTTTTTAATACTTTGCAAAAGATCTAAAGTTATATACCTTAATTTCTTAGAAGAATTTTTCGAAAGTATTATCAAAGCTTCATATAAAGGAATAGATGCTTTTAAAAGTCTTAGAAGATCTTTGGTGAAATTTAAGATTTCTTTTTTACTAAGCTGCGGATAACGAGATGTATTTTTTTTTAAACTTAAAATTTTTAAATCATCTTTAAATAAAAAAAATTTAGCTTCATTTATATCATTTGCAAAAATTACATCTTTTGAAATTTTGCCGTTTTTCATTATTGCTTTATATTCAAATATTGCCATATTTTAAATTTTTAAGAATTTTTACAAATCCTTAAAACCTCACCTATACTTGTAATTCCATCTTTTGCAAGATCAAGTCCATACGACTTAAGATCTATAAAATCTTTATCTAATGTTTCTTTAATAGCTTCAGAATCTAAATTTTTTAAAATTTGTTTTTTGATTTTTGGATTCATTTTCATTATTTCATAAATACCCGTTCTACCTAAATATCCCGTTTGAAAACAATGCTCGCATCCCTTTGGCTTATAAAGAATTTCAACATCCATATTTAAAATTTTAAGTTCCTCTTTAGTAGGGGAATAACTTTTTTTACAATGAGAACAAAGTTTTCTAACCAACCTTTGAGCAATTATCCCTATTATTGATGATGAAATTAAATATGATTCTATATTCATATCAGACAGTCTCACAATTGCCGAGGGTGCATCATTGGTATGAAGAGTAGATAAAACTAAATGACCTGTTAAAGATGATTGAATCGCAATTTGAGCAGTTTCACTATCCCTAATTTCTCCTATCATAATTACGTCAGGATCTTGTCTTAAAATATGACGTAACCCTTTTGAAAAAGTTAGATTGATTTTTGGGTTTATAGATATTTGAGCAATATTATTTAATTTGAATTCTACGGGATCTTCAATTGTCATAATATTTAATGTTGATGAATTAAGATCTGAAATAGCGCTATATAAAGTTGTTGTTTTCCCACTTCCAGTAGGTCCCGTTACCAAAATGATCCCTTCTGAAAAAGAAATCATCTCTTTTATTAATTTATATACTTTTTCTTTTATTGATAAATTTTCAAGACCAAGTATTATGTTTTTTTTATCTAAAATTCTAAGAACTATTCTTTCCCCAAATGTAGTAGGTATAGTAGATAATCTAAAATCAATTTCTCTTTTATTAATTAATAATTTTATTCTTCCATCTTGTGGTAATCTTGTCTCAGCAATATCTAATTTTGACATTACTTTTAATCTTGTAATAATTTGATTAGAATAACTACTTAAAGTAGAAGATCTTTTTTGTAATATGCCATCAATTCTAAATCTTATTAATAAATTATCATCAAAAGGTTCAAAATGAATATCAGAAGCTTTTTGGGAAATTGCATCCAAAATTGTAGAATTTAAAAATTTGATAGCTTCATTTTCTTCGTTTTCTAAAAGATCATAGCCATCAAAATTATCTTTTGAATTATTTTTTAAAATTTCAGTGTTATTTATTTCAACCTTTGTTTTTTTTCTATAACAAAACTCTATGGCTTCTTCAATTTCTTCTTTTAAAAAAAGTTTAGTTTCAATTTCTTTATTTAAAATTAATCTCATTTCATTTATCGCTTCATAATTCGAATCATTAGAAATGGCTATAATAACTTTTGAATTGATTTCATCAATTGGTAAGATAGTATGTTCTTTAACAAAATGATAGGGTGCAATATATTTTTTTTCTAAAATAAAGTTATATTCTTTTAAATTCATAGTATTTTTAATTATTAAAAAAAAGTTTCATAGAGTTTTTAAAAATTTTAATTTTTTCTTCTTTTCTAGCTTCATCTAATATTTTTATAAATTCCTCATTATCTCCTTGTCTTTTTTCCAATAGAAATTGTCTTGTTTTTTTTAAATCTTCTTTAGGATCATCAATAATATGAGGAGTTATAAATATAAACATTTCTGTTGAAGTATCAGAGGTTGAATTAGTGCCAAATAATTTACCAATTCCTGGAAGTTCTGCTAAAAATGGTATTTTTTCACTTTCTTTCTCTTCCATTTTTCTTCTAAGTCCCCCTAAAATAATAGTTTCCCCATCTGATACCCTAACCTCATTTTCTATATGTCTTTTAGTTATTATCGGTCTGTCATTACTATTTGATTTTGTAGTATCAAATGAAATATCACTATGAATTGTTACAAAACCTTTAGATGAAGTTTCATCATCATCTGGAGGATGAATTGTAGGTGTTAATACTATTGTTGTACCAAATTTTTCTCTTGAATAAGAACTGTTATAATTTTTTTTTGAATCATTTGAGATAGCCCCATTGTTAATAGATATTTCATCTCCCACTGAAATTGTAGCTGGCGTTTGATTTACAGCTAAAATTGATGGAGCATCTGCAATTCTCATATTGTTTTGTGCCATTAAAAAACTCATCGTTAAATCAAAAGAAGGGAAATTTTTATAAGCTCTACTTATTATAAAATCTAATATTCCTTTATTAGCTTTATCCTCATCATTAAATGTTAATTGTGTTTTATTTTCTTTGCTTGCTGAACCGAACTTTAATATATTTATACCGCTTTTAGATTTATCGTGTATTTTACGCTCAACTAAAAGAATATCTATTTGCACCATTTTTTTAGGAATATCTAATTTTTTTAAAAGAGCTTTGATTTTTGAAAGCTCTTCTTTTTTTACAACTAACAAAATTGAGTTTGTTTTTACATCAACGACAAAATTATTAGAAAAATTTTGTGTTTTATTTTCTTTAATATCTTTAGATGAATTAATTTTTTTAAACTCAATAGACGAATTTATTTTATTTTCACTTTTAATGTTTGTTTTTTTTATATTTTCATTTTTTGTATTAGATATTGAAAAATATAATTGATCTAAAATTTTAGAGAGCTCTTCTGGATTTGAATGTTTACAAGTGTAACAATATACTATCATTTCGGATGGATCATCTAATTGATTTTCTAAATCTAAAATCACTTTTTCTGCTCTATCGATAATGTCTTTTTCTCCTATTAAAATTAATGAAGACCCTTGGACAATAACTGAAATTTCATCTAAATTTTGTTGATAAAAAGATGGTCTGGATTTAACTTGGGATTCTTGAAAAAAACTTTTTATGATTTTTTCCGCATCTTCTGGATAAATTTTGTTCAAAGTTAAAACTTTGACAATTTTTCCCTCATTTTTTTCAAAAATAACAGAATATAAATTAATTAATCTCTCAATCGTTTTTTTAGATGAAACTAATATAATATCAGATCCAGTCGAATATATAGTTGTTGTTTTAATATCAGAAAATCGCTCCAGAAAATTTTGCGTTGCTTTAAGCTTTTCATATTTAGGTGATAAAATAAAACATACCCAAGAGTCTTCTTTAATTAATTTTAAATCTTCTTTTTTTGTGATTATAGCTTCGACATACGAGGGATCATGTTTTATTATAAAGAGTTGTCTTAAAAATGAATTTATTTTCTTTACACCAATACCATTTTGTTCAAAGATTATTTCTATCAACTCTTCCCATGAAGATCTAGGCACAGCTATTGTTGAAAATAACTGTATTTTCATGGTTGCAATTTCTTGAGGAATTGCATAAAGAAAATTCATTGAACCATATTCCATTACAATTTGTGATATTGTGGTTTCTCCTTGATCCCAAAATGCATACTCTTC
>SDBT01014541.1_pt1 | contig 12546 bp, 9 predicted proteins | sample 2277101 | NCBI WGS metagenome assembly SDBT01 (sample SAMN10404973, study PRJNA504765) | marine sediment metagenome | isolation source: marine sediment core GS10_PC15, 103 cmbsf | place: Arctic Ocean: Southern Knipovich Ridge | collected 2010
CTCAGCAATCCCAGCCCAATGTATTTAAGCACCCGTCTTATGATACCTGGCTTTTTCTTTTCCGCGTCTTCTTCAGCCATCTATCCTGACCTTAACCACTACTTTCAAAACCTCACATTGGCCAGCCAGTTCTCTGCCCGGCATATGCGCATCGGCTGCAAACAATATGCAAAACATTCCCTCATACAGGCTTATTCTGCTCATACCTTTCGGCACCTTGAAAAACTGTGCATCTCTGGATTCGTCGTAACGCTGCTGGATTTGGAGATTGTCCGTCGGGCAATAACCCAGCGTTTCCCGCCCTGCTGCCACAAACTGAATATCGATATATTTCTTATGAGCCTCCAGTCGGCCGTTCTCAATCGGCCCTGTCCTGTAGCACTGTACAAAATAGTAAATGTTGTCACCGTCAACATCGTACCTGCCGTTTTCTTTCTCGGCAAAGTTCGTATTCTTCAACACCTCAAACGCCCGGCTGAACTTCTCAGACAAGCCCCCGTAAAGATGTGCATTTTCAATTTTGTCTGTAATCACGAGCAGCCCTCTAATTTTTCACGCAGGTAATTCAGTAATTTATCTGTTGACACCCTCACCTGCTCCATCGAATCGCGGTCGCGGACGGTGACGCTGTTGTCTTCTAAAGTCTGGCCGTCAACGGTAACGCAAAACGGCGTACCTGCCTCATCCTGCCGGCGGTAGCGCCTTCCTATAGCGCCTCTCTGGTCGTAGAAGCAGTTGAAATGTTTCTTCAAATCGTTGTAAATATTGGCCGCTACGCCCGGCATATTGTCTCTTTTAACAAGCGGAAAGACCCCCGCCTTTATTGGCGCAATCGCCGGATGAAACCGCAGCAGGTTCCTCTGCTCGCCCCGCACCTGTTCCTCATCGTAGGCATCGACAAGGAACGCCAGCGCGCTTCTGTCTATGCCGGCACTTGGCTCAATCACATACGGAATATATCGTTTCTTTTCCTGCTCGTCGAAATAAGAAAGCGGGCCTTTATTGTAATCTTCGGCTTCGGCCTTCAGGTCGATTTTCGCCATGTCACGGTTATTTTCAAACCAGTTGTTAACTGTCCTGATACCCCTTTGATGCTGGCGCAGGTCGAAATCCGTCCTGTTGGCAATGCCTTCCAGCTCCTGCCAATCACCCGAGCCGAATGGGAATTTATATTCGACATCGACACACGCCTTGGCATAGTGCGCAAGCTCATCAGCTTTGTGCGCACGAAGCCGCAGGTTCTCTTTTTTTATACCCAAATCCGTATACCAGTTGAAACGCAGGTCTTTCCACGTGTTCCACCATTGCTCATCTGTGCCCGGCTGACAGAAAAACTCCAGCTCAGCCTGCTCGAACTCCCTTGTTCGAAAGATAAAAGCCTTTGTGGTTACCTCGTTGCGAAAGCTTTTGCCGATTTGCGCAATACCGAACGGTATCTTGACCCTCGCGGTGTCCAGCACGTTTTTGAAATTGACGAAAATTCCCTGTGCCGTTTCCGGCCGAAGATACATCGTCATAGCGTCATCCACGTTGGCTCCCATTTGCGTCTCGAACATCAGCTTAAAGGGCATCGGGTCCGTGAACTGCCCTGCCGTGCCGCAATTGGGACAGACCTTGCCGGCCAAATCGTAACCCTGCGCCTGCGCCAAATCCAGCGATATATGTTCGGTATGCTCTTCAGCGTGCTCAGCTAAGTGGTCAACCCTTGTTCTGACATTACACTTTTTACATTCAGCAATCAGGTCGGCGAATTTATCGGTATGCCCGCTGGCCTTCCAAACAAGCGGGTGCATAAGGATACTGCAGTCGATGCCCACCACGTCGTCCCGCATTTGCACAACCGACTTCCACCAGCATTTTTTAACGTTGTTTTTCAGCTCCACGCCCAGCGGACCGTAGTCATAACAACTGGCAAGGCCGCCGTATATTTCGCTTGACTGGAATATAAAGCCCCGGCGCTTGCACAGTGATACGATGTCCTCAAGTTTGGTGATTTTAGCCATAACAGCTTCCTAACCTGTCTGAAAAGACCCTTGGCAAACGTACAAAAACATTAATTATACCGCCATTGGTAGTGATTGCAAGAATTGCCTGGCCTTACAGCAAGCCGGCCGGCTGACCTATGACCCAAATGCGATTCGATGATTCCAGCAGTGGTCGCACGGCTTGAATAAAAAAAAAGCCGTCAATATGACGGCCTAACCATGTCAGTCTTCCCAGCGGCCCAACGCTGCGGCGCGATAAAGACAATCTACTGCTGTTTTTCCTTTTCTTTCTTTTCCTTTTCCTTCTTTTCCTTTTCCTTCTTTTCGCGCTGAATGGCTTCGTACACTTCCCTGCGGTGAACGGGTATGTTCCTTGGCGCGGTTATGCCAAGCCGAACCTTGTCCCCCCGCACGTCGACGATCGTAATCTCTACGTCATCTCCGATGATTATCGACTCATCTTTTTGTCTGCTCAAAACCAACATTGTCAACTCCCTTTGTGTGCTGGCTTTATATCATACGAACACAACACAGCCCTCGTTCGCTCAAAACCTGCCCGATTACGCCCAAGGCAGCTTTTTGACCGCCCGTTTAATCCCAGCTAATCCAATAACCTTATACATTCATATTTTCGGCTATTTCCGACATCCGAAATAGCGGTTTTTACTTTTGTTTCGCAGGCACCGTATATTTATCGGACCCTGCAAACATAACCCTTTCGCACAACAGCAGTTATATCAACTGAGAAGCCGGAAAAAAGATGTGTTTTTATCCCCCGCTTTTTATGGCGTTTACTTGCTTTCGTGCTGGCGCCAGTATATATAATTCACCGCCAGCCAATACCCGATTATTGCCCCTAATGTGCCGAAAACGACTACTTGTATAGGCAGAATACTGCCTGCCACGTGCGGAAAGAAAACCGCTGGAACGTGCCCCAGTGTATATTCTAAAACGTCGGACCTCATATAAGTGCTGCTGCCAAAATACGTTACGAAAATAGCCGCAATTACAGCCCACCCATAACTAACGTCGAGAAACTTTTTGACCACAAAGCTGGCTAACCCGAACGAAATCACCACCGCGTAAACAATCTGCCCCACTGCAGGCTGGCCCACCAACGAGCCGAGATTACTGTCCCATAATCGCACATCCTGGCACAGCACACCCAATGTAAACCACACAACAGCAATTGATGCAACTGCTGCAACCGCCATCCGCAAACACCTGTTCAATTTACTCTCCGATTTGCCTTGTTCTTTTGACGGCCTGGCTGTTTTCGAGCACAGCAGTTCTGCAACCAGCACACCGGCAAAGCCCAGACCCACTACAGCCAGCCAAAAAAGGCACTCATATTTAAGCATTCCAAAAAACCACAGACGTTGACTGAGTAACGGGTTTGTCTGCAGCACATCGGCAGTGGTACCGGCTTTCACCGCCCACACAGATAAGCCCGATGGAACCGCCAAAACCGCTATTTGGCGCCCATAAGGCCAGCATATAAAGTAGCTAACGGCGCCCACAAGGAATGCCGCTAATCCCAGAACCGCCCCGCCGCGCACACCCATACGCGTCAGGAATATGCCGGTGTCGTCCAGACTGCTGTCGGTTAAGGGCGCACACAGAATGCCTATAACAACAACCCCTAAACCCGCCGCCACGGCTATGCGCAATTTCATCGGCCATGACAATTCCATGCTCTTTCCTTCAATAATTTCCGGTCAATAAACTAACAGCAACACGCGCAATTAGCAATATAAATATCAGCTTGAGAAAAGACCGGCAGTCTGCTACATTTATCAATCGAGCTTTTAGCGGACGGCCTTTATAAAATGCCGTTGAAGCTGCGCATGTTTTCAACAGGCAGCATTATCAAGTGGTGAAAGTATCAGAGGATAAACAAATGAATGTACTGTTAATCGGCAGCGGCGGACGCGAGCACGCCATCGCCTACAAGCTGGCACAATCGGCTAACATCAGTAATCTGTACATTGCCCCCGGCAACCCGGGTACCGCCCAGTGCGGTCAGAACATCGCGGTATCCGCCGGAGATACCGACAAGCTGCTTGAATTCGCCAGAGAAAAACATATAGAGCTGGCCGTAACAGGTCCCGAGGACCCGCTGGCTGCCGGCATTATCGACGCCTTCGAAGCTGCGGGCATAAAGGCTCTTGGCCCCGCTGCCGCTGCTGCAAGGCTTGAGGCCGACAAAGCCTTTGCAAAGCAGCTCATGCGAGCCGCTGCCATATCGACCGCTGAGGGACAGGTGTTCGAGAAATTCAAGGACGCCAAAGCCTATATCGCCAGCAGGGATGAGCCCGTTGTCATCAAGGCCGCCGGTCTTGCCGGGGGCAAGGGTGTGTTCGTCTGTGACGACCCTGCGGAGGGTATTCTCGCGGCTGAGAAAATAATGTGCGACAAAATATTCGGTCCTGCCGGTGATAAAATCATCGTCGAGGAAAAACTGCTCGGACAGGAAGTATCGATACTGGCGTTTGTGGACGGCAGAAATATCTATGTTATGGAATCTTCCCAGGACCACAAGCCCGTCGGGGACGGTGACACCGGCCCCAATACCGGGGGAATGGGCGCCTGCAGTCCCGCACCCGTTGTCACCGAGCAGTTAATAAATCAGATAACCCGCGAAATTCTTGTGCCGGTCGTGGACTGTATGAACCGTCAGGGCAATCCCTACAAGGGTGTACTCTACGCCGGACTTATGCTTACACCTGCCGGCCCGAGGGTCCTCGAGTTCAACGTCAGATTCGGTGACCCCGAAACTCAGCCCATCCTCATGCGACTGAAAAGTGATTTGCTCGAGGTTTGTCTGGCTGTCTGCGAAGGCACACTCGATGAGGTCACACTCAAATGGGACCCACGCCCCGCCGTATGTGTGGTAATGGCTTCCGCCGGCTATCCCGGTGATTACGAAAAAGGTAAAGTGATAACCGGCCTCGAACAGGCCGAAAAAATCCCCGATGTTATGGTCTTTCACGCGGGAACCGCCGTCAGCGACGGCCAGCTCGTTACTAACGGGGGCAGGGTTCTCGGAGTGACCGCGCTGGGCACCACAATCGCACAGGCAAAAGAAACTGCATATCAGGCTGTGGACAAAATAAAATTCGACGGGGCTTATTGTCGCAGGGATATTGCCGATAAGGCTATTAAGGTCAAAGATATATAGACCCCTGTAAATACCCGAATGTGGAAGAATTCAAAACAGTTTCGCAAACCTTCGCCACGCGTCAAACGCTATATGCGCATGTTTTCGAGGGTGCTGCTGCTTATTGTGCTCGTATATGTGCTGTTTTTGCTCACAGCCAGGGCTTTGCGCAAAATCGCCCTTGCGCAAATAGCTGAAATGGTCGGTACGAAAGTCACCGCTGAATCACTGGATTTTGGCTTTGACGGTTCTGTGCTGGTCAAAAATCTTGTTCTCAGGCCCCGGCAGCCAGCCGAATATGACAACGCAATATTCAAAGCCCGCACAGTCTATGCGCACTTTGGTCTGGCCAGTGTGCTGTTATTACATCCTCAACTGAAAAGTATCACCGTGGAGGACTTCGTATTTGACGCGCAGTTGGACCTCGACACCGGAAAATGGAACACAGCCTCTCTGAAATTCAAAACTACCCGCGGCGGCCGCGGCAGAATACCTTTCATTGTCCTTGGAAAGGGTATGCTGCGCTACAGCAAGGTCTCGAATTCATGCGCCAAAACCATCGCCGCCGTGCCGCTGGACGCTGTCTTAAAGCCCGCTGAAATGACGGAAAATGCCTGTGTTTTCAATCTGACCACAGGCGACAGAAGCACATTCGGCAGGAATATTCTCAGCGGAATCTGGCGTCCCGGCGTTGTTACAATCGCCGGCGGAATCGCTTCGGCTGACATACCGGTCTTTAAAAGGGTATGGAGGATAAATGTGCTGGCCGCGGAAATTAAATACGACCACGCCACCAATTTCGTGCTGGACCTGAAAATAAAAGATTTGCAAAACAACCGTATCAGGCCCGGACCCTCCGGTGACCTTGAAAACATTCTGTTCCCGGAAAAGCTGGCTGCTCTTAAACCGCTGCAGAAGTTTTTCAACCGGTTCGACCCCACGGGGCAGGTTGACCTTGAACTGCAGGCCGTGGGAAATCTCAAAAGCCTTAACGAAACACTGGTTGCCGGAAAACTTTACTGCAAAGACATTTTTATCTGCGACCGTAAATTTCCCTACACCGTCGAACACATCAAAGGCTGGATTGACTTTAGCGAAAATCAGGTCGTTTTAAACAATCTCATCGGCCGGCACGGTGATGTTGACCTCGCATTCAACGGTTGGATTAAAGGACTCAGCCAGAACCGTCGGTACCAAATCCAGATTACAAGCGAAAACATGGTTCTGGACGACGACCTGTATGCCGCCCTGAGCGAAAAAAAGCAAAAGCTCTGGTCAGACTTTGCCCTGGCCGGCACCGCTGCAATAAACTTCTGCATCAGCCAACACAGCCCGGACCCCATAGAAAAGGTCCTGGCGGTTAAATTACTCAACGTCCAGGCAACTTATCGTCATTTTCCTTATCCTCTGAAAAATCTTACCGGCACATTATTATTTCAGCAAGATACTACGACCATTTCAACACTGCTGTCACAGCAAAACAACAGTAGAATAAGCCTTAGCGGCAAGGTTACTCATAGAGCCGATGAACCGCCGGCCTATGATATTTTCGTAAAGGCTGAAAATGTACCTCTCGACCACACACTTGCCGGCGCCCTGCCTGACGAGGAGTCGCAATTCTGCACCCAACTTGCTGATACCGGGCTGCTCAACATTGAAAAACTCACAGGCAAAGTCTGGTCCCAGTCGCAAACCAGGCGCCCCTGTTACCATTTGTCGCTGAAGACAAAGCCATTCCAGGTGATAAACGACTTGATTAAACTTCTGCCGCCAACAATGGAAAATGTTGTCACCAGCTTACGACCCGCCGGAAATATCAGTCTGGCTGCCGATTTGACCAGGGACCCTGCCGACAGCAAGCTCGACTACGAGGTGACAGTCAACTGTCTGAAAAACAGCGCAAACTTCGATAAGCTTCCGTACCCCCTCACAAACATCTGCGGCACGCTGACAGTAAATAAAGACAGCGTCACGCTGAACGATATTACAGCAACCGCTGCCGATAGTGTACAGATAGCACCCTATGTCCCAGCCGTAAAGCTAAACGGCCATATAACTTTCACCGAAAACAGCTCAAGTATCGCACACTTACAGCTAAGCGCATCTGATATATTGCTTGACAGGCAGTTTGGCCTGGCCCTGCCGGAAAATCTTCGCGCTGCTTACCTGAAACTGTCGCCTACCGGCCGGCTTGACCTTAAACAGGTAAACCTGAAAATATCGAATGCTCAAGGTGAGGGAAAAAATATTGATTTTGACGGCCAAATCGAACTTAAAAACTGCTCTTTTAATACCAGTCCCATCATTACCGAGGCGAATGCAAAATTCGATAAAATCCGAGGCAGCTATAAACCCGGCGTCGGCCTGGACGCCACAACTGCCGAACTTGTGACCGCAGATTTCAGGCTCAACGGAAAACTGCTGACAAACGCAAGAACAGATAACATTGGCTACCACCCTGACCGTCCCGGCTGGCTGGCTGATGATTGGGTCGCAGATTGCCACAACGGCACGCTCGCAGGCAAATTCGAATTACAGCAGCTCGACAGCGGTATCTGGGAATATCAACTGCAGTCGGGCTTCGCCGATATAGACCTCAAACAGTTCCTGCTCGACTCTGAAGTTCCTGAAAACCTCACCGACCGCAACCACACTGTCAAAAATGACTGTACCACTGGTACTATGCATGGGTCGGTCTGCGCGTATGGCCGGCTCGACAGTTCTGATTCGCGCATAGGCAGATGCAGGCTGGCAATAACCGATATGAAACTGGGCAGACTGTCTCCACTGGCAAAGCTGCTGAGCGTGCTGAAACTGACCCACCCAACCGACTTCGCCTTCCAGCAGATGCTCGTCGATTCGTACATGAAACACGACAAACTCTTTTTTCACAAGCTGGACATATCAGGCCAATCTCTGGCGTTCAGCGGTTCCGGCTTTATGAACCTGCAAAACAACAACCTGAATTTGACCCTTACCGCCCGCGGGCGAAGACTTGCATCTGCAGAGCCCGACGTACTGCAGTCTCTCCGCGAAGGCCTGGGCCTCGCTGTTGTACGAATGGACATCTCAGGTACTCTCAACGACCCGCAGGTAACAACCACCGCCCTGCCGGTTATCAAACAGTCCCTGCAGATTCTCGGTACAAGACCCCTGCGTCCTGACGGCAAAATGTAGATTAATTATTCGCTCAATTGTTTTTGCCCCGGCCGTATGGAAAACAAAATAGCCTTGCAATTATTACTTTTGAGATTATAATACCGGCTTTGTTATTATATACCAAAAATTAAATCGGGAGCAATTATGATGGAATCTATAGCAAGCCAGACGGAAATTGATTTATTCGGCGAACAACTGCCGACCATGGAACAGCTCAAACAGCTTTCCAGCCGCGTGCACGCCAGCGAGTACAACACTCTGGAGTTCAGCCGGCAGGTTCAGTCCAATAGCAGCCCTACCTCCCCAGCGGCGGCCCTGGCGGTCGGAATCGGCCTGTGCATACTCGGCAGAAATGCCGAAGCGGTTGAGAAACTTCACCGGGCCGCCGACTGCAAGGAAAAATTCATCTACCTGGCCCTGGCCCTTCGCCGTATGCGCCGGTTCGAGCAAGCCATCGACAGCCTGGACAAAAGCCTCCGTTACGGCGCAGACCCGCCGGATATAACATTGGAAAAAGCAGCCACATATCGTCACGCTTCGGACTACGAGGCCGCCGAAAAAGAACTTAAAAAAAGTGCAAATTTCCAGAACATCAGTACCGATTATCACTATCAACTGGCCCGCCTTCAGGAGGCACAGGGACTCTACCAGCAGGCTACGGATAATTACAAAATTGCCCTCGAGTTGTCACCCAACGACCACAAAACCTTGTTTCACCTTGCCTACAGGTACGACCTGTCCGGCGATGAGGAGGCCGCCATTGACTACTATAAGCAGATTGTCTCCACTTCACCGGTGCACGTAAATGCCCTTGTGAACCTCGCTGTGCTCTATGAGGATAACGGCGAGTTCGAAAAAGCGGCGCAATGTATAGACAAGGTCCTGCAGTCTCATCCCAACCACCCCAGAGCCCTGATGTATGAAAAAGATATCGACAGTTCTAAAATAATGTTCTACGATGAAGAAAAGGAAAAGAAGAAAAGCCGCAGAAACCAGGTCCTCGATACACCGCTGTCCGACTTCGAGCTTTCCGTCAGGAGCAGAAATTGCCTTAGAAAAATGAACCTGTATACCCTGCGGGACCTCCTTCATATCACAGAGGCTGAGCTTTTGTCTTACAAAAACTTCGGTGAAACTTCGCTCAAGGAAATCAACATCGTTCTCGATTCCAAGGGATTGCGGCTTGGTATGGCGCTGGACGAAAAGCAGTTTACAGTTGAATCCGACCAGCAGGTCCCTGCGCCCGACAGGGCTGTGCTCGGTAAATCCGTCGAAATACTTCAGTTGTCGGTTCGTGCTCGAAACTGCCTGCAAAAGCTGGAGCTCAGGACTATAGGCGAGCTGACGCAGAAAACCGATGCCGAACTGCTTGCCAGTAAAAACTTTGGCGTTACCAGCCTTAACGAAATTAAAAATGCCCTCACCGCCCTGGGCGTATCGCTGCGAAGTCTGGACTAAAAAAACCGGCCGGTCATACCGGTAAAAAAGCATATGCATCTCAGGGCTGTTGCGCATATACATCAGTTATGATTTATGCAGTTGGCGAAAAAACAAAAAAACCCACCAAAGTCTTTCTGCTGTTCATATGCCTGACAATCTCAGGCTGCGCGAAAAGACCCGCAGAGCAGCCTACCCTCCATATGGATATCGCACCGCAGTTTTGGGTAAGAGTATTATTACTTAACGATATTAAAACCTGTACGGTCACGTTAAAAACCGCTTTTGAACTTTATGACCCGCAGACCACGCAAAAGCGCACGTTTCAAAAGCCTGATGCGCCGATAAAGGTGCGGACTTCCGAAGGCAAAATTACCTTTACACCACCGCTGCCGCTGCCCGTCGACAACAAAACCACCGGCGAGGACGTTTTTTCAGCCGGCACTGAATTAGTCATCTGCCCGCAAAGCCCCCACATATTCAACATCGACAGCCGCGATTACCGCGGCAAGCTAAAGCTGGTGCTCAATCAAAACAAGAGTTCATTTGACGCCGTTAATTTGATTCCCCTTGAACCTTACCTGGCAGGCGTGGTTGGTGCCGAAATGCCCCGCTACTGGAAACCCGAAGCGCTGAAGGCCCAGGCAATAGCCGCAAGAACCTATTGTTTGTACATAAAAAAGCGATTTGGACAAAAGCGGCACTGGGACGTTACCAAAACCGCCGGCAGCCAGGTCTATCTGGGCCTGGCTGGCGAGTCAGCACAAATCTGGCGGGCAGTCAATGCCACGCTTGGCCGTCTATTGGTCTGTCAGGCCGATGACCAATCGGGTCAAAACCAGACCATCAAAAACCTTCAGGGCACAGACTATGTGCTGTTTCCAGCCTATTACTGTTCTGTCTGCGGCGGCCATTCGGAAAACAGCCAAAACGTGTTCGGCGGCAGCCGGTTTGAGCCCCTCGCCGGCGTACCCTGTCCATATTGCAAAAAAGTCGCAAGAGCCGCTTACCTGTCCTGGCGCGCCGAATTTGACACCGATGATGCGTGTGCACGGCTGCAGAAAAAATATCAAAAACTAAAATCGCTCGGTAAAATCGCCCGGATTGTACCCGCCGCCGGCAGCGACTATCGGGTAGAAACCCGTAAGCGCACATCAAAGCTGTCAAGGCTGACCATGATTAAGCTGGTCGGCTCAACCGGCAAAACGGGCATGCTGCGCGCAGAGGATTTCCGCTTAGCCATAGACCCTTCCGGAAACAAATTTAAAAGCACAATCTGCACCATTACAATCGACCGGAATCGCACAAAAAAGACCGGCTCTGCAAAACAAAAGAAAACCCTTTTGGTCACCGGCACAGGCTTCGGCCACGGTGTGGGTATGTGCCAGCACGGCGCACAGGCAATGGCAAAGCGAAAAAAAAACGCCCTGCAGATACTTTCACATTATTACCCGAATTCTAAAATTATCTCTATTTACTGAAATGCCCGACAAAACCTTTACCATCCTCGAAACCGACCCGCACTGTGCCGCACGCACCGGCCTGCTTACCACCGCGCACGGAACTGTTGAAACTCCCGTATTTTGCCCCGTCGGTACCGCCGGTACGGTTAAGGGAATCACCCCCCGGCAGCTGCTGGAAACCCACACAGACATGATACTGGCCAACATCTACCATCTGCTGCTCAGGCCTGGAATTGATGTAATCGAGAAAATCGGCGGCCTGCATACATTCATGGCATGGCCGAAGCCCATAATCACCGACAGCGGCGGATACCAGATTCTTTCTCTCAGTCCACTGGTAAAAATCCGAAGCGGCGGTGTTGAGTTCAGCAGTCACGTTGACGGCCAAAAAATCTTCCTCACTGCCGAAACCGCTGTAAAAATCCAGAACCGCCTCGGTGCAGACATAGTAATGTGCCTGGACCAATGTTCCCCTTTTCCCTGCCCCGATGCGCAGATGCAAAAGGCCGTGGAAACAACGATTCGCTGGGCCGCTGCCTGCAAAAAGGCCCACGCAAATTGCCACCAGCTTTTATTCGGCATCGTGCAGGGCGGCGTAAACCCGCAACTGCGCCGCCGGTGTGCAACAGAACTTGTTAAGTTGGACTTCGACGGTTATGCTATCGGCGGCCTGTGTGTCGGTGAAGGCCATAAAAATATGATTAAAACCGTTGGTCTGGTAAACGAAATTCTGCCGCAGGAAAGGGCCCGCTATTTAATGGGTGCCGGAACCCCAACTGATATCATCGCCGCTGTGGCCGCAGGTGTGGATATATTTGATTGTGTGCTGCCCACACGCAACGGCAGAAACGCCTTTGCATTTACTGAAAAAGGCCCGCTGCGACTGAGAAACAGCCTGCACACAAAAGCCACCGGCCCCGTTGAAGATGGCTGTGATTGTTATTGCTGCAGAAATTTTACACGTGCGGCCATAAGACATTTCTTTAACGCCGGAGAAATGCTGGGCCCGGTCCTGCTTTCCCTGCACAACCTTTCCTTTTACCAGAGACTGATGGCCCAGGTCAGGCAAAACATACAAAAAAAGCGGTTTTGGTACTGGGCCCGGGATAAACTAAGTACGTATTTACAAAACGTTCACCATCTTTTGTAAATTTTTTAAGTCTTTGATATTAATAATCTTACAGGTTCATGATTTTTGCGATTTTACACGCTATTTGGTCTTTTGGTTGTAGTAGGGTTGTATTCAACGGACACTACAATAGCAGAGCCTAATCGGAATCAACGGCATCAAATCCAAAGCTGATTTAGCACGATTCCTTTGCGTATCAAGGGCAAGGGAAAT
>SDBT01014542.1_pt1 | contig 12546 bp, 30 predicted proteins | sample 2277101 | NCBI WGS metagenome assembly SDBT01 (sample SAMN10404973, study PRJNA504765) | marine sediment metagenome | isolation source: marine sediment core GS10_PC15, 103 cmbsf | place: Arctic Ocean: Southern Knipovich Ridge | collected 2010
TAAACTCCTTCGTAGCTTCTAATGCTTCTCTCCAATTAAAAACCCTTTTCAGGTTATCAGAATCGGGCACATCCCTATTCCAGGGCTGGTCAGGAAGAACAACCTTTGTATTTGTTTCTAAAAGACTTTCCACTTGACGTGGCTCGTCATCTATCATTACATCTATTCCTATAGCTTGACATAAAGAGGACTTATCATCTACAAAGAAAACGTCGTCAAAATAGAAATGGTGTTTTTGTGCCCAACTGATACTATCTGCTATTATAGTAGGTGTACCTGGTCGGGCGGTTATAAAGTATATCTTAGTGTTAATCTTATGTTGGATTGCCATCTGAAGATAGATACGCCTTGGTAACAGGTGGATATCTTCTTCCAAGAGGGGTAAGTTTGCAAACAGGTGAAGTTGGTCATATAAAACATCCCTCATATCCGGAGGAGCGCCACCCTTGGGTAAACCAAATACTTCTTCGATACTGTAAGCCCCTTTGGTTAAATCAGGGGTTAGTCCATAGTGTTCCGCAAACAAGGGGGCCGCCCCTGCCATGAAGTTTGCTACAGTACCATCGAAATCAATCCCAACTCTCTTGATCTTCATCTGTAATATCACTTTCTTTTTCTATGTTAATAAATTCCAGAATCGCAGAAGAAACTTCTTCCTCCGCGTCCGATAGGATGTGGACCTGATCATTAAATCTAGAGACAGAAGCAAACACTACACTACCTCCCCAAATAAAAGACCACTTATCATAAAACGCGCCAGTGTCTATATTTAATGTCCCTTTAGCCACATGGTAATTAACAGCCAACATATCTTCAATATCCATCACCCTACCATCCACGCCTGGGATAACTCAAACTTATCTTGCAACGTAGTCTCCCCATGAAATACATTCCTAATGTTACTAGGAAGATTACCTCTCTTCTTAAGATACTTAAGTACTGCAAAATCTAGACCTGCTTCTATTAACGCAGTATCTAAAATTCCAGACTCAGATTTGCCCCCACGTGTTGCAAGCCTAAGCTCACGGTACGCGGTCTCTGCACTCGCTACCATTAATCCAAAAGTAGGTAGGTGTTGTAGTTTAGACTCGCGTCTTTTTAAATAGTGTCTAGCTTTTGTTATCATTTTATAGTCTCCGTGTCCGTAAGTACTTCATTCTCATCTATAGATATATTTCTTTGAATCTCAGGTCCGATGAGATCACCTACTGTTATCTGAGAGTACCCTCTTCGTCCATCAATTACTCTGTCTGTTCTTTTGAGATTATCCTTTTTTATTACACGTACAATCTCTTCTTTCTTATCCTTATTTTGTTCTTCGAAGTATGTCATATACCCATCTCCTTTTCCCATGCAGTTATCAAGCCCTTCCGGTTATGTAAAGGTCTCTGAACGGGTAAGCTTTTAGTGAAAGCTATTACTCCAATCTTTTCCAGGAGTCCTCTGTACTTATCGTACTCTTCATCAGTCATTTCTAAATACCGCATATGACCAGTACATCTACAGATACCACAGCCTCCTGCGCGGGCCTCGCCTCCTCCCAACACAGTACCACAGTCTCCATCACAATAATGCCATACGCGTTTTTTACCAACCATCCTAATTATACCTCATTTAAAAATTAACGTTCCTGGAACCGTACTTACTTCTCCCTTAGCTACAAGAGTTTCTGGCTCCAATTCGTCATCATATATAGACCACTCTTCTTCATAAGAGCGCTTCATATCTTTTTGTGCTAATTCTAAAGCTTCTTCTGGAGAATTGGCCATAACCATAATCTCCTGACTCGCCTTAGCTGTAGCTTGTACCGTATAGTATCTCATATTAATTATACCTCATTTACTTATATTAGTCAACCTGCGCTTCCGCTCCCAGCTCCTATATCATAGACAGAACTTGATGAGCATCATTTGGAGTAACATACGTTCGTCGTATTGCCACGTCCGTAACAAGGTGTCTACCCTGCCTAATTCCTTGAGAGCATTGTCTATATCTTCTTTGCTCCAAAATCTATTGGCTACTTGCGCCATCTTAACTCTGAACTGGTGCTCTTTAATCTCCCGAGCTACTACATCCGCAGGGTATCCTTCCCGAGCCTTTACCTTTCTCAATAGAAGAAAGTGGCCAAAGATAAGGGAGAACAACTGTAAAGGATGCATGTTTGTGTCAAACAGTCTATTGCTCAGGTGTAGAACCTTGGATGCGCTCTTAGCATTCAGTGAGTCTAGTAGATCAAAAGGTTTCAGTTCTGGCTTAGAAAATTCTCGGGGGAAAAACGATTGCTTTATAAGCTTCCCAAACCTTGTAGTTTTATTCCAGCTAGAACCGATAAGGATCAGAGCGTTACCAGAAACAGGACTTTCTAAAAGTTCTTTCGCCAATTCCGTAACCACCGCATGTTTAACATCAGCATTTCTTATAAGCAGAACAGTCCCTTCACTAAAGAGATTATTTGCATAATAATCTGTATTGATTGAACCAAGGTCCAGATCATCGATATTAGTGTCATACCTTATCCACCTCGCTTTAGAGTACTTCCTTTCTAAATCAGGAAGCCACTTCTTTTCGATCATATCGGTGTCGTCACCGTATGTGTAATAGAATCCATCTACTCTCATTTTATTTTAACCTATAACTTTGACAAAAATAAATCTAATTTCTTTTGATTTTTTGGTAGAGGAGGCATGACTTCCCCAGAAAGTATATTTAGTTTTTGTTTACATCCAAACTCTTGTAACAAAACGTTAAGGAAGCAGTTAGCTCTATGAAGAACAAACTCTCGAAGAGACTTATGAAATTGATTACTAAACTCATCTGAGCAGCAACTTATGTTATGCATAATAACAGAAAAATCTTCTATTTCCTTGTCAAACGTATTCACATATAAAACTGCTACAAAATATACTTCGGGATATCTAATATTTCTCTCAAAACATTCGGCGTCTACTATTTGAAAAGCTCTATTAAGATCCTTCTTTATTTCTTCAGAGGGTTTTTTTGGTAGAACATCCCTAAAAACTAGAAGGGTGCCTCCTACACTATTCCTTCTTGTTTCCCTGATTTTTTTTATCTGATCTTTAGATATTTTCATCATTTTCTCTAAGTAACGTTTTGTAAAATCTTTTCCTATTTCTCTAGTTTTGATCTCCATAATAAAAGAGCAATTACCATGCGGAAGGATAAAAAGATCAGCACCCCCTTCTACCCCCCTATTCTCGGCTATCTCCACAATATTTGGATACTTAATCTCAAGATTCTTAAACCACTTATCTGATAAAAACTCTACAGACATAGCTTAATGATCCCCATCTCTAAGGCTATCTTAGAATTAGGCGTTGCTGTGAAACTTCTCTCAATCTCCAAACAAATACTGAAGAGATCCTGCAGGTGCTTAAGATCAAATGTAAGCTCATTACCTTCGAAATAATCTCTAACGGGAGTTTTCATGCCAAAACTTTCGAGGCTGCAATAATACCACCAATTCTCTAACGTCTGAATAATAACTCTAGCATCCTCTATCTTCCTAAGCTCTTTTATTATAGCCAAAGAAGTGGTAGCGTCTTCTTGATAAATAGCAGACACGAGACTGAAGTAATCCTTAGAATTATCTTCCTGAGGATTATCATCTGATAACACCTTCTGTAAGATACTTAAACCGTCTCTAACACTTCCCTGCGCCTGCAAAGCCACCCTAGCTAAAACTTCTTTACTTACTACTACACCTTCCTTATTGGCAACATCGGCGTAGAGCATAGCTAGCACTGAAAGATCCACTTCTCCAAACTCATACTTCTGACAACGGGATATAACCGTAGGCAGAAGCTTATGGGGCTCAGTAGTGCTTAGAATAAAGGTAACTCCCGGAGGAGGCTCTTCTAAAGTTTTGAGCAAAGCATTAAAGGCGTTTTTGCTCAGCATGTGGGCCTCATCTAAGATGACAACCCTATGTCCTTGTGTGGAGTAACGGATGTTCTCGATGATCTCTCGAACGTTATCTACTCCAGTATTGGAAGCAGCGTCGACCTCAGTGACCACCATACTGAATCGCTTCGGCCATTCTTCATCACTGATTTGTCTGTTTAACTCCCGCGCTACAATTCTCGCAGTAGTGGTCTTCCCTGTTCCACGAGTTCCGCAAAACAACAGGGCATGTCCCAATGTATCCTTTTCTATAGCTCTTTCGAGCTGACTAATTGTTTGTGGTTGACCTATAACCTCTTCAAAGATCTTGGGTCTGTACTTCAGTGCCAATACTTCACTCATAATAAAACCTCTTAATTATTCAGTTGGTAGATTCAAAATTTCTCTAAACTTTACACTGTTCGCCAGATCGTCAGCTGCCACATACCACTTCTTCTTCATCCTATGATACCCTAGGTTGGCCTCACACTCTTTACAATGAAACCATCGAGTGTCTGGATTGATTCGGGCGTGAACATATGATCTAGGTAGATACTCTAAAGACTGAGTACATACAGGGCAAAGAGGTACGTTATCTCTTTCTGGAATATTCAAATTGTTAAGTTGTTCTAATTCTTCAAGAACTTCTTTTTTCATTATATGCCTCCATTACTTCTACTGAAGCGGGGGATCCCATCCCCAATCTTTCAGCGCCAGCTTCGATAAAAGCCATTGCTGTTTCTAAATCTCTAATACCACCAGCAGCTTTAATTCTAGGTCCAATACTATCGCCTCTCATCTCAGTCCACATCTTTACATCTTCTAATTGTGCTCCCGCACTACCAAACCCAGTGGATGTCTTAATGAAATCTATATTGGAGTTATCCTGAATGTATTTGAACACAAGCCTCTTATCTGTCTCAGTAAGATAGCAGGTCTCTACAATACACTTAGAAATTGCTCCTGCGGAATGAACAAGGTCCCCTATAATTCTTAGCTCCTGTAAAATTAAATCCTGGCGGAGGCTACACAGTTCACCAAACCCAAGTACGAAATCAATCTCGTCTATACCTCCCTTAAGGAAGTACTCAACTTGCTGTATTTTCAGGTCTAGGGGTATATTCCCATGAGGGAACCCTACAACAGTACACACGGCTATATTGGGCTCTGTCTTCATAGCTGCCGCTATAGCTGTAGCTATTCTAGGAGAAACACATACTGCTGCAAACTGATACTTAACTGCATCATCCAGAAACTTCTCGAACTCAACATCTGTTGCTTCCGGTTTCAATAAACTATGATCAATAAATCTATTTAATGGAACTGTTATATCCTTGGGGATAACTCTATAGTTTTCTACTAAATCTAGGGTTTCAAACACCTTGTCTCCTTCTCTGTAGTTCATGAGAAATTGCGTCAGTTACTAACCTCTGCGCTTTTTCTAGAGACTCTGTATCCCAAAACTTCAAGAAAAATACTTGGTCTCCAAAAAGGAGTACATTACCATACTCCGGATTGTCAAGCTTATCAAAGCTTAATACCTTTCCTTCTTCTTCGGTAACTAGGAAACCGTATTCCTTAGTTAAAATAATACCATCCTTATCTTCTTGGTCCTTGGAGAATACTCCAGGTCCTATAAATTCTTCAACCATCTATAACTCCTATAAGTAACCCTTGTCTTTAATAAAGGCTACAATATCTTTCATCAAATACTTGTGCTCCTTACCATGTCCAAAAAGTCCAGGAGCTAGGTGTGCCAATTCATGGGCTAAAGTGTGAAGGATTGTGGATCTACTTAAGGTTCTGTTTGGATTACTAATTTGATGTATCCTAATAGCTAAAATCTTTTCCCCACAACGTGTAGGGTCAATCCCCTCATTATGGTAACATCTATCACAGGCCCGACACTCTCCAAAATGTCTAACACGCATTCGAGTCTCTGGTACTATTTTTCCATAAGTTAATCCAAATTCTGTACATACAGAATTGGCTATGTCATGAATCTCTTTCCAGAGCAGCACACTCATTGTTAAACAGTCCCCCTTTAGAACCCCTGTTTATCATCAACATCAAGGATTTTTTCTCCCAGCCTTATCTCTCTTCCAAAAAAGAATAGAACTTCTCTTTGAGCATCATGGTCTGTGGCAGATCCATGAACGGCGTTTTCAGTGATGTTAGAATGATTACCGAATTCATTTCTAAGAGTACCCTTCTCCGCCTCGGCGGGATGGGTAGTCCCTATTAAATTTCTCCACTCATCTACGGCGTTAGCCTTGACAATAATCATAACCCACACAGGGCTTTTGCACATACTCTTAACAAGACCGTCAAAGAAAGAACGGTCTTTATGTTCCTTATAAAACTCTTCAGCCCCTTCTTTGCGAAGATGCAACATCTTGGCTCCAATAATACCAAACCCAGCATCTTCAATTCGCGCAATAATTTTACCTACATTTCGTGCCATGACAGCATGGGGTTTAATAATTGTTAAAGTTAAATTTCCGGCCATAAATAATCCTTACCATAATTCTACTAGTTTGGTATCGATAGACCTCAAGAATATCTTAGATCTTTCAACATCTGCCATCTGCTTTTCCACCATAACGTCGATGGACAGTTTGGCTATATTTGCTCTAGACACCGAGGTCTCTTCGTCCGTAGAAAGAATAAACAAGGTATTCAATTTTGTCTCTCTATTCAATATTTCTATAACAAGATCTCCGTATCCCTGTACGAGCATTATAAGCTGGTTAGCACCGTTACGTTTACTTTTTCCCCAAGAGAAGTGATTAGGTAAATCATTAACGAACTCCCAACATTTGTTTAATGTTGACGTGGCTGCTGCAGCCTCTTGCGCACTCTCTCCTCCGGAAACCATAAACCTTAACATATTATTATCAACCATGTGTATGCAGGAAGATATAACTGGAAATTTGGCTACGTTGGTACTACTTCCTTGTATGTTTCCCATATAATGACCAGCTGTAAATGTACTAATTCCAAATACGATGATTCCTAAAATAATTAGGATCTTTTTCCGCATATTAGAATTTCCCGATGTTTAATAAGGGGCCCGCTGGCTTTTCCTTAGTCTCCAACATCTTGTTCAGATCAGTTATCATTTCCTTAGCTTGGGTAATATCTAGTTTCTCTACGATAGTTACCTTATTCAATTCTTCAAAGCTATCTCTAATAAGTAAAGCACCTACGCCAACTCTTTCTGTATCTACAGAATTAGAAAAGGCTACAAGTACTTCACCGTCATCCGTGACGCCAACGAAACTACAGCCCTCTACATTGGCATTAATGAACTCACTTATTCTCAAGTAGAGAGGTTCATTTTTTTCCACGTCTATTTAACTCCTCCCAACGAGTGGCCATCATAACCATGGTCTTTTCTATCCATGCGAAAGATACATAATCACCATCGTTATGACAGCGTATTGCCTCTAATAACATCATCTTAAAAACATAATCTGCCAATGGCGGATTATTAAATCGTGCCATGTTCTTTATATTTTCTTTGTACTTCGCATAGTACATTTATTATCCAAACAGCTTCTACTTCTCCATCAATTCCTAATTCATCTACAGGGATGGTGTGTTCATCCAACACCGTCCCTATGTACGCCAGTAGTGGTAGTTCCTTCACAACTATTCCCATTTTCTACCATCCTCCTTACATTTTTGATGTCTTCGAAAAAGTTCTCTTCGTGAATACTGTTTCTATTTCTCAAAATAAATGCGGGATGATATATCATCACGACTGGGACCGTAGGCATCATAGAAAATATATTAGCAACGCCTCGCTCCTTAGTAATCTGTACATCTCTACCTAAAATATAAGAAGCAGCCACTCTCCCTAGAGTAACTATTACTTTAGGCTGAATGACTTCTAATTGTCTATGTAAGAACTGGGTACAGATCTCCTTCTCCATAGGAGAGGGGTCTCTATTGGAGGGAGGTCTACACTTAACGATATTGGCAATATAAACATCGTTACGAGTTAGTCCTGCCCTATCCAATCCCTCATTGAGGAGATCACCAGAGCGTCCACAGAAGGGACGTCCAGATTCATCCTCATTTCGGCCGGGAGCCTCTCCAATAAACATAATGGTAGCGGAAGGGTTCCCTTCCCCAAATACTATGTTCTTTCTTCCTGAATGGAGAGCACACCTTTGGCAATCACCCATATCTTGTCTAATATCTATGAGCTCGGAATGTTCTCCTCGAAGAATATCAAATTCAGATATCATAGGTACTGACCTGTCTGAATATTATCAGAAGAGTTGGTTCCACTAGCGGGTACCTGTGATGGGTCCAATGACATATTGAATCCATTACCCCCAATCATCCCCTGTAACATCTCCATGGGCATCTTACCTGAGGCTTTCATCTCATCCATTATCTTGGCTTCATGGGCCGCATACTTCTTTTGGGCGCGCCATTCTACAAAGACCACAAGTGCCATTTGAAGACCCGAGTGAACTATCAATGCTGCTAGTAAAGTAAAAAATAAACCAACGTAAGTCATTTGTATCTCCTGTCTGTACTATAATAATAATCTATAAATTACAAAAAAACAACTAGAGGAATCCGAAATCCTTGCTTTAGATAGGATTTAAAAATTATTTTCGCCGGATTGATCTTCAAACTACCTTTTCCCCTATATCCCTACCCTATCTCTTGTATCTCTCCTTGTCAACCCTCATCCTCTAAACGTGGCTGCTTCCCATCCTCACTCCCCGTGCTTGGCTTAAATGTTTCTCCATCAGAAGGTAGTAGAGAGTCTCTCCATATACTTAGCTTATCTCTCTCCTGAGTATTCTGTCTCCCTGACTCTGACCATCCGTTCTCTTTAAGTAACCTATGGTATTCTAAGTGCTTAACCCTCTCCCCTAACTCTGTTATTGTTTGTACAAGATTATAAAGGATTTGCTGCTCGGCTTCATCAGATACGTATGTACCTATCTGGTCTACTGTGTCCTTTAGTTTGGATACTCTGTAAGGGGCATCCTTGGCTTTATCTAATACTAGAGAGATCTCATCTCTTGTCATATGTGTATTGTAAGTATCCTTAGCAGGATACTTCCCTCCTTACCCTAATGGGTATTTGATTAGCGGGGGTTGAAATTTGGGGCCGGGAAAGATTACGGGATATCCGCCACCTCATCCGAATCTGTCATCGTTGGGGAGGTAAGCTCCACCCGGTTTAGGGAAGTCCCTGAATCCGTTAGGATATTACCTGAAGTCATAACCATTATCCACCAATGCTTGGCCCCTTCGTCAAATAAGTCTTTAGAGCTGTCACCTGCCACCCCTGTAATAGTTGTGAGTGGCAGCACTGTGTTCCAGATAGCTGCTGAATACATACGACCGTTGAGCTCAGCATTCCTCTGGTCTTTGTTCTCTCCAAACCATACACTCTTATCCTCGGAGTTGGTTTGAGTGACGTTCCCATCATCTGTAAGGGTTCCGCTGGCGGCTGTAAGTACTCCGTCCACATATAATTTCGGATTACTACCATCCCAGGTAAACATGAGGTTCGACCAAGTACCTGCTACTACTACGTCAGAATAAGTAAAATATCTGGCGGGGTAATAATGACCTAAGGGTCCGGTAACGAGAGTACGGACTGCTGTTCCATCTAAATCCAAACGAATAGTATTATCGGTATCTTGTCTATCTGCATCATTAAGATGAAAGATAGTTTGTACTCCAGTGGTGTCATTGGGTTTGAGCCACACCATGATCGTCCACGTGACAGTTAAGTCAAAGTCATGACGATCATCCTCTCGCATGGATTGATTATTCCCCCCGCCAAAATTAAGGGTCACTGGCTCTCCACATAGCGGTCCAAGGAGAAGGGCGTTTCATATCGTCTAGCACCTGATTAGCTAGGAGTTCACCAAGTTCTTTACACCCCTCCATCTCTCTCTTAGAAGAACCATCAGCTGCTATACCCATCCCCATCAGGATGTGATTAGCCAAAGGAAGACCTAGCCCCTCTAAGGCTGCCATATATTCCCACGTTGACATGGGAGCTTTCTCTACAGCTTCTTGTAGTTCCCTAAGCTTATCTATGTCCATGTAATCCCTGTTCCTTTATGAGCTCATCATATCTAATGAGAGACTTCTTCAAGCCAACTAGCCGTCTCTCCATATCTACTACAGCTCTTTCATATCCTGCTAAACGTCTCTCAGCTTTAGCTATATCTTCTAAAGCTCTCTCCTTACCTTCTATCCAGATGTTCTCGTTTAGATAAGTCATTTCTTCGCAGCTTGCAACTTCCCGAATCCAGTAGGAGGTATTACGAGAGGACTTGCAAACTTTACTACTTCGTGGTACTTAGAAATATCCTCAGAACCTATCATAGCAGCAAGGGCTATGACGGTCTTCTCAAATTGGTCTAGCTGGAACTTAGTTCTAACCACAGACTCTTCTAGCTTCTCTAGTTTTGCTTTACCCTCTGCTATAGAATTAAGTAAGTCTTCTTTTGCTTCTAGCATCTCTTCTCTACTCATACCATCCTCCCCCATAAGCTTTGATTTCCCGGCAAAATTTTTAGTATTCGATAGGCCAGAACATATTGAACACCTCGATCAGGTGTTCGGGAATGTTTATATATTCGCCACACTTTTTACATTCCATTAAAGCTACCGATTCTCTACCCCAATCATGTTCACATGGCGTGAAAGGGTTAACCATAAATCATTTTATCTTTGGTGCCTACTATTGCGTCCAGCAGAGCATCATGTACTTCTGTAACTTGGTGAGCGTCCGGTAGACCATTTAGAATGTCATCTGCCATATCTAATAGTTCTTCCGCACTCGGTAGTGTGAAGTCTTCCTCTCTTAGTGCAATTATCTTATCTTCCATGGGGATCTTATCTAAAGTCTCACATGGGTACTGCTTACTTGTTTCGTTCTGCATAAAGCTTCCTTCCTCCTTTAATTTATGGCCCTCCCGGGCCAAAGTCTCCTGGTCCTCTTCTCATTCTTCCTCCTTGCTTGTTATATACTTTTCCATTAAGCCTATAGGCCACGTAGCAACGATAACACACTTGATGCTAAACATCTTCGATTCTAAATCTTCCTCACTCATCCCGGCTTCTTGACGTGCATTTTCTATCATCTCTTTGAAGCCTGGGGTAGCGATGTCTACAAACATTAGATAAACGCCAATTGCAACATATAAGATTACCAGCAGTAAAGCTATCATAATTATCTCCTAAACGGCATAGTTATTAAATCATAGGCAATTGTTATAAACACTACGGGCCAGCCAAATATACAGATCCCTTTCATTAAAGAGAACAGAAAACCAAAATGTACTGATTCTGCCAGATCAGGACGTAACTCCCTTATCTTCTCTCTAGCGAGCTCTCTTCCCTCATCACCGTCTAAGATGAATAGATACAATAAATACCCTAATCCTAGATATACTGCTAAACAAATTAAAAACGAAATCATGGTAACTCCTTAAGGTCCTGGTGTAGTTGGTTTAATTACCCGGCCTCTTTTTTTTAGAGAATTAAGCTGATGTATAGCGTCAGCGTCGTCCTCAGCATTTTCCATGTCTAAACTGGTGTAAGGGTTAATGGTGTGCCTCAACAAGGACACCACTTGCCCTGTGCCAAAGTCCACATCCTCTTCTCCGTTAACATGTATTGCGGGAGTCGGTCCTCGACGTGAATCAGGTCCACGAAGCTCTATATCCTTTACTTTATTCATAAGGGATTCTCGGGACAGTCCCTGCCACTCCTCACTCTCAAAGTTCTGCATACTGTTTATATTGAACGGACGGCTCTCATCACTCGCATTATTTTTGATATGAACACGATCTTTATTCTTGGAGTACGTCCTCTTCTCCCTCTTCTCCCTCTTCTCTATCTCAGGAGGGGTCATCAGAACGACGGTTCCTTTTTGTGGTAGGATTCTCTTAGGCATTGAGTCATCTGTGCAGTTATAATTACTCATCGTTTTCTCCTTGATTTACCGCTAATACGGTAATTAAAATGGCGTAATCGGAGCGTAATGGCCCGACCTACGCCAATCCTGGTGGACATTATCGAGTTCTACTAGCAAACAAGTTGCGTTTTGGAACATTTACATCAAAATAATAAGCAATTTGGAGCTAAAACGCAAACTCCGGAAGCTCGACGTCCGATATGGCGCTAATTCGATCTATTTAGGGGTATTTTCACCTTTATTCTCCCCTTTTTCGAGCATAATGGCCCTAATGTTGTGGTATATATCTCTCAATACTATGACTGAAAGCACTGCCGCCGACCCATATAGTACCCATTGATACACCTCATACCCTGTCATCATCAGCCTCCCAGTAAGGCGTGGACTTATAGTCCCGCCAACAATCCCTTAGGATGAAGGGTATCGCTGCTACTGCTATACCAACCAGTACCCATTCCCATGTTTCCATTACTGACACCCCTTATATACCAAGAGTCCCAGTACTGCTACTAACATGTAGGGCCACTCAGCTGCGAGCCATCCATACCACTCTGTCTTCCACCAACTCACTACCAACCCTCCTCATCATATAAGGTATCAACAATGACAACGATCATACCTACCAATGCCACAAACAATCCTAACCTATTCATGGTCACGTACCGCAACCACGA
>SDBT01014543.1_pt1 | contig 12545 bp, 18 predicted proteins | sample 2277101 | NCBI WGS metagenome assembly SDBT01 (sample SAMN10404973, study PRJNA504765) | marine sediment metagenome | isolation source: marine sediment core GS10_PC15, 103 cmbsf | place: Arctic Ocean: Southern Knipovich Ridge | collected 2010
TGGCAGCACTGCGATGGAAAAACCACATTAAAAGACATACTTAAGGTTCTGAACAAAGAATTTCCAAAAGAAAAAAACATAGATCAACGGCTCTTTTTATTTATCCAACAAATGATAGGTTTAAACTACATAGATTATTATTAAAACATGCGACATACTTCGATCTCTACAAAATTTCACTTTTTTTATTATCTTTTTTTGAAAGATAACTCATCCCAGCTCCTGTGAGCTCCACGACATCATAGGATATGTATTGTAGCATCTCGATTTTTGCCAGCTTCTGAATCATTTTGTTTAATTCATCTTCAGTTATGTGAAGCGCTGCTGCAGCAGATTCTGCATCCATATCTTGTGAATACATCAATTCTAAAAGTTTATACTCTTTTTCATAGACATTAATCTTATCTTCATATTCACTCGGTAATGTTCCAGCATATCCAGATAATTTTTCAACATAACTTTGAATGATTGTATCTAGATTCAACCGGTCCATCACGTTACCTTGTTTGTCATAAAGAGTGCAATAATCACTCCCAGATTCATGTTCTCCAAGAAGAAACATTACCCCAAGTATATCCCAACGTATTCACTGCCTCTCGCTCTTTCTCAGGTGTATGATCATCTTTGTCAGAAAGAGATTTTTTCCGTTCTAATCTTCTAAAAAAATGATGCTGCTCCACCTGTAACTGTGCTAAATCAACATCATGATTGATTATTTCTGAAGTGATCTCATCCCCTGCATATTTTTTCAACTCAGCAATAAAATAGAGACCGGCATTCTCATCAAGATCAGTATACACCACTCGAATAATTGATTCAATGGCTTTTCCAATTCTAATAGGTTCAACATAGTCAATCGCTGAAGAGATATCAACATGAAAACTACTTCTAGAAATGGATTGGTCGTCTATAATCACATACTTTAAAAAATCATATGTCTCTTCAAGTGTTTTAATCGTAGATCCAATGGTTTTATCAGCAAATCTACTAGAAATTCTTCTACCAGCCACCGTATAAAGTGCTTTCAAAACTGCTTCAAGAAGAATAGAATTTTTTACGTTTTCCATGATCTCACCAATCCTCACTGGTATATAAATTAAAATATATAATCATTTTACTCTTAATGATATATTTTTTTATTATATTTTGCTATGTAAATAGTAGAGAGGAGAGGATTAAAAAAGGAGAATATGGACTACTTATTATCTAATGCAATCTTAATTATATTATAAATTCCACTGCTTTTAGAGAACATCGTTTCCGATCTCAATATTCTCAATTTTTTGTAAAATAAGGGGCAATCCACAACAAATGTTTCTGCCTCACCTCCTTCAAAGGAAAGATGAATTCTATACTTTTTCTCCATCTCCTTTAATTTATTTAACATTTTTCTATCAATTTTTTGGCCCAACCATTCCTTGCCCATACCATCAGCAGATACTCCAGTGATAATAATTTCAAATCCATTTTTTAAAAGATCACCCCAATATTCTTCAGGATTCTTTTGCCATAATGGATTAAAACATTCTAAATCTAGATTATCACAAATTTTCTGAACCCTGCTTGCCTGATAAACACTTGCAACAGCTCCTGTAACAATTCCTTTAATCCTGTACTTATCAACAGCCTCAACAATTGCCTTTTCTAAGTCAACTAATTCTTTTTCCTTTTCTCCTTTTGTTTTTTTAATTATTAGCGGAATTTCCATAACTTCTGCTTGTTTTTTAACTCTCTCAATATTTGGAGTATGAAACATATAACTATCCGTATTTTCACTAAAAATACTAATTAAGCAACTTAATTTATAACCTTGTTGCTTTGCAAGCCAAGCTGCATAGGTTGAATCCTTCCCTCCAGAAAAAAGAATACCAACATTCATTATAATAGGTATATTGTTAAGTTAATAAACATTTATCGTATCAAGGACAGTATTATGAAGCCATATGAATTTATTGACCACACAGCAGATATATGCATCAAAGCCTATGGTAAATCTCTTTCTGAAGCATTTGAAAATGCTGCAGTAGGAATGTTTGATATTATTACAGATAATTCAAAAATTGGTATTGTTGGACAGTATAATATTAAGTTAGAAGCACCTGATCTTGAACAGTTGCTCGTAGATTGGTTGTCTGAGCTTTTGTTTTTAAATAGTGCAAAAAATCTTGTGTTTGGCTCATTTAATGTTGCAATTGATGAAAATCATCTTTCAGCACAAGTGTTTGGCGAGGAATATGATACCTCCAGGCATAAGATGGGTGTTGAGATAAAGGCTGTAACGTATCATATGTTAGAAGTGAAAGATACAGAACCATTTTATGTTAAAATTCTCTTTGATATATAACCAATAAATATACGTAAAAATATATCTATATATGGTCTTATTAGTATATATAGAATTAAGGAAAATGAATACTTTCACCAAACTCTCGTTCCCATTTAAATACTGAAAAGTATGTATTGATTTTAGAAGCATCTACCGGACGGAGTCACACCCATCACCTTTTTTCTCCTTTTCCGGAACCGCCGTCCGGTTCTCCTCACACCATGCGGGGGAAAATATTATATGATAGATATTAATGTCGAGTTTTAAAATTGGTGGAAAATATGGCAGAAGGCACTATTACAGAAGATATGAATATAAGAGAAGTAATTGAAAAATATCCAGAGGCTGTATCGGTGTTTGCAAAATACAATATGGGTTGTATCGGCTGTATCGCAGCATCTTATGAGAAGCTTAGTGATATCGCTGCAGTTCATGGCGTCGATGTTAAAACTTTTTTAAAAGATCTTAACGCAGCAATACAGAAATAAAAATTATATCTTGCTTTCGGTAATGACGAGCTCCCCATGCTTTATTCCTTTTAATGATTTAATATTGTCTGCAAGTTTTTGAATATTTCTGGTTTTTCCTTTTAAGACAAGTACTTCCAAGCAATTATCGTGATCAACATGAATGTGTGTTGTTGTCAGAATTTCTTTATGATGGTGATGCTGTAAATCAAGAAGTCTGTTTGTTAAATTTCCAGCGTGATGATCATATATCATCGTTAAGGTCCCTAGTGCTTCAGAGTTTGGATCTTCAATTCGTTTTGCGATAAGATTTTCTCTTATAATATCACGTATTGCTTCAGAGCGATTTTTATACCCTTTTTTCTTTATAATCTTATCAAATTTTTTAAGAAGATCAGGTTCTATTGATACGCCAAATCTCGTTATTTTTTCCATAGTAGCACGTTTGTCAGGAAATCGTAGCACGAATATAAATTTTTTGTTACCAAAAACTATAAATCAAACAATATCATTTCTATTAATAAATTACACCAAATATAACAAAATAAAGGAGGTAAAAAATGGTTTGTTATGCCGTGCCTATGATTGCAGCAATTGCGCACATAATAATGCGAAGAAACATTACAAGCTGGAAAGAAAGCGCACATCACCTCTGGTTAAGTCTATTACTTGGCGGTGGAGCAATTTTTGGGCTTGTTGATCACTGGTGGAATGGTGAACTATTCTACATAGGAGACAATATTATAATGGATCTCTCATTAGGTGTCGCAATTACTGTAACAATATTAGTGATCTGGATAATTATGTTCACATTAGATAAAACTAAATCAAAAAAACCCATAAAAGTATAAAAACCTCTTTTCTTTTTTTTATTATTCAAATTCGCCTAGCAAAACTCGTAATACATTGGGATAATTACTTTTTGTTTTTCCAGTACCATATCCAATTTTTTTTATTTTCATTTTAGGTATTTCTCCAAAACTACTCGCTAATGTTGTTATAATTGCAGCACCAGTAGGTGTGACAAGTTCTTGTTTTCTCTGTGTTTGATATACGGGAACACCTTTCAGAAGTTCTACTGTTGCAGGAACAGGAACTGAAAGAACTCCATGTTCACATGTTACAAAACCAGTACCAAGGGGAAGATATGAACAAAAAATCTTTGATATATTGAGTTTTTTTAAACCTATTACAGCACCAACAATGTCAATAATTGAATCAACTGCTCCCACCTCATGAAAATGTATGTTTTCAATTGCAGTATTATGGATTTTACTTTCTGCGACAGCAAGTCTATGAAAAATCTTTTTACCCAACTGTTTTACTTGTTTATCAAGTGTGCTATCATCAATGATTCTTTTTATATCATCTAAATTTCGATGATGTTTTTGTTCAGAGACAACAATATCAACATCTGTTGCAGAAATATTATCACATTGAATTTTTTTAAAATGAATCTTATATCCAGGAAGATTGAGTTTTTCAATTTCTCTATTAAAAAAATCTCCATCAACTCCAAGATCAATAAGTGCACCAAGAATCATATCTCCACAGACACCGGAAAAACAATCAAAATACGCAACAACCATTCTCTTTTCACCTATTAATCAGGCTTGCAAAATACCCAGCGCCAAAACCATTATCAATGTTTACAACAACAACACCTTCAGCACACGTATTCATCATAGTAAGAAGAGGTGCAATTCCTTTAAAACTTGCACCATAGCCGACACTTGTTGGAACAGCAATCACAGGGCTAGCGGTCAATCCACCGACAATACTTGCCAATGCTCCCTCCATACCAGCTATAACAATTATCACGTTTGCATCAAAAATCCGATCCTTAATATCAAATAACCTATGAACACCCGCAACACCGACATCATAAGCTTTTTCAACAATATTTCCCATAAGTTCTGCTGTAACTACCGCTTCTTCTGCAACAGATATATCAGATGTTCCAGCCGTGATCACAAGAATCTTACCTTTTTTCGGTTTTAATTGTTCTCTTTTTATTACTATTGTTTTTGCAAGTTCATTATATTCTGCGTTTGGGTAAATTTTTTTAACGGTGGTAAATATTTTTTTGTTTGCCTTTGTCGCAAGAATACTGTGATCTCTTTTAATCATTACTTCAAGGATTTTAATGATCTGAGAAATTGTCTTACCCTGGCAAAAAATAGTCTCTGCAAATCCTTTTCGAAGAGCCCTATGAGTATCAATTTTTGCAAACTCCAAATCTTCATATGGTAATGATTTCATTTTCTCTAAAACATCTTCAAGACCAACTTTTCCTGCTTTATAATCCTCAAGTATTTTTTTCATTGTAAAAGACCCTCGTTTAAACTCCCAGTTCTGTATCCCTCGATATCAAGTGTTACATACTTAAATCCAAGTTCTTTGAAATACTTTGTAATTTTTTCAGAATTATCTAAAATTATTTGAAAATCATTTTTTAATACTTCAATTCTTGCAATTTCATCATGATATCGCACACGAAACTGTTTTACACCTAAAGAGAAAAGAAATGATTCTGCTTTTTCAACCTGCGTAAGTTTTGATTTTGTTATTTTAATTCCATATGGAAATCGTGATGCAAGGCATGCAAAAGCAGGTTTATCCCAAGTATCCAAATGCATATCTTTCGATAATTCTTTGATTTCTTGTTTAGTAAACCCGACATCTCTTAGAGGACTAATAACGCCAAGTTCTTCTAAGGCTTTCATCCCTGGTCGATAGTCAGATATATCATCAACATTTGATCCATCAAGAACAACGCTGAGATGGTTTTCTTTTGCAAACTGTTTTATGATTGAAAATAATTCCTTTTTACAATAATAACATCTGTTATTTGGATTATCTGAAAAGTTTTCAATTTCTGTTTCTTCTGAATTAATAAGTATATGCTTTATTCCAATATGTTTGGTAAATTGTTTTGCTTGTTTCAGCTCTCTTTGCGGATAGGTTGATGATGTAGCGGTAACTGCTATTGCTCTCTCCCCTAAGACATCATAAGCTATCTTTGTGAGAAACGTACTGTCGACGCCCCCAGAAAACGCTATCGCTACACACTTCATTTGTTTAAGATTATTTTTTAATTGCTCCAACTTAACTTTAGAATCCCCATTCACAGAATAAAGAATAGACAAAACCAGATATATAATGATTTTCAAAATGGTTTATTTGAAGAGTAGGTTTAATTTCTTTGGTTTTCTCTTTTTCCAATTTCCTTTATGATATGCATAGCTTGCCAGAAGCGGCAGAGCAATTGTTGCTTCAGAATAAACCATTTGTTCAGAGCTCTGATCTACTTTCCCCCATGAACTTGCTTCTTTAAGAGTTGATCCTGAAAGTGCACCGTCATATTCGTTTGCGAGTGTTATTTGTATAGCATATTTGTGCATTTGTGTAGGATTACGCAGTTCACCTTCATCATTCACTTCACCACCAAGTACAGCATCCTGAATGAAATTTTTAGGTACTCCACCCCCTAACATAAAAATGCCTGTCTCTTTTGATCTGAGAACAGTTTCAATTAATTCTTTAAAATCCTGTACGGAATCGATAGTGATATGGCTCTTGGGTCTTTGTCGCTGATGATCTAATAAACCAAATCCAGCACTGCAATCAGAAAAAGCTGGAACAAATATTGGTAAATTATGTTTATATGCTGCATAGACAACAGAGTCATCTACCTTGCATCCATTAGTATCAAGATATTTTCCCATTTCAATTATGAATTCCCGAGATGAATATGGTCGTGCTTCAAGTGAGTCAGCTATCTTTTTAATTGTTTGATCACAAAGTTGTAATTCATCTTCATCAATGAATGTATCATAAACTCTATCAATATGCAAACGACGGAGTTCATTATCATTAACAAAAGGTGATCCAATATAATGTTTGAATCCAAGTGCTTCAAAGAAATCCATATCTACAATAATTGCTCCTGTTGATACAATGACATCCACCATATTATTAGTAATTAAATCATATACGATTTTTTTAAGGCCAGCGCTAAAAAGTGACCCAGCTAAACTAAGGATGATAGTACAATCTTTATCCTGAAGCATTGTGTCATATATCTTGCATGCATTTGCTAGGTTTCTTGACTGAAACGACATATGGCTAAAAGATTCAATCAAAGGGACACTGTTAAACGAGGCGACATCAATATGTTGAATTTCTCTTTTCAGTAAGTCTTGTTTGTTATATTTTATAGTCATACAAAACTGCTAATTGTAATAGGGTTTTTCTTTTTTTCTACCCCATATGATAATAATCGTTAAGGTTTAAACTCTCAATTGTTCATTGAAACATAATACTATTTGTTTCGAAATTATTCAATAATCCTCTTATCTCTGTATCTGTTATTGTACCTTTTTCCTTTGATTTTACATAATCCATAATTCGGTTAACATTATCGTTACTGGCATTACATCCCATCTGTGCTAGTTTTTGCTTAATTGTACGTATACTTGCCATTTTATCAACGACAAAATTTCTTGTTCTTCCTACAAGTTCGGCAGGAAATACCTCATAATATGATGGATCATGAAGAACTGCTGCAACATGTAATCCTGCATTATGAATAAAGGCATTTTCTCCAACTATCGGAGTGTTTGGCAAAATTTTTATTCTAGAAAATTTAGATACTGTCTGTGAAATTTTTGGTAACATCTCTAATTTCCAATTATTTTTCTCTGTATAAAGGGTATGTAATGCTAAACATATTTCTGATATCGGAGTGATTCCTACCCTTTCACCTAATCCATTGATAGAGACATCAATCATTGATACTCCAGCGTCATATGCTGCCAGCGAATTTGCAGTTGCTAGACCCAAATCGTTATGACAATGAACATTGAGTTTGACATCTAAATCTGATTTCAATCTTTGAACAAGATTATACATCCTCATTGGTGTGATTGCTCCTACGGTATCTGCAACACTAATTCTATCTGCACCCGCCTCAATTGCAGTCTGAGACACTCTAATCAATGATTCATAATCAGTTCTCACAGTATCCTCGGGGGTATATCTGACTTTTAGCCCATGGCTTTTTGCATATTCAATTGCCTTTGCTATAAGCTCAGCTGCTTGTTCTATGTTGGATCTGAATTGTTGTTCAAGTCTGCGGTTTGAAACACAGAAAAAAATACCAACCCAATCTACATCACATGACAAAGCAACATCGATATCTTCTGTCATTGCCCTGCAATGAGCAAGTATCTCAGCGTTATAACCTTGATGTGCTATTTGTTTAACTCCTTTGTAAATATCTTTTGACACTCTAGGATGACCTGCTTCTATGATATCAACTCCGAATTCGTCTAGCATCCCAGCGATTTTGATCTTTTCATCAACACTAAATGTTACTCCTGGTGTTTGCTCTCCTTCACGAAGTGTTGAATCAAGTATTTCAACCATAGTTTAACCTCATATTTACTCTTCAGATAGCCCAATCGGTAACATTACGAAGTTTTGTCCAATAACTTCGTGATCAATTCCGCACTCTGGACACTGTATTATTTCCCCATGTACTCCATTTATTACGTTAATTTCTGTTCCACAATCATTACATCGATTCATTTTATCACTGAAAAGATAATAACAATAAATTATATAAGTACTTAATGTGATTATAATCACACATTATATTGGTGTTTGTGATGGTAACTATAAGTCATATCGTCCAGAAAATAGTAGACAAAAGAATTTTTATCCAGGAGTCCATGAACAAAAATATTATCTCATATGCATCACTAGCAAAACAATTACAACCAGAAATTGAAGAAGAAATGGAAAAAACAGTAAAACGACATGCAATAGAAATGGCCCTAAGAAGATATAAAGAACAATTACAACAAAAACATAAGACAATAACTTTTGACTATTCGTCAGACATCATTATGAAAACACAAGTTTGTGATATATCAGTTTTACGATCCCAAACATTTCTAAAGAAAATAAATAATCTATACGATACCGTAAAACTTGAGAAAGGAGACATTCTTAATATCATTCATGGCAGTAATGAAGTAAGTATTGTTACAAATGAGAGATATAAACAGAAATTTCTAGATATATTAAAAAACGAGAATGTTCTCAATATTGAAGAACATCTTATATCCCTAACAATGACCTTTTCTAAAGAATTTCTCTATACACCGGGAGTTATATTCAACATTATTCGAAATATTGCCTGGGAAAATATCAACATATTTGAAATCATTTCAACAAACACAGAGTTAACATTCATCATCCATAAAAGAGATGCAATAAGGGCATACAAAACACTTGAAAAACTTATTCAACAATAAATAGAGTTTTTAATAAAATTTTTTATTGCTCAGTAAAATTTAAATCATGAATCTAAGTACCACATTTTCATATGCATGAATGGGCGTTAGCAGAATCAATACTTGTTGCAGCACTTGAAGCAGCAGAAAAAGAAAAACTCAAAACAATTAGTGAAATCAAAATAGGTATCGGTGAACTACAACAAATTGAACAAGAAATCTTTGAATTTGCACTTGAAGAAATAATAAAAACAGATGAGGATAAACTAGGAAAAGTAAAAATTAATATTGTAACAATTAAAAGTACTTTACAATGTAAAAGTTGTGAACACACCTGGAAATTTTCGGATATGAAGAAAAAACTCAGCGAAGATGAAGAAGAAGCAATACATTTCATTCCTGAAGTTGCATTTGTTCACATGCGTTGTCCTAAATGCGGTAGTCCAGATTTTGAAATAAAAACAGGAAGAGGTGTATCAATAACAGCAATCATCGGGGAGAAATAAAGGCAGGGTGCATCATGGAAGTAAGAACAAGTGTGATAGAGAGACGGCTAAAAGATATTAAACGAATCATTGCTGTAGCCAGTGGAAAAGGCGGTGTTGGAAAAAGCCTTGTTGCATCATCTCTCGCTCTTAATCTAGTAAAAAAGGGCCATAAAGTAGGTCTTTTGGATCTTGACCTGTATAGTCCGTCCTCGCATATTATTCTTGGAGTAACTGATTTACATTTTCCAGAAGAAGACAAGGGAATAATTCCTCCGAAGATAAATGGTATTCATTTTATGTCAATAGTGTACTTTACAGAAAATAAACCAGCACCGTTCAGAGGAGTTGATATTACCAACATAATCATTGAATTACTTGCAATTACTCAATGGAAAGAACTTGATTATCTGATAATAGATATGCCACCAGGAATTGGTGATGAAGTATTAGACGTAATCAAATATATCAAAAAAAGTGAGTTCTTAGTTGTGACAACACCATCAAAAGTTTCTATGGGAGCTGTAGGAAAACTTCTTAAAATTTTAAAAGAGCTGGAAATACCTATAATTGGAGTTCTCGAAAACATGCAAATGACAGAGTCATCATTTATAAAAGATACGATCTCTGAAATAAATATGTTATATATCGGTAGTATATCTTTTGATCATGATCTTGAAGAAGCAATCGGAGATAGCAATCTTCTTCTAAAAACCAAGTTTATGAAAGAACTGAACAACAATCTAAAAAGCATTGACCTTTAGGATTGTATTATCTGTTTTGAAAATTTTGAAAAATAGCTTCGTGCTTCACCAACAGTAAAAAGTGAGCCTGAAATGCAGATAAGATCGTTTTTATGTGCTAGTGATCGAGCATGATTTATCGCATCAGACAGAGAATCCTTTGCATACAGTTCTTTCGTATAACCAATTTTTTTTATCCTGTCTTTAAGAGCTATTGATCTACAAGCACGAGCATTCTCTGATTTTGTAGCTATAACGACATCTGAATGAGGAATAATTGCAGACAACATACTTTGTATATCCTTATCCTCCAAGATTCCGACGACAAGAATGAGTCTTTCATATTCAAAATCCTCCTTCAATGTTTTTTTTAACATATTCATTCCAGCAGGATTATGTGCTCCGTCAAGAAGAATCGTTGGTTCTTCAGAGATTATCTCCATTCGCCCCGGATTAAAAGCAGTTGAAATACCATCGATAATATCACTATCTGTCAAATAGGTACCTTTCATCTGAAGTTGTTCAGCGGCAGTAATTGCAAGTGTGATATTTTCCCCTTGATATTTCCCTAGCATTGAGGTTTTAACTGTATAATCATTCAAAACACCGTGAACAAGAAACTCCTGATAATGAATGGTATGAGACAGGCGTTTCCAACTGCCGCTATCAATACATGTAATTGGTGCATTTTTTTCTTCTGCAATTTTTTCAACAACACCTTTTGCATCATCTTTTACAGCAGTAACAACTTGTATGCCCTCTTTGATGATTCCTGCTTTTTCAAAGGCAATTGACTTGACATCTTCTCCAAGACGAGCGGTATGCTCTAAAGAAATATTAGTTATTACAGAAACTAAGGGAGTAACTATGTTTGTTGCATCAAATCTCCCGCCAAGACCAACCTCGACAACTGCGAAATCAACAGATGAATCTGAAAAAACCTGAAATGCCATAGCCGTGACTATTTCAAAAAATGTTGGCGTATTATCATTTTTTATCATTTCATCAATAACTGGTTTAATCTTCTCGACAAGCGCAGTAATTTCTTCCTCTGATATCTCCCGGTCATCTATAACGATACGTTCTGAAAAACGTTCAAGATGAGGAGATATGTAAACACCAACCTTATATCCCGCTTTTTGTAATATTGATCCAATAAACTTACAGACAGATCCTTTCCCGTTTGTTCCTGTGACATGAACGATTTTAATGTTATTCTGAGGGTTTTTAAGTTGTTCCATAAGATGAGAAATGCGTTCCAAACCAAGTTTTGAGCCGTATTGTCTAAAACTGTAAAGCCAATCGATTGATTCTTTAAAATCCATGGTTACTAGTATCCTTCAGAATAAAGTACGTCAGAAATAATGTTATATTTTTTAATCCATGAATCGCCAGGAAGAATGATTACTTTCCTACCTTCTATTTTTAATCTTTTTTCAGCAAAAAGCTGTATGGTTCTTGGCAGTATCTGATGTTCAACTTCTAAAATACGAGCAGCAAGTTTGTCTCTATCATCATCAGGAAGTACTTTTACTGCTGCCTGTAAAATAATGGGACCATTATCCATTTCCTCATCCATAAAATGCGTGGTACAGCCAGAAATCTTTACACCATACTCAATGGCATCACCCTGACCATTTGTGCCTTTAAATGAAGGAAGAAGTGCTGGATGAATATTGATAAGTCTACCATACCATTTTTTAACAAACGATTTTGAAAGAACACGCATGTACCCAGCTCCCACAACAAGCTCTACTGAATTCTCTTTAAGAACTGTACTGACTTCTTTTTCATGTGCTGCTCTCTCTTTTCCTTTTGGATTAATAAAACATGCAGTAATGTTATGTTTTTTTGCTCTTTTCAGTGCAAATGTATCTTTTTTATCAGGTACAACAACGACAACTTCTGCATCAATCATACCTTTTTCAGAAGCATCGATAATGCTTTGTAGATCTGTTCCCCCGCCAGATGCTAAAACACCTACTCTAAGTTTTTCAACCATACGTATTCACAATATCGTCATGTTTTCTTTTCTTTAAAAACTTCCTTTATTTCATCAAACGGAGCGTTTGTTTTAAAAGAGGTTGGACTGAATTGAGATTTTGCCACAATAAACCCCTTTTCTTTTAATTTTTCGAATATTATTTCTATTTTTGGTGGAGAGATTTTCAAATATGAAGCAACATCATCTGTTGTATAAAAAAACCGTGGAGCATCTGCTT
>SDBT01014544.1_pt1 | contig 12545 bp, 16 predicted proteins | sample 2277101 | NCBI WGS metagenome assembly SDBT01 (sample SAMN10404973, study PRJNA504765) | marine sediment metagenome | isolation source: marine sediment core GS10_PC15, 103 cmbsf | place: Arctic Ocean: Southern Knipovich Ridge | collected 2010
AAAACGGTTACAATAACAGGAACTTTTAATGGGGCTTCTATAAGCATCGAGGGTAGCAATGATGGTGTTACTTATTATCCTCTTAGAAACACTAACGATAATGCCCCTCTAACTTGGACCGTTTTCGCTAGCGATGAACTCCAAGGCATCTTAGAAAACCCCCGCTTCATCCGACCGAATGTAACTGGTGGCGGCGGATCTACTGATCTCGACGTTATCATTGTTGGCAATGCAGTCTTACAATTGAGGTGAGATATGACCGAACTTGAAAAGGCTGATGAGCCTCAGATGAACACTGCCCAAGCTATGTCCACCATGAAAAAGATAGTTCATAGTCTTAGAGTTTATAAAGATAGTATAGAAGCTCTGGAAGTGGCTCGAAGAGAACAAGGTCGGCTTGGTGATCTAATCGCTGAAGGTGATGCTCTTGTTGTAGAACTCCGAGAGATGAAAGGTGAAAAGAGAACCGAAGCAAAGAAAATTGAGAATCTTAAAGAGGTTGTTCTGAGAACTGAGCAAGAAGTTCGAGGTAAAGTAGATGAAGCTAGAGAGAAAGCTGAGGTAAAAATCCGAGCCGCTGAAGAAAAGTCCAAAGCGGAAACAAAGGAACTACAGAAGCTTATCTTAGAAGCTCGTACTGATCATTTTGAGAAGCTAAAGGATATGAAGGAAGAGCGAGGGAACCTTCAGGCTGAGGTTGATACCCTTACAACCATGAAAGAAAATATCCTGTCACAACTTGAGAAAATGAGGGCTTAGCGCAATGGCATTACAATGGTTCACAGTTAAAAAGAGCGACAACCGTGTTGCGGGTTGGTCACGGTCTTCTAAGGCAACTGTGACTCCCGCCGATACGGCAGAGGAAGAGTTCATTGTTGCGACTGATGCGGATATTGCACAGCACACCAGTTTAGGAAATCAGGCGCGATCCGAGGGTCGAGCTGGCACCATCTTGCTCATCGCCGGCGTGCTTCAACTCCCTGCCGATACCAGGCTTATCTTTCGTGTCGCCTCTGACGTGACCGAGGTAGATATCTCGGCCTCCGAGACGGTTGAGCTAACTGTGACACGAATAGACGGCGCTGGCGATACGATCACTAGTTTCAACAACACGGTCCAATATGAGATTCTTGGGAAGATCCTGAAGTTCGTTTTTGTCAGTGGAGTTTCTGTCAGGACATTCGCCCCGAAGGAGTCTGGCAAAGTTATTTTCGAATCCTACCTAAAGGCGAAGTTGGAAGCGCCGCTCACGATCACATTTGTCGAGTAACCCTGATGCCTCTTATAGATCAAGTCCAGGCCGGCACTAAATCCATTACATCGAGTGATACCGCTATTACTGTAACTCTAGGCAGCTCGAGCGCCGTAACAGACTCGATTGTCATGTATACACTTACTATTGACACCGTCGAAATAAGAATGCCGCGTCATGTGTTTCAAGCATTTTTGTCGGATGAGGACACCCTTACATTCGTAAGAGGCGCTAATGCGGATGCTGGGGATGTTGTGATTGAGTGGACAGTGGTCGAATTTGCTGCCGGAGAGTTTCAGTCTATAGATAATGGTACATTTGACTGTATTGAAGATCCAGAGGGTATTCTGATTTCTGCTATTACCATTCTTGACTCAATTCCAATTCTGAATGGATATGTGACGAGTCAAAATGGCTGGGACCTGAAAGTGAGCCCAACGGCCACCATAACCTCAACAACAAATCTAGAATTAGATTTTGGTGGGGCTCCTACGACTGGGCTCTATGACGTTGCGTGGCAGATCCTGGAATTCAATAGCGATGACGTTGAAATTCAATCTGCCCTGATTGCTCTTACTAGTTTGCAAGGTAGTAAAACGGCCACACTCTCTCCAAGTATGGACCCACTGAAAACATTTATTAGCAATTCTGGATTTAATATGGCGGAAGGCGGTCTCCCAGCCCGTAATAGAGCCAGACTAAAACAAACGAGTAGTACACTAGTTGATGCAGCAAGAAGTACGGATGGCAGTACGATTGCAGTGAACGTTAGATTTGACGCGGTGGAGTTTCAAGACAGCGCCACGGTTGAAACTGGGCTTATATCACTCGTTGACACGGACGCAACGGAAGCCGCTACCTTTACTGAAATCGGGGCAGACTCTTTCGTTTGGAATGCAGACTGGCGAGGAAACCAATATCCTTCAGCCAATACAGCGAACAATCAAGACGATAATACTATCTCTGTGGTTCTGAGTGATCCGCCGGATGATGTCGTGGCGACACGTGCTCAAAGTGATCAAGACATGGAGATAGCTTATTTCGTTCTCGATCTTACAGCAGTAAGCGGCGGTCAGCCTATGATGAGGAGATGGGGTGGAGTTCCAGGTATGAAACCTGGCCGGAGCGGTGCAGGTTTTGGTAGGAGCTGGTAATGGCAGTTGACACACGCGAACGTCGTTTCTCGATGATGAATATGACGGACGGGACTAATATAATAATGCTCCAAGAAGTTGATAATCTAGTTGATAAAACCGATAGAGCAACAAGTCTAGATCTTTACAGTGGTATTGATCTAGGGGGTCTTGGAGGTCATCCGACAATGAGACGTTGGGGTGGTTCAAGATGGTTGGTTCCTGGAGCACCTATTTTTGGAAGGACTTGGTAAATGGCTGCAACTGATGGTAAACCCGTCCCACAGAGAGGTGTTGCTTACCGAGTAACATTTCCGATTTTGGACGCGGACGGGGATCTAGTGACTGGGGCAACCGGGCTGGATAGTGAGATTAGTAAAGATAGTGGAACCTTTGCTGATGTAGACGCGGAAGCGACAGAGGTTAATACAAACTCTGGGATGTATTTCCTGGATCTAACCGCTACCGAGATGACCGCAGACATAGTTGCACTCATCATTAAAACTTCAACGGGCGGCGCTAAAACAACTCCAATCGTTATGTATCCAGAGGAAAGTGGAGATATCAGGGTTAACGTGACGCTTATGGCAGCGGATGTTCTGACCGCTTCTGCTCTCGCAACAGATGCAGTTGACGAACTTGTAGATCAAACCTGGAATGAAGACGCGACTGGGCATCAGACTCTGGGAACCTTCGGTCAAGCGATTGGTGACCCGGTGGCTAACTCAAAAACTCTCTATGCAGCCTTGGTAACAGATGCAGTTGGCGCCAGTGTCACAGCTGATGTCGCGACTGTTCAAGGTGACACAGATGATATTCAAACCAGACTTCCTGCTTCGTTGGTCGGTGGCGCGATGGACTCTGACGTCAGTGTTATTCAGGCTAATGCGATAACTGCAAGTGCTATGGCAGTTGGCGCAATTGCAGCGGATGCTTTTGCCGCGGGCGCAATTGATGCGGCAGCGATCGCAACCGGAGCTATTGATGCTGACGCTATCGCAGCAGATGCAGTTACAGAACTTCGTTCTATTGTAAGTGGCACAACGACATCGGGTGGTACTACTACAACCTGCATCGACACTGCGCGAACTGATATTATAGATACTTGGAATGGGCAGTGGATTCTCTTTACCTCTGGAACTGAAACCAATAAGATGCGACTCATCACAGATTTCAATGCTTCAACTGATACCATAACCTTTGCTCCAGCGGTTAGTGCTTCACTTGCAACAAGTGTAACATACGAAATCCTTCCAGCTAGTTCGGTGGATGTTCAGAGTTGGTTAGCTGTTCTAACTGCTCATGTCGCTCCAAATGCTCTGGTAGCTGGTGCAGTTGACGCAGATGTTAGTGCAATCCAAGCTGGGGCTATTGACGCTGCTGCAATTGCTACGGGAGCAATTGACGCAGATGCCCTTGCAACAGACGCGGTTGATGAGATTGTAGATCAGGTCTGGGAAGAAACTGCCTCCGATCATGTTGGAGCCGGCTCGACTGGTAATCTGATTGAGCGCCTAGACATCATTGCAACTGGTGGTGCGGGTGGTCTTACAGATGCCAGGGCAGTTCTCCTCTCCAATCTGGACGCAGCGATCTCAACAGTGGCAACCCCAGCTCAGGTCAACACTGAGGTTCTGGATGTGTTGAATGTAGACATGATTACCCTACCTGCGAATGTAGCTCCACCTCTCGCGCCAACCCATCGAGAGGCGATCACCCATCTCTATAAAGCTTATCGTAATAGGAAGGAGCAGTCCGCTACTGAGTGGCGATTGTTTGCTGATAATGAAAGCACAGTTGAGCAGAAAGCAGTAGTGAGTGATGATGGAACTGATGCTCGTAAGGAAGAGATTGTTGCAGGATCGTAAAAGTGGCTCAGTTCGCTAGACCTGATAGTGATATATCTGATGGTTTGTGGGAACCCCAAGGGAGTAGTGCTGAGACTTCCTTGTGGGAAAGCTTGGATGAATCTAGTCCTGATAATGCGGTCACTTATATTGAGGCCTTAGATGGTGAGAATACAACTTGTGAGATTGGCTTATCTAATGTCACAGATCCAGTTTCCAGCGCGGGTCATATCATCCACTTTACTCTGTTTGGAGCTGGATCAGGTGGACCTGAGAGATGTGAGGTTCAGTTATTTCAAGGCGCAGTTCAGAAAGCCACAACTGGGACTCAGGCTAATAGAGGTTCTTGGGGGACTAAGACTTATTCCCTCACAGCGGGTGAAGCAGATTCTATCACTGATTACACTGATCTGCGCTTTAAGATTATCTCAAGTAACCTCGGTGCTACTGAGGATATGTGGGTCACTTGGGCTCAGTTCGAGGTGCCGGATGTAGCAGCAGGACCAAGTATTCCAATAGCTATGTACCATCACATGAAGCATAACCTGGGATCGTAAGATGCAGTATCTTAAAGCAGACACAATTACAGAAGTTGTTATTGGCCCTGCTGTAGCTGTAGGTGACGGCTTTGTCCCAGTTACAGGTTTGGTTGGATCGACTGCCGATGAGTTTGAGATCATAAAGCATGGTGCAACAACTACAACAACCATTGTAGGGACTTTGGCGGCAATTACTGGAGCTGACGGTTACTATGCACTTGATTTAAGCGCCACAGATACTAACACTGAGGGGCGGCTCACACTGCTTATTAATGATGATTCTCTGATCCTGCCTATCCGGCATGAGTTTATGGTAGTTAATGCCAATGTATTCGATTCATTGTTTGCCGCTGCTGGCACAGATCTATTGCAAATTGATCAGACAGAGATTGTAGGAACTACAGTTCCAGCCCCAGCAACAGCCGGCATTCCAGATGTTAATGTTCAAGAGTGGATTGACGCGGCACCTCTCGGATTAACGTCCGGTCGGGTTAATGTCAATGTTCAAACGATGGGATCTAATGTAATTACCGCTTCAATAATTGCACCTGATGCCATTGGAGCTTCTGAGTTAGCGGCAGGTGGTTGTAATAAAATTGCAGATCATGCCATTCGTCGAACCTTTGCGAATGCACAAGCGAGTTCTGATGGAGATACTAAGAACTTTAGGTCTCTGCTCGGAGCGATTGGTAAGTTGGTTAATAAGGTTTCAATCTCTGGCTCTACACTCACCATAACTGAGGAAGATGACACTACTTCCTTGGGAACTCAGACAATAACCACGGATGCAGCGGCTGATCCAATCACTGCTGTAGATACAGTCTAATGGCAGGAGGCTTTCAAGGTCTTAATGAGCTTAGTGGGGTATGGCTGAGCGGCCCTCCTGCATCTGCTTTAACCCGTCAAGAACGCTTCTCATTCATGGCTTTTGGTGGAGATGGAACTCATATTCATGTAACTCAAGAAGTTGACTCAGCTGTTGCAGCGGCGGATAGGGCTACGTTACTCGATCTTTATTGTGGCATCGCTTTAGGCGCGCCTGTTGCAGTTGTTGGTGGCGCTAAATACATACCGACCATTAGAAGGAGGAGGAGACGGTGAAGAATGGGTGGAAACGATTAGCTATTATCGCAGGATCTATCGTGGCTTTTGGGGGAGCTATGACGGTTATGAAGGATTATGTTCCTTGGGCACCTAGGATTACCTTTGCAATAGCAGCGGAGAATAAATTAGTTCGACTTGAAAGCAATCTTATCACCCTTTTAACTCTGGAAGCTCAAGCAAAAGCTGCGAAAGATTGGGATGGAGCTAGAAGATTGCAAGAGCTTATTATAGTTAAAGAACGAGAGATCAAAGAGCTCGAAGAGAAGAAGGCTAAGTACGAATGACCCCTGAAGCCATTATCATAGAAAGTATGTTCAACGTCGTTACTAAAGAAGGTGAGGACGTTGCATTCAAGTTGAACAGCACTCAGAGGAAGTTAGATGACAATCTCACCGGGAGAGATCTTATCCCCAAAGCTCGACAAGAAGGAGTTTCTACATTTTTCCTCGCAAGATACACAGCAGCTTGCCTACGTAAAAGGAACGTTAAGGCCGTTATCATATCTCATGAGAGCGAATCTACTCAGAGACTATTTTCACGCTGTCAGTACTTCCTCGATAACATCAGAGGGCCCAGACCTGTCGTTGGGCGAAGTTCTGCCAATCTCCTCACCTTCCCAAAAACCGACAGTATGATCTACATCGGAACTGCTGGTTCCAAGAAGTTCGGACGTGGGGATACTATCACCCATTGTCACTGTTCGGAATATGCCTACTGGCCGGATCCAAAGACCCTCTTAGGAGGTCTTCTTCAGGCCGTTCCAATGAGCGGCGAGATTGCTATTGAGAGCACCGGCAATGGAGTTGGAAATGATTATCATCGAAGAGTCATTCGAGCTTATGAGAATAAAAGTGAATGGACATGTCATTTCTTTAATTGGTTAGATTTTAGTGAGTATTCCATCAAGCTATCAGAGGCAGACGAAAGGGCTGTTCTTAACCGTCTTAACCCGGACTGGGAAGAGCCAGCACTTGTCAAGTATGGACTAACTCCTAGCCAGATTGTTTGGCGCAGGATAAAACTTGAGGAGCTAGATTATGATATTAGAATGTTTAAGCAAGAGTATCCTATCACGTTGGATGAGTGCTTTCAAGCCTCAGGTGATTCGATATTCTACAGAGTCCGGTACGAGCCGACAGATTTATGGAAATACCAAGGGAACAATCTCTACACGCTTGACCCCCATCCTCTCCGTGGACATCAGTACGTCCTCGGGGCCGATCCGAGCGGGGGTACGGGAAGAGACAACGCGGCCATCCAAATCTTTGATCTGGTAACAGGAGAGCAAGTTGCAGAATACTCATTCAATCGAGTTGAGCCTGACGTGTTCGGAGATAAGGTCACCGACCTCGCCTTGTTATTCAATGAAGCTTTTATTGTTGTCGAGAGCAATAACCACGGACCTCTCACCCTTGACCGAATCAGAGATCGAGACTATTCTCCGAGCCTCATCTATTCTATGGAACAAGCAGGCGCTTCTTTTGAAGATAAAACCTTGATGCAAATGGGTTTTAGAACCTCGGTTCGAACAAAGCCTATTATGATCGGAAAGTTGAGACAGCTTCTTGCGAAAGATTGGATCATCCACAGTCCTCTTTTGAACGGTGAACTATCAACTTTCATCGAGCACGAAGATGGAAAGCTAGCCGCTCAAAAGGGCTGTCATGATGATAGAGTTATGGCCGCAGCTTGTGCAGCTATGGGAATGAACCACGCAAGCATTTACGCAGGAGATGGACAGGAGGATCTAGCAGGTAGAACTAAAGACCCCGCTAAAATACCTTTCACGCTTGATAGTGTAATTGATGAGCTTCATTCAAAAGGAAGAAGCTTCCCCATCGCTCCACAACACGGAATGATTCCCAAAGATCGTGTCAAATTTTGACACGTTCTATGAAAAAGGTTAAAAGAAGATGAAAATCCTTATGATGAGTAAGAATGGAGACGGCTTTGGTCTCGCTCAGAAGTTGCAAGAAGAAGGTCATGATATTCGGGTCTGGGTTCAAAGCAAGGGCTACGAGTTTGTTCTCCAAGGTCTTGTCGAGCAGGTTAGTTCTTGGCGTCCTAGTGCTAGTGATTGGGCTGATTTTGTTCTCGCTGACATGGTTGGCTTCGGCCGTTTCGCAACTGCTCTTGATAGCTTTAACGTGGATCACCTTGGTTTCAACCAAATTGCAGATATGGCTGAATTAGATCGAGCCAAGCAAATGCAGCTCTTTAGAAAATTTAACATAGACATTCCAGATACTGAGGAGTTTGAAAATCCCAAAGCAGCAGAGGCAATCCTAGATGATTGGATCGCACCGGGCTACGTTATCAAGCCCAGCGGTAATCTCAACACTGGTAAGACATTTATTATCAGAGATCAATCTATCTATAGATGGGCGTTGGAACAATTCGCTGGAGATCAAGATCTGATAGTTCAAAGGATCGTTGAAGGTGTGGAGATCTCAACTGAAGGATGGTTTAATGGTAGAAACTGGGTTAAGTCTTTTAATCATACTATCGAGTATAAGAGCCTTTTTCCTGATGGGGTTGGTCCTCTTACTGGCTGTATGGGCAATGTTGTCTGGGTTGTTAACAAGCCTAATAAGGATGTATTTGTTCTTGCGCTTAAGAAACTGACTCCATTTTTAAAAGCCGCAGATTACAAAGGACCTATTGATCTAAATACTATCGCAACCTCCGCCGGGATATTTGCACTTGAGTTAACTGTACGTTTCGGTTACGATGCTATTGAAGCTCTCTATGAACTCATGGATAAGAAGGATTTGGGAAATGATCTTCTTAGCCTTTCGAAGGGAGAGTTAAATGATCTTTCTGTACGCAAAAATGAATTTGGATTGGTGGTTAGACTTTCCATTCCGCCGTATCCTCACAGGCAAGCCGACAGTAGGGATCGTGGAATGCCTATTATCATTCCTAGGGATTTTGATCATATATACCTCACTGATGTTTATCATAATAGCGGCGAGTATCGCTGGGCTGCGTCAGATGGGGTTCTTATGAAAGTAGGAGGAAGTGGGAAGAATGTTGCAGAAGCACAACGAGCTGCGAAGACAATCTATAATAGAATCCATGCTCCTGGCCTTCAGTATCGTAGCGATATTGGTGATAGCGTGGGTTCTGATATTTCCAGGTTGAAAGCTTGGGGGTATTTGCAGAATGATAGTTTATTGAAGAGGATGGTAAGCTAATGCCTGCTCCTTCCGGTCAGAATCGAACTCAAAGCAGCGGGCTTGCTGACATCATCTCAGAGCTTGTTGACAAACATATAGCTAGTATGGAGAAGTTTAAAAAGGCTCGGATAGATAACCCCGAGAGGTTTGAGATAGCTGAAAGCCTTGCTGGAGGTATTGGGTCTATTAAAGCTATCCAAGGGCTTTCGAAGCTTGGAGTTGTTCTAGGGGGTAAGAGTATAACAAACAATCCTCCACAAACTGGTGTTGGAGTTGGATTTAAACCTTCAGCTTCTCTAAACCGAACCGCTCAAATAAGTGAAACTGGCGGTCTCCGCAGAAACGTTGGAGGACAAAGACCTCCTGATTCTGAGCTTGAAGAACTTGCGCTGAGGAAACAATCAAAGCAGGTACAAGAGAAGGCCCGACCAACTCCATCAGACAAAGATTTAAGTACTGTATTCGAGTTTCTTAAAAAAGGAAATCCTAGTATGAATGACGCTCAGATAGCGGGATTCTTACAAAAGATAAGTCCTGTACTATTTAAAAGATTTCTTATCTCTTCTAAAAAAGCTCTTCTAAAATCTCCCCCTAAAGGAAAATAGCCATGCCCGTAGAAGGATATATTAGAGGCAAGCCCGATCACAACTGGTGGTTGGAGCAGATCAAAGCGGGCGAAGAGTTTCGGCGGAAGTTCGCTTATGAGAGTGATTGGGATAAGTGGAGGGCCTTTTATCGAGGGAACTGGGCACCTGGGATTATGCCGCTTAACCTATTTTACACATTCATGAGAACAACTGTTCCACGGGTCTATTTCCGTGACCCATCAGTTAGCGTAAGTCCTGCGAAGCCGGGCCTGTTAAACCTGACATTTGCCCGCATCCTTGAAAGGGTGGATAATAAGATGCTTCGCCGGATGCGCTTTAAACAAGAAATGAAGCGCACTGTTCAAGACGCTTTCATGTTTGGGACTGGGATTCCAAAGATAGGCTTTGGAGGCTTTTATAGCCCTACCATCCTAGATGATGAACCGGGCGCTCCTCTTGTAAACGGTCAGAACCAAGTCGAATTCATGTCTAACGTCGAACCCTTCATGCCCTGGGTTTCAAGGGTTGCTCCTGGGAACTTTGTGGTTCCAGCAGGAACTATGAGTTTTAATCAAGTTAGATGGGTTGCGGAGAAAATCGTTCGACCTCTGGATGATGTTCAACGAGATACCCGGTTTGAAAATACCAGAGGTTTAAAGAGCTTCGAACATGGTAATCCCTCTAACGATATTGCAATCGGAGTTATTCAGCGTCCAGTTAAGATGGTGGAGCTTTGGGAGATTCGAGATAAAGCGACTGGTAAAGTTTTCGTTATAGCACCGGACCATGGGGAAGAGAATAAGGCAATCTTCTTTGATAATGATCGAAACCTAATGCAGTTCGGGAACTTCCCTTATTTCCCGTTCATCTTTAACGAAGACGATGAAGCTTTCTGGGGCCTCCCAGATGCGAAGATCTTAGAACCTTACCAGCTTGAGGTAAATGAGATTAAAACTCAGATCATGAAACATCGGCGGATGACCCTGATAAAACTGTTGGTGAAGAAAAAGAGCATGACGGTTCAGGAAGCTGAGAAGCTCGTATCTGAAGATGTTGCTGCGGTGGCTTGGGTTGAAGGTCAAGGTGCGATCTCAGCCTCAGTCGAGCAAATAAAGGTGACTGGTATTCCTCAGGATCTCTTCACGGCCGCGGATGTAGTTGTCCAAGACGTGAGGGAGAGTCTTGGTTTCTCCCGTAACCAATTTGGAGAGTTCAATTCTCGAAGCGGCGACACAACTGCAACTGAGGCGAATATAGTTAAAATGGCAACTGAGATTCGGGTAGATGAACGCCGAGATGCTCTCGCCGATACCGTTGTAGACTTTGTGGAGATGATGCATGGAATACTCTTTGACAATTGGGGCGACGAGCAAATTATTGACGTTATCGGGCCTGGTGGAGTGCCTGTGTGGGTTAGAGTACGCGGTGAGCTTCTCAAAAGAGGACGATTCTCGGTTAAGGTTGACCCGGACAGTTCCATCCCTGAGACAAGAGCAGTACGAGAACAACGAGCTGTGGGTCTGTTCCAATTGCTCCAGACCAATCCTCTCATTGACCCAATCAAACTCACTCAATATCTCCTCCACGAGATGAAGGGTGTGCAGTTTGATGATATGATGAAGATGCTTCCAGGCCCAGGTAATATCCCTGATCGACCTATTGAGGTTGAAGATTTCTCAGGTCTGGTCGCGAACAGTGTGCAGCAAGCTCAACAAGCTGCGCTCCCACCGCCAGCCTCGTCTGGCAAATAAAGGAGATTGTTATGCCAACAGAGACAGAGAGTGATAGTGCTTAAGATTTGGAGTTTGTGATGGCTCATGAAATCTCAACTACCTTGAAGATTAATGGGAAGTGGATGAACTTCAAGACGGTTTTTGATGGGAAACGCTTGTCTGATCCCCAGGTTAAGAAAATGTTTCTCTCTGGGAATCTAAAACCTTTAGGCGGTAGAACCTTCAAGAGTTCAGAACAAGCTGTGACCGCCGCAAAAAAGAGATCCGCTTTACAGGACTTAAGATAATGCCTTCTTACAATTACATTTGCAAGCCTTGTGGTGAGTTTACTACATTCCGTTCAATGGCCAACCGTGCCTTTGCAAAATGCCCTAACTGTGGCAAGATGGCGAAACAAACTGTTTGCAGCCGCCCCGCGGGCGTTCATGGTTTTAAGTTTGGTTGGTATGAGAATCTAGATCTGGAACCAGTTTATGTTAGGAATAAGAAACACCTCCGATCTCTCTGTGAACGCCACGAATGCTATGCGCCAGGAGCGTTAGATTAATGACTGATAAAAAAGATCCAGTTAAATCTACTGTTAGAATTGAATTTCTCAGCTCCGGTCGAGTTATTATTGATATTAAGAACTTTGAAAAAATAACTCCTGGTAGGCTTGAACAAGCTCTTCAACACACCATCACTCATTGGGGGCGCCTAAGAGCTCAAGCTGTCAATGAGAGACGGAAAAGGGAAAAGGAAGTAGAAAATGCCTGAAGATGATGAAAGCGGTGAAAAACTAGATCTTGGTGCCTTAAAAGATTCTATCGCAGCCCTACCAAAGAGTGTTCAAGATGCAGTTCTTCAAGGGGTTAGAACAGCCTCAGAAGAAGCGAATGCTTCAAGAGCAGCTGCCGCTCAAGCGAACGATGACAATGACGATGGAGACAATTTTTCTGATGTTAATCTTGAAAGTCTTAGTCGAAATGAGCTTGTTGGACATTTGGACAAGCGGGTTGAGAAGGCAATTACTAAAGCCCTAAAACCCTTGATTAGTCATATAAAAACTTCCTCGAATAACCTTGAGAGCGATCAGATTAAACGTGATTTCCAAAACGCCGCTAACACCTATCCTGACTTCATGGAGTGGAAGGAAGAGATGGGTGGGATTATCTCCAAGCATCCTGAGCTA
>SDBT01014545.1_pt1 | contig 12544 bp, 8 predicted proteins | sample 2277101 | NCBI WGS metagenome assembly SDBT01 (sample SAMN10404973, study PRJNA504765) | marine sediment metagenome | isolation source: marine sediment core GS10_PC15, 103 cmbsf | place: Arctic Ocean: Southern Knipovich Ridge | collected 2010
GTTCAAAGCAGGCGATGGAAGCGATGAATGCCTCCATGACCGAACTCATGGCGAGTGCCGTGGACTTGAACAGCCCGCAAGGTTTTGCCGGCATCATCACGACTCTGACCGATGTCATCAAACGTACGACGCTCACGGGCGCCAGCATGATCAATACTCGGGATGCGGTCAAGCTCCTGAATGATCAGTTCCCGGCGCTCGTGGAAGCATCCAAGGAATTCGGGGTCGCCGGCCTGGAGGGTATGCGTTCTCTCATCGAAGGCGCCCGCGCCGCCGGCCTCGAAGTCGAAGCTCTGAACTCTTTCGTGATCGAGAAGGCCAGCACCATCGTCAGCAGCATCCAATCCCTCGTCGGCTCTGGTATGGCCCTCACCGCACAGCAGGTCCAGTTCGCTGCCCGTGCGATGAGCGTCGCTTTCGCCGAGTTGCGCGCGAGCGGCATGACCATCCCTGAGATCATCGACCAGATGGGCGACAGCATCGTCGCGCTTCGGGATCGTGCTACGGAACTCGGTATCAAGTTGCCTGCTTCTTTTAATCTCATCGTCGGTCTCGGCGCACTGTTCAAGAACGAATTCGTTAAGCCGCAACTGGATGGACTCAATGCGATTCAGAGTGCGTTCCAGGCCATGATCGAGCTTGGCCTCAAGCCGACACAGCAGGATTTTAATGTGTTGAAGGACCAGGCTAACAAGGCTTTCCAGACCATGATTGACCAGGGCTTCAAGGGCAAGAAGGCCCTACTCGCCATCGCCCCGACACTCGAACTCATTCGTGACAACGCGGCCGATTTCGGTCTGACCATCGACGCCAATACACAGTCTCTCATTGATCAGGCTACGGAGCAGGGTGTGCTCGGAGCACAGACAATGAGTGATACTGATGTCATGAAGACTGGCTTCGACAACATTGGTAAAGCGATCAACCGACTCATCGAAACCATGGGCGGAGTGCCTGTGGCTCTCAAGACTTTCGGCGATGAGGTTGTGACTCAGGGCGGCAAGATGCAGAACGAGTTCGTGAAGACTGGAGCGGTCCTCCAGAACGAAGTCGTCGCCGGCATCATCACAGCGCAGGACGCTATTTCTAACCTCGGTTCTACTGCGTCCAATCAGATGCAACAATTCCGAGACTCAGCCTCCAATGCGGTCAGCGGCGCCATCGACGACTTTCAGTTTTTGCAGCAGAAGCTCGTCGGTAACACGATCATCAAAGACATCGCCGACCTGGGCTCCGGCTTCATGCAGGATTGGGGTGACTTCACCCACAACGTGGTTCTGAAGGTCGGTGACGACTTCGAGCGTTTGGAGACCCGGATCGGTCCGGACAGTGAAGCCGACCGTAGGCGTCAGGGTCTCTTCGGGATTCCGAAGGGCCTCCTGGACCGCGGAGCGTCAGGCTTCCATGTTCCGGATAGCCTGTCGGCCGGCGACATTCGACGCAAGCTCCGCAACAAGGATTTCGGTAGCGAGGGCGAGCGTCGCGCACTGGATAGGGCATTGGATAGGCGTCTCTCACTCCGAATCGATCTGGGAGGTCGCGAGTTGAAGAACTTCATTGTCGATACCATGGAGGAAGAGAGCCGTAACGGACGAGCACGGATCGCTGAAAGTGCGATCAGAGAGGGAGATAGATAAATGGGAGTAGTCAAGCATTTTCCGCTGAGGCTGGCGTGGAACAACTTTGCAGACACGCCTTCCTTGATTACAGCGAACTCTGAAGTCCCGTCGCTACCGGTGACGTTCCTTCAGAACCAACAGATCGGCAAGCCTTTCCGGTCGCTCGCGATTGCGGGTCTGACCATCGAGGTGAACTTCGGTTCCGCCCAGGGCGTGCAGCAGTTCGCCTTGCGCAAGCACAACATCAGCCTGGCCGGTGTGACGATCACGCTGTCCGGTGCGACGAACGCAGCATTCAGTCCGACCGCAGTGTCGGTTGGTATTACCCCGGCCGCGGACATCCTCCTCTTTGATTGGGGTGGCACTGTCCAGAACTTCCAGTACTGGAAGCTGGAGATCGAGGACCCGTCCAACACGGACGCCTTCATCGAGTTGGGGTACGTGTTCCTGGGAGAGTTCGATGAATTCGACTTGCCGAACGGGACCGTCGCTACCTCAAAGGTGGACCCGGCGGTCAACCGCAGCAATTTTGACGGCAGCTTCGTCAGCTTCAGCAAAACGAAATTTCGTCGCATCGATTTCAAGATCAGCCCGACACAGCAGGTTGACCGACGACGCTTGGAGACGATTTACGATGAGGTCGGGGTAGGCAAGGGACTCTTCGTTTTCACCGACCCCACGAACAACCGGGACACAGACGGCTATCACCGTTTGACGGTCTTTGGTGCGTTCCAGGGCGAGTTCAAGATCAATCACATGGCTATTGACTGGCACAACGTAGATTCTCTTGTGTTTGAGGAGATCAGGTAGGAGAATAGGACTATGGCGAATCCAGGATTGGTCAGACAGACCACACTCGAAGCGGCAACTGAGGGCGTACAGGTTCTCGATAAGGTCTTCGAGCGCGAGATCATGCGCGATGCCGGCCAACTCGGCTGGTTCGTGGATGTCACCAACGATACGTTTCCTTTCGCACGAGCAGACCGTGACTTCAAGGGATTCGTCTTCGGTGACGGTGGTGCCTCTAATTTCGACGCAGGTATCAAGCGCCTCGGTGTCGAACTCTATGGGTTCCGGAACTTTCCTGCTGACGACGATCAAACCGATTTCCGTGTTCGTGAGCTTCAAGCCTCCCGAATCCCTCATGCGAATGTTATCGCTTGGGGTGCGACCGGTGACGGGACCACTGACGACCGCTCGGCTATCTCCGACGCTATCACCGAACTGAAGACGGCCGGCGGCGGCGAACTCTTCTTCCCGCCCGGCACGTTCCGGATGTCCACCGGCATCTCGGAGACCGATCTGAAGGGTATCACGATCCGCGGCGCAGGGGTCACGACTTCGACCCTCAAGCTCGATGATGTCGCGGCCCGTCACTTCGCTTTCACGGCGGCGGAGGGTATCACGTTCAAGGACCTGACGTTCCAGGGCGCAGGCTCGACCACAGCATCCAATGCCGGTGGCGGCGTGAACATGCCGCTCGGCTCCAAGACTTTCAACGAGGGTCACCGCTTCGAGAACGTCCAGTTCTTGGAGATGAGTGAGACCGCCATCGAGATCCCGACATCGCGCGGGCTCGTCATCTCCAACGTCAAGATCGAGGACAACGCCCTCGACATGGTGGACTTGACAAACCCACAAGCCACGCATATCGAATCTCTGCTCATGGTCAACGGACAGCAGCGCGGCCTCTTCATCCACGGCGGAGGCAAGGACGTTGGAGTGTACGCTTCACGAGCCCTCCAGTGCGGCATTGGGTATGAAGTTGACGCAGCGGCAGTTGTGTTCAGTGGCTCGACCGCCGAGGACGGCCAGAATCGAAGCGCCTCCTTCCCGGGTTACGGATTCGTGGCGGGAGACACGCTGTCGCTCGTCACCCTTCTCAACTCGTGCGTCATCTCGACCGCCGGTATCACTGCCGATGTCGAGACCGGCGGCGCTGAGTTTGCCAAGCTGAACTATCGCACTGTCCTCGCTGGCGTCACGACTACTGAGTCCATTGCCGGCGGCGGCAGTATCTTTCCGAGCGGTATCGAAACCAATTTGATCGAGAGCTTTTTCGCTTCACGACACACGATCCCGGACACTCCTTTGCAGATCGTTGGCTACGCGGGTGGCGCGTCAGCTAACCACGCCGTTCGTATCGACGGTTCCATGGAGCCGGGTGATAACCAGTCCGCATTTGGTGTCAATCTACAGTCCGCGATCACTGAGTCTGGCGCAGGCACACATGCATTGTTCGCAACGGCTGTCGTCGGCGCTCCGGTCATCGTAGGCGGTGCCGCTGCACTGACTAGTGTCGCTGCTCTCTATCTGCCGGATACCACTACTGGCGGCGCCACGAATAATTGGTCTATCTACGCACCGGGTACCAGTGCATCACATTTGGGCGGGGACTTGAGGGTTGAAGGGGACTTGACGCTTACGGGTCTCGGACCACACGCTATCGGCGGCACTCCGTCAGCCAATGTGGGTCTCCGTCTCACTGGTGTAATGGGTATTACGGCCGCAAGCGATTTTGCGAGCGGTTTCTACATGGACGCCACGGTTACAGGATTTGAAGGCGCCACGAATACTATCTTAGGAGCGCAGTGGGCTCCGACTCTGATTACTCAGGGCGCTCTTGAGACTATCAACGTTGTCGCCGGTACCGGGTTTGATATTCCGAGTATTACTCTCACTGCCGGCGATACAATCACCATTGCAACCACCGTCGTGATCGAGGGCGCCCCCACTGAAGGGCTCCTCAATTTTGCGCTTTTGGTCATTGCCGACGATGTTGTATTCGGCGGCCAACTCGCGGTCGGAGGTTTAGGTGGTCCGACTGCCCAGGTTCATTTTGTTTCTCAGTCTGCTACGTCCAAGGCGCTGATTGTCAGTTCTGCTGCAAGCCCGACAGAACCCGTCGCTGAATTTCAGGTCAACGGCACCGTAAGGTGGTTGTTTGATGAACGTGATTCGACAGGTCAGATGATTCAACTCGGAGGCTACGACATTGGTACGAATACTGGCCGCCGGATTTTTATCGGCGAGAATAGTAATGGGTCGACTCCGGCTGCCGGTCACATTATCTTTCGAGATCTGAGTAGTGGATCAAACTATTTCTGGATCGACGATTCCGGTGATGCTCGTGTTGGAACTACGGCCCCCACGTTTTCTAACGATCTCTCGGGCACCGTGGTTGGTGCCCAGACTTCGTGGCACGAACGCAAGACGAATATCGAACCTTGGGATGACGGTCAGTGGGCTGTTGACCGAATCATGGCAACAGATCTGCATACCTTCCAGTTCAAGGATTGCGGTATGCGCGCACAGAAGGAAATGCACGGCTACGTCATCCACGACCGTGACGCATGGTACGCGATGAACGCAGCAGCAAATCAGATGCCGGCTCTGGATGAAGCCGAGATCCTCGGAACACTGACTGCGGTCGTTAAGCATCTGATCGCTGATGTTGCCGAACTCAAGAAGGGGAGGGTGAACTAAATGGCGGTTACTCTAACATTGGCTGCGCCAACAACGACCGATGAATCTATTAGTGCGACCAACGTCATCGGTGCTGAGATTATCGGTAATGTTGTGGCTGCATATGAAGGTCCGATCAGCGGCACAGACCAGGAAAAGGCAGCTTTCTTCATGCAACAACTCCGTATCTTTTTGCGTGAAGTGAATCACGCAGAGAAGAAAAATGCAGGGAGAGAGCAGTCCGACGCAGACATCGACGCAGCCAAGACGGACTTCTCGTAAGTCATGGCCGATGCTTCCTACAGTGACTTCGTTGGTGCCGCTCAAATCGAGCCCCTCGTTCTCACTGAAATTGATATCAAGGTCGAGCCCGTTGGTTGGACCTTGGTCGCCGGCCTGACGAATTCTTACCAGGTCATCATCGACCCGTTCATTTCTCAGGACAAGACCCCCGGTGGAATTCTGGCCGAAGTCGTTGCTGTGTCGAGCAACGCTACTGTCCTCACTCAAGTCGCTTCGCCTTGGATCGTAGAGGGTCAGGCGAACTCATTCTTCTACAATCTGTTTGGTCTCACGGAACAGCAGGAAGCGATCCTCGGACCGGCCGTCCTTGGAGTCGCTGTGTTCGGTGTTGGTAACTCCAGCTTCGACACTAACGCTTTGATTGTCCACGTCACGGCTGATACTGACCCTATCCTTCTGGGCGGTGTGCAGCCCGGCACTCTCGACGCCATTACCGTGAGCAAGCGTATGTACTTTGGTACGAAGGCTGTGGTATTCAACGACCGGCTCTATGAGCCACGCCTCGACGCCAGCAGTGAGATCAGTGTGAAAGAAGTCGCTGATGATATCATGTTCGGTACCTCGAAGGCTGTCGGTTCTGGTTCACTCAAGCTCCTCAACGGAGACGGTATCTTTGACGCGCTCTATAACTCCGTGATCTGGACCAACGCAAATGTGACCATTCGTTTCGGCGGCCCCGGCCTGACGTTCGGACAGTTCCAGACCGTGGGTTTGTACAAAGTCGATAGGCAGCCGATTTTCGACTTCAACCAGATCGAGTTGTCGATCCGGGACGAACAAAAGCTGACGACACAAAACATTCCGAGGAACGTATTCACACTCGCAGCTTACCCAACTATCGATCCTGCTTCTATCGGTAAGCCGATCCCGATATTGCTCGGAAAGGTGGCGGATATGACACCAATCGCAGTTGGTGATACAACCGACGTTCATGTATACATGATCAGCGACCCAGATCTAGGGGGCATCTTCGAGATCGATGCTATTCGGATTGTCGATAGTGATGAAAGGGTCCTCCACACTATTGATCCGTTTTCGGTAGATGTGCAGCAGACACTAACCGGCGGTACCTTTGCTATCTTGGCTACTTTTGCCGGCACTACTCCTACAAATACCAATGTTCGTGTGGACGCCAAAGGAGTTCCGTCTACCGTGACCCCGCCGTTCGGTCCGACAATTGTCGATCCCTGGATCACGAGTTCAGACTACCTCAAGTTCTATGGCGAACAGGTTGGTTGGATCTTCACCGAACTCCTGGGTTTGAAGGACTCTTCCTTCGATGGCCCGGCTGCTATCGTCGCTGATGCCGAGTTCACGTACGAGCACGGGCAGTGGATCACCGAAGTAAAGCAGGCCAAGGAGTATATCCGCGCCATCGAAACCGGTGTACTCGGTCGTACGATCCGTACCCTGGAAGGCAAAATCAAACCAACTACGTTCTCACCGATCACAGACTTTGACAATATCCGGACCTTACTCGAAGTGGACGTGATGGAGTTCAATCCAGTCGCCGAACTTGAGTCTAGTAAAGTCTTCTCTAGTGTGCGTGTTATCTACAATAGGAATCCAACAACAAGTGCGGTGTTGGACAAAGAGGCCAGTGAGGATCGTACCCGATACCTGCATCTTGATGGTATCGATGAGAGGCGGACTCTGCGAACGGTCTTGGTCAACGATGTTGATGCCGTGGATCTGGCACAAAGGGTCAGGTTTATCTCACGACTCCCGACGTTACGTGTTACAATACCAGAGACGGGCATCTCACTGCTCGACGCTGATTTGGTTGATCGCGTCCTGGTTACCGTGCGCCGCGGCCCCGATCCTACCGGTGCCTGGACTGAGAAGCTCATGGAGATCGATACGATTGAGCGGCAGTATGCCCCGACGCCGAAGGTCACGGTCACTCTGAACGACCTGCTCGGGATTGGTAGCACAGCAGCCCGATGGGTTGAGGGCGGGCACCCGGACTATTCCGGTTCTTCAGCCGCGCAACGTTCGCGCGCTGGATTCTGGTCGGATCTGTTTGGTTTGGTCGATCCGGCTGACGGTTCAACGAGGGAGATTAAGCTATGGTTTTAGGTGACGCAATCGGTGGGGGCACGTCGTAATGACGCAACCTTTCCGAACGCAAGACGCTAGCGACGTTCAAGTCGATCAGATTGTTCAAGCGACACAGTATAGGACTCTGCGGACGGATGCTCTGAATGCTCGCGGTGGATTGGACTTTGCCGAGCTTGAGGATGTCCTTGATGCCTCTCCTGCTGTGGGCGATGTCGCTGTTGCTCGGGATAACGGTTCGGTCTACGTCTGCTACCAGGCCGGTACCTGGACCCTTCATATCGAAGGCCCGGGTCAGGCGCCGGGTGAGAACTATTGGGACGGCCTCCAACTCGTGCGTATTAACTCTGACGATATCGAGATCGGTGTGGGTGTGGCTCGCAACATTCAGGACACTTTCACCATCGAAGTCATGGCTCCTCTCACGAAGAAGCTCGATGAAGTGTTTGCTGCCGGCGCCGACAACGGTATGCGCGATAGCTCGGCCTCGCTTGGTGCGGCGAAGTGGTTCAACCTCTACTTGTTGAGCCAAGCCTCGGGTATCACAATGACTGATCTGTTCGCGACCCCGAAGGCGACCACTGAATCACTGACCGACAGCTTGCCTACTGGTTGGGATCGACATTCCTTTGTCGGCGCCATCTACTGGAACGGCGGAGGCATCGATGACTTCTACCATCGAGGTAAGGAATTCCGGTGGAAAATTCCGGTTACTACTGTAGATAACAGTACGGGGGTAGCCGGAGTCTTCGAGACCGCTACTCTCCGTGTGCCTTCGTTGCAGAACGGCACGTTGGCAAAGATTGTTGTCTCCCTCGCTGGCGGTGACGGAGCCATTGTTCGGCGAGTAGGTCAGGCCGATTCCGGTGTTTCTCATTCCATTTGTGTCGGTAGCAGGAACGCCTATGTCGAAGTCCTGACCGATGAAGACGCCGTAATCGAATACACTATGCTCGGGACTTGGGGCACCATCAAGATCACGACAGTGGGTTGGGAAGACGAGCGTGGCTTCGGAGCTAAGCAACCCCCATCGACCACGCTTCAACTCATCGACGCTGATTCTGGCGACCTGGCCGGCGGCGCTTTCAACTCATTACCTGTGGGAGTTTGGCCTGATGACACAGGTGTTTTAAGTATCGATGATAACGGTTCGAGTGGCGGCGAGCCACAGAGTTGGGCCATGAACCCGACAACCAAGATCGTGACCGCCGACACCCAACTGAATGGTTCCGGAAATGCGAATCAATGTCGTGGTCCATCCCTTGCAGGTCTTTGGTTCCGGCCCGATGGCGTCTATGCCGCTTTGTACGGAAGAGATAGAACTACACAAGCGTGGCACCTCGTGATTTTGAATACCATCAACAAGACGACTATCGATCAGGCCGGGGCCTATCTCATCACGAGCGACCCAACGGTTCAACCGCCAACCGCACAGGTCCAAGCTATCTGGGACGATGACAGAGAACGACTCTACGTGCCAACGAATACAGGCCCGGGAGATATTCTCATCTACGACGTGTCTACTCCGGCCTCACCCACACACGTAGCTGACCATACCATCGCTGGCGCTGCCGCGCGCAACGTTACCTCTATGATGTGGAGTGAGAACAAGACCTGTATCTATGCAGTCGGTGCCGGCGTGTTTGGTGTCTTCGAGCCTGCGGGTGACGGGGATTCGTTCACCGAAGACCTGGTCAATACATTCGCGACAACAACGGCCTTCACCGCCTTGGCCCATGACGGTTCAACCATTGTAGTGATGAGGGGCTTCGGTTCACAATCTGCTGACTTTCAGATTTACGATATCAACCCCGCGGATGAGACAGACGTGACACTTAATAGTGTACACACTCTCGACCTGAACGGCCTGATCACAGGGAGTCAGATCGGTGTTGCCGGGTACGCGACGATGAGGAACGATATATTTGGATGCTGGTTCCGTAACTTTGGAAGCACTTCTCCAGCACAGTACGTCACATTTGATATGAGTGATTTGTCCGACCCCATGTTTCTGGCAGAGCTACTTCACCTCGTGGACCCCGATGCTTCTGCTATAGGATCTTCACAGCATTGGTTGTTCGATGGCCTGCATACGCAGGTCTTGGCCGGGGATGTCGATGACGAGCCGACTCAATCCAAGGGACTTTCTATTGTGGGGTACCTCTAAGGGAGGGTATACTGACATCATGACCGAAACAGATTTGTACGTAGACGAGATCACAGGAGCCGCCTGCATCAAGATGCGGCCCGTCGATTGGGAAGAGGCACACGATGAACAGGTGTTCACCAACTGCCCCATGGAGCACACCAACGTCAGCGTTGCTGCTTTCTGCGCCACGTGCCCTCACTTCAAGGGCCTGGCCGTTCCCGAGGTTGGTCGTCTCTGGGGCCGTCTCCGCCGTGAGGAGATCACTCCCGAGATGTTCCGTGATCAGTCCGCTCAGGCCCTCCAGCGACCTTCTTCCATCCAGGTGCTCTGTGCCTACCCTGTGCCTCGTGAGTGCGGCAGCTTCAAGGGGGTGAAGGATAGTGCCAGTCCAGAATCCGGATAGCTCCGACGTTGCTGTCGGTGACGCCACCAAGGCACCGGATTACAACACTCTGCGCGATGACGTGCAGCAGGCCCTTCGTGCGCTCGACTTCGGTACAAATTCCCAGATCCTCGCGATCAGCCCTGCTGTGGGTGACGCGGCTCTGGCAACTGATACCGACATCTTCTACGTTTGCCTGACGGCTGGCCTGTGGCAGACCATCGAAGGCGGCGGCAACATCGCAGTTGGTCGCGGCCATATTGACGGGCTCGGCTACGGAGTTTCGGGTGACACCCTCACTATTGAACTTGCTGCCGGCGCGGCCCGTTCAACAGACAACGTCGCGTCGATTGGTTTTACCTCTAGCGGCTCTGGCGGTATTGCTCTCACCAAGGATCTAGCCGCGGTCTATGCAGACGGTGAAGGCAATGGTATGCGTGATTCGGCCGACAGTATCTCTGCCTCTAAGTGGTTCTACCTATACACGCTTTTGGATGACCAAGGCAGTAAGGCCAGCGACATGATCGCCAGCACCAAGCGAGTGTGGGACGGGGACACCTTGATCCTACCGACCGGCTTCGAGCGGTCCCGATACATTGGTGGAATCTTCTACGAGAACGCGACCAACGAGATCCTGTCGTTCTCGCAGAGAGGCGACTACTTCAGGTTCACAACACCAGTAGACGACCTGGATGATGCTTCTGGCACACCAGGTACTTTTGAGACCGTGACACTCACTGTCCCCGGCGTAGAGGATGGCGTGATCGCCCACCTCGCTGTGCGCGTACACGTGGGCAGCGGAGCCACGGCCGGCATCGTCCGCACCCCGGGTGCAGCCGACAGCGGTGTAGGTAATGCCGTCGTCGTGCCGGGCGGCGCCGCAGAATACGTCCAAGTCCTGACGGACAAGGACGGGAAGGTGGAGTACACTATCCTGGGTGGTTGGTCACGAATTCTGATCAGCGTCCTCGGATGGGAAGACCAACGCGGCAAGAATGCCTCCTAAGAAATTTCTCACCGTACCCGTCATCGGAGCGAAGGGTGTCGTCACGTCGGTGTTCATTCACAAGGACTCCGTTGACATGTACGGTGAGACCGTAGCGGGCGTCACCATATTCGTTCGCGGCGTTGAGTTGAATGTTGACTTGTCGCTCGAAGATTGGGAAATACTCCTGGAGGATAAGAAGCCACCTAAAGATGATGATTAAACGGCTTATGTACCATAAGAATGACGCTTCGATGATTCGCTGGACGACCCAGATCGGCATGGTATAATAGTCCCATGCGACCTGACTTCAATGACCCAGCGTTTCGGGATGCAATCATCTACGTTGGACAGCGTGATCGCCCCGGTCGCAACCCCTTCATCTTCCGTATGAAAAAGAAGATGGAACGTGGGGGCTCCTTCAAGGAGCGGGTCGACCGTCAGGGCATCACCGTCACCTTTGAAAAATTCACTGCGGCGAACCGGTCCGACGAGGGCCGATGGGGCATGCTCTGCATCGTTGTTTTTCTCAACGGTCGGTGGTATGCCTGGAACATCGAGCATCTCCGCGACGGCGTTGAAGATACTCAGACCAGTTCCGTCAATACTGAGGGCTGGGAAAATGCTAGGGACTGGATCGACGTAGTCTTTTCAAAGAGCAACTCACCCAACCCCGGCGGGAGAATCCAAAACGGTGAGTGGTTCGGTCTGTTCATCGTGGCCCACCCCGATGGCGACCCGAAGCAGAGCGATGTCATCTCCGACATCATGGCGGTCCAGTACAACGGCCCCACTGACGGCGGCGGCGGAGACGACAAGCGCGGTGCCAACTGGACACAAGGCGACGGCCGCGCCCCCCAACTGATCATGGCTCCCTCAATCGAGAACTTGACCAAGGCTTGGGTGGACGCGAATTTTGATCCGTTCATCTCTGGCATGGGCTTCAACGGCTTCCATGTCCCCATGGCCGGTCGGCGAGTTACCCCCGCCCTTCTCTACTTGATGGACAAGTGCGACGATGCCGGCGCTTGGTGTCACCTCTGGATGTATGGGGACGTTCAGGCCGGTACTGCGCCATCCGACCTGAAGTCAGAAACAGCTAAGGCACATCAGGCCGCTGTTCTCTCAGCCTTCAATAATGGTGGCGTCACAAATTGGTCCATGGGTCTCGGGTACGACATCCAGGAGTGGGCTGACCGACCGCAAGTCGGTAGTTGGGTCCATCTGGGCCGCCAGATCGCGCCGAACAACTTCTTTGGCGCCAGAAAAGCTCCTGTTCAAGACCCATGGCCCGGACAGTATGCCTGTTGGCAGTGGTGGATCGTCCCCAAGAATCAATTTCCGATCCAGCTACAGAGAGCTATTGCCGCATCCGGATCACGGCCTTGCATGTGGGGGGAACGTGGCCGGCTACGCTTGCAAGGTCGAGAGAAAGATTTCAAGACCCAGGGCGCTTTGATCCTCGCCATCGAACAGGCTATTGAGGCTAATGTCTCAGGCATTTGGGGTATCGGCAATAACGTCAGTGATCAGGGCTCACAGCTATTTGAGACAGGTCACTGGGGTAGGTTACTGGCTTCTAT
>SDBT01014546.1_pt1 | contig 12544 bp, 9 predicted proteins | sample 2277101 | NCBI WGS metagenome assembly SDBT01 (sample SAMN10404973, study PRJNA504765) | marine sediment metagenome | isolation source: marine sediment core GS10_PC15, 103 cmbsf | place: Arctic Ocean: Southern Knipovich Ridge | collected 2010
ACTTGACACAGTGTATGTGGATCAAACCCAGAATGGTGGTATGTGGAATATTTTAGGATCTTACAGCTTTACAAATGGTCCGGCCAAGGTAAGGATTATATCAGAAAGTAGTGACTACAATACCTGTGCTGATGCAGTGAAGTTTGCCCCTTGATTTTATCACTTAAGCTATGATTGTCCTATAAAAGCAAAAAAAGAAACTATTTGGGAGATTTCAACTTTCTTGAAGATTCATCTCCGGAGAATTCCAATGGTAGGGCATCCTCTCCTCTTAATACTATGTCCTATACTCTCTTAGCAATAAGTAATGCACATTTTTTTCCTCCATAGACAGGTTGCCTTCCCGTGGAATAGTGGCAAAGTCTTCGATCATCTCCGATTACCCTATCCATTTTTAACAATTTGACCTAAACATAATGGCATTTTCTGAATATTCTGAGTTTTATGACATTTATTACGCTGACAAGGACTATGCAGCGGAAGTGGACTTTGTGCTAGAGCTTGCCTCCAGATTTGGTAACTATCCCAAGACTGTTCTTGATATGGGATGCGGAACGGGCAGGCATCTGGTTGAGTTCGTGAAATACGGTTTAAAATGTGATGGGTTCGACCTCTCCACAGAGATGCTTATACAGGCTCGGGAGCGATTAATGAGCATGGATGTTACCCTGTCAGAAGGCAATCTAACTGATTTTAGAAATGAAAAGCAATACGATCTGGTGGTATCTTTGTTCGCTGTGATGGGATACCTTATTGATAACGAGGATTTTTTATCCGGACTGCGGACTGCTCGTAAACATTTGAAGCCATCTGGGCTTTTCATTTTTGATGGATGGTTTGGGCCAGCTGTTTTAGCTCAGCAACCAGAAAAAAGGTACCATGAATACGAAAATGGCTGCGATACAATCGTGCGAAAAGTTACACCTAAGCTCGATCCAATCAAGCAAAATGTCACAATAAAATATGAGGTTTCAGTCAAGCGTAATGGGAAGATAGTTAGACAAATTAGGGAAGATCATTTAATGCGTTTCATGTTCGTTCAGGAAATGGCACTCGCCATGGAGGCATTGGACTTAGAACTGGTTTATTCCTGTCCTTTTCTGAAACCTTACGAAAGATTGACTACCGACACTTGGAACGTTGCGTTTGTGGCTCAAAGAAAAGAGATGAGGTAGATATTAAAATTGAAATGGTGGCTAAAATGAGTAATTCCCAAATCGAAAACATTGTCCATGGCCTTGAGCCGATTGCGTTAATTATCAGGGCTGACCTTGATGAGCCTGGTATACACTTTTTTACCCCTAGTAGCTTCTCACAACAGGTGGCATTCATGAGGCATCCGAAAGGTAAGAAAATAGAACCCCACGTACATAATTTGGTGAACAGACAGGTGCTTTATACACAAGAAGTACTTTTGATCCGTCGGGGTCATGTCCGAGTGAGGCTATATTCTTCGAGCAGAGAGTTTATAGTTTCAAAAGACCTGCAGGCCGGTGACGTTATTCTGCTGTGTGGTGGAGGACACTCCTTCGAGATGTTGGAAGAAACATCAATGATTGAGATTAAGCAAGGGCCTTATGCTGGAGATGAAGATAAAACGAGATTTAAAGATAGTGAATGATGGAAATGATCCCGGTAAATGAACCCTTACTTGGGCAGCGAGAACTTGAGTATGTGACCGAATGTATTAAAACGGGCTGGATCTCCTCTGCTGGCAAATTCATAACAGATTTTGAAGAAGCATGGGCTTCATATTGTGGAATGAAATATGGTATCGCTGTCTGCAACGGTACGGTGGCGTTACAAGTAGCCGTCGGTTGTCTCGATTTGAAGCCGGGAGATGAAGTTATCCTGCCTACATTTACTATCATTTCCTGTGCCCTGGCTGTCATTTACAACGGAGCAACACCTGTTTTGGTGGATTCCGATCCGCGCACGTGGTGTATGGACGTTTCTCAAATAAAATCCAAGATTAGTCCTAAAACACGGGCAATAATACCTGTTCATATTTACGGTCATCCTGTGGATATGGACCCGATTCTGGAACTGGCCGAAAAACATAAATTGGTGGTCATAGAAGACGCAGCGGAGGTTCATGGTGCGGAATATTTATCTGGAAGAAACGGACCAAATCCTATATGGCGGCGGTGTGGCAGCCTTGGCCATCTCAGTGCCTTCAGCTTTTATGCAAATAAGCTGATTACAACGGGTGAGGGCGGCATGGTACTGACCAACGATCCTACCATTGCTGAAACGGCCCGAGACCTGCGTAATCTCTGTTTTCGATCGGACAGAAGATTTTATCATACAAAGTTTGGTCACAACTTCCGTATAACAAATGTCCAAGCTGCACTCGGACTAGCCCAGATAGAACGCATTGAAACAATCGTAGCCCACAAGCGCTGGATAGGAAAATCCTATACAGAACGTTTAGGGAAGATACCGTACCTTCAGTTGCCTGTAGAAGAACCATGGGCCAAGCAGGTTTACTGGATGTATGGTGTCATTCTGAAGGATTCCACTGGTATGGACGCCCAAGAGTTTGCTAGGCGCTTACAACAACGTGGGGTGCAGACTAGGCCCTTCTTCTTGGGTATGCATGAACAGCCTGTGTTACTGGCTCGGGGTCTCTTCACCGGTGAGACATACCCAGTGGCAGAAAGAATTGCCCAAAAAGGCCTTTACCTCCCCTCAGGACTGACTCTGGATGAAAAACAGATAGACCAAGTATACAATGCAATAAAGCAGGTACTGGCATGAGTGAAGAAGTATTCGGACAGGCTTACGCTGATCTATGTAATATCTTTTATCACGACAAAGACTAAAAAGCAGAATGCGATCTTCTGTAGGAAGTTTTTCGTCGTTACGGAGACGGCCAAATAAAATCCATTCTTGATCTAGGGTGTGGGACAGGCAATCATGCATTTCAACTGGTTGAACGGGGTTATGAGGTCACAGGAGTGGATCGCTCATCGAAAATGCTGATTCATGCAAACAGAATAGCTGAAGCTGCTGCCGCGTCTTCAGCCAAATCCTACCCTACTTTCTACCAAGGAGATGTGCGCACTGTCAATTTAGGGCAAAAGTTTAACGCCGTCTTGATGATGTTTGCGGTTTTGAGTTACCAACTCACCAATGAAGACGTACTTGCTGCACTGCGAACAGCGCAGCGCCAGTTGCATAGCGGCGGGTTGTTCATCTGTGATGTATGGTACGGTCCGGCCGTATTATCGGTCCGTCCAAGTGACAGAGTAAAGGTGATCAAGACTCCCGCTGGTAAGATCGTGCGAACAGCTTCCGGGGTTTTGGATTCTTATCATCATACAGTCGACGTCCATTACTACGCATGTGAAATCGTTGGAGATAAAATAGTAAGGGAAAGCAAAGCAAGGCACCAGATACGCTACTTCTCCCCCCTAGAGCTGGAAATGTTTATTGATACAGCCGAATTAGAGTTGATATGCATTCGATCGTTTGATGATTTAGAGCTGCTGCCGGACACCGGTACGTGGAATGCTCTGGTTCTTTCTAGGGCTCATTGAATCAGATATCTGGGAGAGTTTTTATTGAAAGCAAATATCAGCTTTGTCATAGAAAGAAATCTTTGTACAGGATGCGGCACATGTGTCAGCGTGTGCCCAAATAAATGTATAAGCCTCCGCTTAGAAAATAGACGAGGATTGTGGATTCCAAATGTAGACGACGAATTATGCTCAGCATGCGGTCATTGCAGCAAAATCTGCCCCGGAATAGATGTAAACTATAATAATTCCCTCCCTTACGGCTGGGATACATCGAATAGCCATCCATTGGTTGGAAAATACGTCCAACTCGCCGTCGCATTTTCTCGAGATTCCTCCATCCAAGGAAATGGAGCGTCTGGCGGCATGGTTACGGAATGCCTTAATTATATGCTTAAAAAAAACATGATCGACGGAGCTATCGTCACAATCATGGGGAGGCCTCCCTTTTATTGCTTGAATGTAAGTGAAATAGAAAACCAGGCTCTAGTCGCACGGCCAATCATAGCAAGAACGGCGCAAGATCTCATTCGTGCTCAAAAATCAAAATACTGCCCGGTACCGCTTGGAGAGATATTGAGAGATGCCAAGTCAAAATCCGGTAAGTTTGCCCTTGTAGGACTGCCCTGTCATATTCTAGCACTTAGGAAATGGCAAAATATTGATACAGAAATGAGTGAAAAAATACCCTACTGTTTAGGTCTTTTTTGCAGTCGCACTCCGACCTTTAATGCTACCAAGTCTCTTTTATATAATAGAGGAATTACTTTAAAAGATGTAGTAGAACTTAATTATAGAGCAGGGGAAAAAAATCTTGGCCACATGACAATAAAATTAAAAAATGGACAAACCAAGAAGATTCCACACTTGAGTTTTGATTATTGGGGCTACATGTTTTCTAAATTTTTTATGCCATATAGGTGTTACCTTTGTCCTGATAAGTTAGCAGCAGTCGCAGATATTTCATTTGGTGATGATTGGACTGGATTTTGGAATCACCCAAGAGGAACTTCGACAATTATTGTGCGAGAACCCAAAATGATACCCATACTTCATGATATGTCCCAAAAAGGGCGTATATGTTTACATGATATAGACTTACAAACCTTGATTTTAAGTCAGGATTTAAAGAATAAAGCTCAAATAGCACCAAGGAAAAAGATCTGTGAATTATTCGGTAAATCTACGCCTGAATACGGAAGCTTAAATCTATACTCCGATATTGGGTCAAACACAGTGAATACTTTTCTTGAAGCTTTAACACTTTTTATGAGATGTGAATTGTCAAATAAAATTGGAAATTATTATTTATTTAATCTTATAGGAAAATTATCTTTTATGACTACTAAGGCATATAAAACAATAACAGATATTTTATCCTGTCTAAGATACATAAAGTGCAAACCTGTTAGAAAAAAAACTAGATACAAAATATTTATGATGGGAGGGTATGGATCAAAAGACATCGGGGATGAAGCCATGCCTCATGCAGATATACTTAATTTAAAGAAAATATTTGGTGATAAATTAGAAATCGTTATGCTATCACCAGATCCCACTTATACACGGGAGACACATAAGCAGAGATCTATAAAAGATATAGATCGTCTAGGCTTGTCTCCTAATAGTGGGATAAGGTCAAAACTTAGAAATATCAAAAAAATTTTATATGGTTTTATATTCCTTCTTGCTTCTTTTCTTTCAAAAAGAAAAAAGCATCTGAAACTTTGGCCAACAGCACGTAATGCTTTAAATGAAATGATTTCATCAGATCTTATTTTTAACGTCGGAGGAGGGAATTTGAATAGTATTATTCCTCAAGAATTATATAAAAAGGGATTTATTTATCTTTCCGCCAAGATTCTTCATAAGCCTGTAATTGTTTCAGGCCAAACAATAGGTCCTTTTCAAAATGTGGCAGACCGTCTTTTCGCTAATTTATGTTTGAATACGGTTCACTTAATAACTTTTCGTGATAAGAAGATATCGTATCAAAGATGTCGTCAAATTAATGTTACTAAGCCCATGATGTATGATGCTGCGGATGATGCTATGACAATTCCTGTTATTAAAAGGAAAGAAGCAGAGGAACTTCTTATAAAAGATGTTGGAAATGAATGGTATGGGTTAATATCTGAATTGAAGGTTGCAATGAATTTAAAAGGGTCTCTAAAACTATTTAAGAGAAGGGGAGAAGTTTCTGACGTCACTAAAGAGTGTCAGCTTATGGCAGAGATAGCAGATGCAGTTGTAGATCATTTTAATGCGAAAGTTATATTTATTCCAACAGATTATTGTCCTGGAGTTGATGATAGAGAACTCCATCAAGAAATAATCAGGAGGGTGAAAAATAAAAAAATGATAAAAGCGCTTAACAAGGAATACGATGATATCATTTTAAAAAGTTTAATTGGATTATCTGATGTGGTCATAGGCTCGAGGTATCATTTTTGTGTTTTTGCAGCTTCAATGTTGGTTCCATTTTCAGGAATAGCAAGTGGCATCTATCAACAAACCAAGCTCAAAGGTCTTTCCGATTTGTGTGATTTATCACAATGCTTTGTAGAGGATGATATGGAATTTGCTAAATTTGAAGATGTATGGCCTAAAATAGAATGGGTAATAAAAAATAAAAATAATATACGGAAAAAATTAGAAAAAATTGTTCCCTATTTAAAAGAAAGGAGTCTTTATGGTGTGAAAGAGGCAGCTAAATTGCTACAAGAAAATTAAATAAGTTTATTTTCGGGAACAGGAAAAAGAAGATGAACGATTGGATCAATTTAAGCTTGATTTTGAAGAAGAGCCCCTTTCAGCATATGATTAATGCATCCTAAATTAGATGGCTAAAAAACCCAACTTTTCCAAGAGCAACTCTTCTATGAACAAGACAAATAACATTTTTACTCAAACGATGGACTCTATTAAATGGAGTTACGGTTATACTATCTTGCCAAAACTTTTGTCTCCCATTGTACAGCTAATTTTAGCCAGACTGTTAATCCCTGCTGATTTTGGGTTAGTCGCGATTGCGGCTTTGGTAATAGCTTTTGTAGGAGCTATAAGGGAAACCGGATTTTCAAGGGCTTTTATACAAAGAGATGATGATGAAAAAACATTATTTAATACGGTTTTCTGGATGTCAAGTTTTTCAGGAGTATGTTTTTATTTTATAATATTCCTAACAGCACCATTGATAGCAAAATTTTTCCATAATCCGGATAGTATGTGGATAATCAGAATTATGGGAATACAGATGATATTATCTTCTCTCAATACATGTCATAATAGCAGCCTAATAAAAAAACTGGAATATAAAAGAATATTCAAAATCAACCTTATACCAGCTTTAACTCCTTTATTGGTAACAGTCCCATTGGCCTATATGGGATATGGTGTATGGTCATTAGTTATAGGGCATCTTACAGGCTCTATTATAAGGACATTTGCATTATGGTATTTTGTTCCAATAAGGCCATTATTTGATATTGATAAGATAATACTAAAAAAGATTTTATACTTTGGTTCTCTATGTTCAATGGAAGCTGTACTTGGTTGGTGCTATGTGTGGGGAGATAAAGTAATCGTTGGATATTTTTTAAGCGCTAGCCAATTAGGTATTTATTCAATTGCCTCCGTGATCATTGCCCTAATATTTAGTTCAGTATTTTCCCCTTTATCAATAATATATCCATTATTGTGTGGTATAAAAAATGATATGGATGCAATTCGTTCAATTTTATATAAATTATTCAATGTGGTTTCTTCAATATCATTACTCCTTGGGATATTTGTATTCTTTAATGTAGATATAATCCCTTATCTATTTGGTGAAAAATGGAAAGGTATAGAGGTTCCTCTTGGTATTCTAGCCATTACTCAATCTCTTTCATATATAGTTACAATCACAATACCTGATGCGCTCAAAGCAATTGAAAAGGTAGATATCATGCCGAAATTTCAGTCTATAAAATTGCTGTATACATTACCAGCGCTTATAGTAGGAGTAACATATGGAGGTCTTGTTGGATTTTGTTATGCTAAACTTGCCACAGTAATAGTAGGTTTCATTATTCATGTAATCTTAGGTATAAAATATTTAGATTTAAATTTGAAAAAGATATCTATCGTGTTCTACCCTAAATTAATCGCGTTTATTATTACAGCTATGACATTAATTTCCTTAAAAATATCATTGCAACTCAATAATATTTATACTGAAACTGCGAAGAATTGTCTCCTAGGTTTCATCACATACTGTATTGTATTAGCGATAGCAGATAGAAGAGGTATGATTGATTCATTTCGACTTTTTAAAAAGGTATTACCTGTAAAGCAACATTCTTGAAAGTACTGAACAAATTAAATTACCCCTTACGACTTTGCTATTATTAATGCCTGAAATAGGTTGTAAACGTTTCCATCGCTTAGGACTCTATTAAAGTTGAAATTTTCAATCATTATTCCTACCTATCAGCGCAAGGTTTTTTTGCGTGATACATTAGATAGTGTTATAGCCCAGGAATATCCAAAAGAGGATTTTGAAATCCTGATTGTGGATAATGATATAGATCCATCAAATGAACTCGCCGCTTTGTCTGATTTATTAGTCCTGCCTCCCATTCGTTATATCCATGAACCAGAAAATGGTCTGCATAATACGCGGCACGCCGGGGCTCGGGCAGCTAATGGTGAGATCCTGGTTTTTATAGATGATGATGTAATAGTGCCAAAAGAATGGTTAATGGCCATACTGAAACCATATAAATCCTCGAGTGTGGCTTGTGTGGGTGGTCGAATTCTGCCTCAGTATGAAGAAAATCCACCTGAATGGTTGGTCCAGTTCTCTAGTTATCTAAGCCTACTTGATCATGGAAGTGCAATCAAAGAACTACACTGGCCTGAAGACATCTACGGTTGTAACTTTTCAATTCGAAAGTCGGTTCTATTTGCGGTAGGAGGGTTTAATCCCGATGGATTTAGCAATAAGAGGTTAATTTGGTACCGCGGAGATGGTGAAATAGGTCTTCTACGCAAAGTATATAAAGCGGGGTTCAAAGTGATTTACACTCCCTGCGCTTGGCTCTATCATAGAGTGCCAGTTTGTCGTCAGACTCCAAAATATATCTATCGTCGTTTCCTTCTTCAAGGAATTAGTGACTCATACACGTTTGTACGACACACAAATCCAAATCATGCTAAGGTGTTTTTTAACTTTATTAGACATAGTGCGGCGGTGATAAAAACTTATTTGCTTTCATTTTCATCAGATAACAGTATCTTTTATAGGGCTCGGTCATACTATTGGTATGCTCGCGCAAGGCACATATTGAAAGTGGCTAAATGCTATGAATTACGTCAACACATACTTAAGTCTTCTTATTTATGATAAATATTAGGAGATTTTCATTCGAGATTATATGAATTTTAGAGTAGGGATATTTACAGCGTTAGAGTATAACTTGGTATCCTCTCCGCTTATTAATTCGATTATTTATTTAAGTCAACACGGTTATTATGTAGATATATTCGCAGCACCTTCTAAAAAATTTCCCGCCCCGGAGTTTGATAGTTCTAAAGTTCAATACATCCCTGTAAAATTGCCAAAGTTTCGATTGCCATGGATTACGCAAATCCTGAAGATCTTGATTATCAGAAGAAAACAAAGAGGGAAAAAATATGACTTTTTTATTGGATTTGATCCCGGCGGACTGAAGAGTGCGGCTATTCTTGGTTTGATTCGTAAGACCCCATACTTATATCATTCACTTGAAATCTATACTGAGGAGGCAGCGTCTAAACCATATCAGCGATTACAAAAGAGCTTCGAACGATTATTGAACAGGTTTGCTGTTTTCACTATTACACAAGATGAAGTTCGTGCAGATATCCTAACAAGAGAAAATAAGCTTGATCGGGATAAAGTGCTGTCAGTTTACAATGCTCCAATGGGAGGGGTTTTACTAGAAAAAAGCTCTTGGTTACGAGAACGATTAAAAATCCCTGATAAGCAGTGTATTATTCTTGGAGTGGGTTCGTTGATTGAAGAGCATATGGTTGAGGAGATTGCCAAATCTGTTTCTGTTTGGCCTAAAGGAGTTGTTTTAGTGCTACATGGCTGGTTTCCGAATAAAGTGTTTGAAAGTAAGCTCAGGTATATTGCTAAAAGTCAGCCAGGGCGTATTTTTATCTCAACTGAATTGTTGCCTCATGACAGAAAGTATCTAGTATTTCAATCGGCCGATATTGGTTTGGCATTTTACAAACCTATAAACGATAATTTTCGCTATGTTGGAGCGGCTGCTGGTAAAATCTTTGATTTTTTCCGATGTGGCGTCCCGGTTATTGCCAATGATCTACCAGGATTTGATAAATTAATTAAAAAAGCTGGATGTGGTGAGTTAGTAAAGGATTGTTCAGATTTAGGGTCAGCATTACAACACATTTTGAAGTCACGGGATGATTATAGTAAAGCTGCTGTTAATTCATTTTTAAAACATGAGTTCTCTCGGAACTATAAGCCTGTGCTTAATCGACTCGAAATGCTATTCAAAAAGAACAAGGAGCCCATTTCTTAATGAAATGATCAAATATATACCTTGCCAGATTGCAACAATCATTATTCGAACGCAGGCTATAGAATACGTGCTATACTAAAAAGTACTAAGTGATATGTGCCAAGAAATCGTCTCAAGTATAAAACTCTATTAAACAGTTAACATTTACCTTCATATCTAAACAAGATGCTTAAATATTTATATTAGTTAATAAAAATATGAACACAGTTTCTTCAAAAAATATTAATGTTAATGACTCATCCAGCATTTCACTTTTCATTATTGGTTGGAACATATGGTTTTTTGTCCTCTTTTTCACCAAATTTGGCCCAACACTCAAAGATTATTATATTGTGCCAATTGATATCCTGCGGTTTTGCGCGATTGGACAAATTTTAATGATTTTATCATCGTTAAGAGCGTATCATCGATACGGAATTCATCTAATGCAATCGAGAGATAAAGCATGGATGGTTATGTACCTTGGGTGGATTACATTCACTGTAATACATGGATCTTTTTCAGGAAGATCGCCTATCCATATTTGGATTGGGGGAATGGCACTTCTATTTCCCTTATACATGTTCATTGGGGTTGCAAAGGAAAATTGGCGAGCTATATTAATAATTTTAAAAATACACCAAAGTGCTGGTATTATTTTGGGATGTTTATTCATGTCTTTTGTCCACTTGAATCCTATCAGAAACATGCAAACCATAAGTCATGCTGATACAGTGATCAACTTTTTATATCCCACCACAATCTTTCTTTTTTTTTGGTTTAGGCTGAGCTTTTTTGAGAAATCTATTACAATAATAGGTTTTATTATTAAATTTGGAATAGGCTTTTTATCGTTAAGCCGCGGTACAATTGTGTTTAATATGCTAATTATTGTCTTATGGTTATATACCTATTTCAGATCTAAAGGTTTTCGGGCTTTAAAACAAGTATTAATAATTGTGATTCCTTGCACCATATTCGCGATCATTATGTTTTTCAAATTATTTCCATCACAATTGAATTATTATTATGACGCGGGTCAGGTGCTTTCAAAACGGTTTGGAGTTTTGTCAGAAGTCTACTACGGGAATATTAGTTATGATAGAAATACCCCTCGTTACTTTGAAGCTCAATATTTCTTAAGGAACAGGATGCAAATCTCTGATTGGTTTTTTGGGAAAGGGATCGCGGCAAAATGGGATTTTTTTGGAATTAAACGCACTATAGTTCATGTTGGTTTTGTTCACTTAATTTTTATAGGAGGGGTGCCGCTTCTTTTATTGGTGATATATTTTCTTTTTAAACGTGGGCTAATAACATTATTAAGAACACAAGACTCATTTAGATTAATGGCAGCAAGTATGAGTTTTTTATGGTTTTGCAACCTATTTGTTTACGGTATTCCAAATACTCAGTTCTCATACTTGGTATTGGGACTAAGTATGGGCCAATTAGTAGCCAAAGAAAAATAATTTAACTTTTGAGGTCCTAAAAGTTTCTACCATCGATTTTGGATTCAGAGTTGAAAGGTTTCCCGTTGTTTCCGAACCTTATTCGAGTGTAGCTATGTAATCTTATGAGAATCCCTTCAATATTTACACTTCACAATATTTTTCATTTGTTAAGAAATATACAAACTTTTTCGTGAGATCAATTCCAGAAAATGTTTGATCGGCATTTACGTATTGTTCAGGTTAATACTCTTGATTTAGGTGGGGGTGCTGAAAAGGTTGCTACTTCTTTACATCATATCTACAGACGACTTGGTCATGATGCACAACTTGTTGTAGGCCAGAAACAAGGTAACATTTCCGGTGTCATTTCCATAGACAACAGCGATCGCTGGAAGGGTATGAATCTGCTAAAAATTGCTCAAGAAAAGTTATTGGGCCGCCAATACATTGATTATCCTGGCAGTCATAGGATTCCTGAATTAATAAATGAGCCATTTGACATTGTGCATCTCCACAATCTTCATGGCGGATATTTTGATTTGGAGGCGTTATCTCATTTAGCAAAGATTGCTCCTATTATTCTAATGCTTCATGATGAGTGGTTATTAACTGGACACTGTGCCTGTACATTCAATTGCGAGCGATGGCGTATTGGCTGTGGTGAATGCCATGACCTGAGCATTTCACCAGAAATAAGTTATGATGCTACACGTTTCAATTGGCAGCGCAAGAAGAGAATCCTGACATCATTTCCGATCGTTATTACAGCTCCTTCTAAATGGCTGCTTGACGAGGTAGAACAAAGTTATCTAAACCAACATCCACGTCGGTTAATTTACAATGGTATTGACCACCAAATTTTTTACCCTGGTTCAAAAAAAGAAGCGCGTCAAAAGCTTGGATTGCCGGAGGAAGGTAAGATAGTATTGTTTTCGGCGAATGCAGGATTACTCAACTGGAAGAGTGGTACCTTGCCGATGGAGGCGGTGAAGCTTCTTCTGGATGGAAGTCA
>SDBT01014547.1_pt1 | contig 12544 bp, 10 predicted proteins | sample 2277101 | NCBI WGS metagenome assembly SDBT01 (sample SAMN10404973, study PRJNA504765) | marine sediment metagenome | isolation source: marine sediment core GS10_PC15, 103 cmbsf | place: Arctic Ocean: Southern Knipovich Ridge | collected 2010
CTCGTTGCGTTCGTTATGTTGGGACGGCGTGATCTCGAATGCCGGGCTGGCCCAGAAGAGCGCCAGGCCTTCTGAAGGCATTCCGTAGGCGAGCGGGTGATCGTTTGCGAACTTCACCTTGAGCGTCGAGCCCGGGCACCAAAACTCCTTGCTGTCCAGGTCCTTCACCACGTTGCGTACGCTCAACTCGAACTTCTCGATGCCGAAGGCGGTGGCGGCGCCGAGCGTCACCAGGGTGCCACCTTTGGTCACGAAGTTTTTCAGTGCCTCGAGACCCTCTTCGCCGATGCCCGTCTTGTACTCGGGCGGATAGTTCGGTGCCGGTCGGCCGGGGCGGGGCGTCGGCCCATCACCCATGATCATGCCCGTCGAATCGTTCGGTAAAATGATCACATCATAGTTGGCGTTGAGATCACCCTTTTTGATCTCATCATCCATCAGTGATTTGTAAGGGAAGGCAAACTGCTCGAGGATGAAGCGGGTCCAGCCCTCGTCCATGTTGCCACCCCAGTAACGATGATACATGCCGATCCGCATCCGTTTGACGTCATGGACTCCCTGTCTCACGTTGGCATCGAGCGCCTTGAAGTCGACGCCGGTCTCGTTGGCTATCTCTCCAAGGACCGCTGCGGATCCACCGTCAACGATGAAGTCTCCCGGGCGAAGCGCCGAGGAAGCTTTGTCGACTCGACGAACCGCCAGACCTTTGTCGAAGAGAAGATTCACTGCTTTGAAGCTGGCGTTCAGTCTGCCGTCCAGTACGTATCCGGAGCCGCTTCCTTCGACCTTGCCGGCGATCGGCACCGCTGCAGTGAGCTTCTGGAGCTCAGCCTGGACCCTCTCGTCAATCGGATCGACGCGGACGCCCATGTACTCGGCCATGGTGTGGGTTGCGGAGTCGTAGGGCCTGAGCGGGGAGCCGTCTCGAGCTCGGGTCCAGGTGTTGTCGGGATAAAACGTGCGGCCAAGAAGATTCCTTATGAGGCCCATCTTGGGCTGCGCCAGCGAGATCACATAGGAGCCTGCTCCGTAGGCTCTACCGTCGACGGTGAAATCGATCCCGGCCTGCCTCACCTCAATATCGGACAACATGAGGGTATTGATCATCTTCACCGCGGTCAGCGGATCATGTTGCCTGCTCGGGATGACGTAAGCCGCCGGCTTGCCTTTGGCGCCTCGTTCCGTTTGCCTTTTGCCCTTGAGGTAAGCGTTCCAGAGTATCGTCTCCTTGTGTCTGGCCATGATGTCGAGCAGCGCCCAGGCGGCGATTTTTTGCTGCTCCACGATATCCCGGAGCTTCCACCAGCCACCCGGCCAGAGCTCCGGCATGGTGGTCTGGGATTCGTACTCAGGCAATTCCCGGGCGCCGCCACGAAGCTGGTCGGGGTGGATATAGAGAGGGGTTGCCAGTTTAGCGCTGGCGGACTCGGTGAGCATTCCCGCCATGTTGTGGAACGGAGTGATCCAGTGCCAACCGAAATGGCCCCAGCCGGGATACTGGGCTTTGTTGAGGATGCCGGATTTACCGTTTTCCTCCAATTTGTAAGCGATGTGGCCACCGAACAAGCTCATTTCACGCCAGACGAGAGGATCGGCGTAGGGGCGAATGGGCTCGCTGTAGGGGGGCACGTAGAGCCGGGCGCCGTAGCTGCCCATGTGGTGATGGTCGACATAGGCCTGAGGCTTCCAGTCGCGGTACAGAACCTTGGCCCCATACACTGACTCGATCATGTTGAGAAAATCTCCGTCGCGGTTATTGTCGTGGCCCACGTACTTGTGATAGAGCCAGGGGAGGCCCACTCCTTCGTACTCGGTGCCCAGGTTCTTTCGGTACCAGTCGGTGACCATGATCTGGCCGTCGGGGTTGAAAGAGGGAAAAAAAAGCGCGATGACGTTGTCCAGGATACGCTTCGTCTCCTGGTCCTCGCGGGAGATGAGATCGTAAGCGATCTCCGGCGCCATCTGAGTGCCCCCGATCTCGGTGGCGTGCAAGCTCATCGACTGCAGAGCAACCGCCTTGCCCTCGCCGACAAGTTTTTTGATCTCGGCTTCCGGGACCCCACGCGGATCAGTGAGCTTGAGGTTGACAGCCCTCAGCCGTTCCAGATTGGCCATGTTTTCCGCCGAGGAGATGATGACCAGCAAGAAGGGATTGCCCTCGGTCGAGGGGCCCATGTCGATCACCTGGATCTTGTCACTCTCTTTGTCGAGGAGTTGGTAGTACTCGACGATCTTGTCCCAGCGAGCCATCTTCTGGTCGCTTCCGAGCTGGAATCCAAAAAACTTCTCAGGAGAGGTGACATTTTGCGCTTCCGCCACCGGGACAAGGAATCCTGAACCGGCAAGAATCAAGGCGAGCAAGGCAGGTAAAGTTTTGTACAGATGGATATTGGGTCTCATCGGGCCTCCCTTCGTTCAAACGACAAACTGCAGGAACCGTATAACGCAAAAAGAGATCAAACATCAAGATGCATATGAACTAGATGATTATTGATTTTGCCTGGTATTTCCATGCATGATCGGTGCGCGAAAGGTGGCTCGGTTGTGACAAATCTGATTATTGGTGCGATTGCAGCAGCGGGATTTTCGATGCTTCTCAGCTACGTCCGCCGGCACGGGTTGAGGATCTCTCTATTGGGTTGGGCGGTGACGGCGCTGGGTTTTGTTTACGGCATTTTCGTCCTGGAGGTCGTAACCGGTTTCTTGGCAGAAGGATCTCCGCAAGCGGCAGTGGTCATGGGAAGTATCCTGGGTTTCATGGCGGTGGTTTGGGGGGTGCTTCTCGGTCGGTTGGTGTTCTCACGGTCGCGAAAAGTGGAATCGTAAAGTGCTGAAGGAGTGAGGGAGGTCGGTCCATGGCTGAAGACGAAGTCGATCGAAGGGATTTTATAAAGCTGATAAGTGCCGGAGCGGCGGTGGCCGGTACCGGTTTCGCCGCCCCCACACTCATCGGCTGCACCGCCCAGGGGGCACTGGTTCAGTCGGAGTCCGAGTACGGCGGATACGTGGTGGAGCGGCAGCAGGCCGGCAATGCCGTGTACGAATACGATCCGAATATCCTGGAGCCCATGAAGGAGACCCTCACCATTTTTTCCCGAAACGTTTGGGACCCGGTGCGGCAGGACCGGCCGGAGTCGACCGTCAGTCTCGAAACAGAGCGCCTGGTGGACGGAGAGGGCAAAATTCCCAATCAAACCCGTCTCGACTACGCCCTACAATCCGCGAGCTGGGCAACGGCGGCCATGGAAGGTCTGGAAGCCGCCGGCCCCCAGTACAAATGGACGACTCAATCCGGAATGGTCAAAATGCTCCGGGAATTGAACTCGGAACCGTGGGATCCGGCCGATCTGGATATGACCTGGGATGACGCCCGTTTGGCGGTCAAGCACGCGGCATTGTTTTATGGAGCTTCTCTGGCCGGGGTCGCGGAGTTGAACCCGCGGTGGCTGTATTCGGATCACCACACACCTACCGACGAGGACAAAGCACGAGCCATTCCGGTTCTTCGAGACGGGGATCGCTTCGAGCAAACCGAAGACGCCTGGTACATTCCGACTTCGATGAACCGGGTCGTTGCCCTCGCTTTCGAGGAGGATTATCTCGCTCTCGCCAACTCGCCCGGCCGCTTGGCATCGGCGGCGGTCGGGAACGGCTACTCGCGAATGGCAAACACCGCCTTTTTTCTGGCCGAGTTCTTACGCTGTTTGGGCTACCGTGCCATTCCGGCAGGCAATGGCGTAGGGCTCAGCGTACCCATTGCCATCGACGCCGGCCTCGGAGAGTACGGCCGCATGGGCCTTCTCATGACTCCCAAGTACGGGCCACGGGTGCGCCTTGCCAAGGTCATAACCGACATGCCGCTAACGGTCGACGCGCCCATCCGCTTCGGTGTTCGCGAGTTCTGCGAGGTTTGCATGCTCTGCGCCACCCACTGCCCGAGCGGCGCCGTCAGCGATGGGGAGCGCACCTGGAAAGGGAACTCGGCGTCCAATAACCCCGGAATCTTGAAGTGGTATGGAGATCTGGAGAAATGCTACGACTTCAACGGATTCAGTTGCTCCAACTGCAAGCGGGTTTGTCCTTTCAATAAGCCCAACAACTCCTGGTTACACCAGATGACCCGAAAGCTCGTCGAAGGCAAGGTGGGCGCCGTCGATGAGCTGATGGTCAAGCTCGATCAGGCCGGCGGCTATGGAGCCGAGGTCGAGGCGACGGAGTTCTGGGCGATGGACGGCTCGAAAAGCATCACCGCCCGAGAAAAAATGTAGATTATTCCAGATAGGTGTATCCGAACAGGCCTTCTTCGTAGAAGCGAAGCAGGCGGCCGGACTCCTCGTATCCGATTCGGCCCTTTCGTAGTGCCGCTTCCACGTCCCGCCGGAAGTCGGCGAGAAGGTCCTCGGCAGAGAACTGAACGTAGTTCAAAACTTCCTTCACGGTGTCGCCTTTGACCACGGTCTCCAGGATGACCTCGCCGTTGTCGTCGACCCTGACATGCACGGCGTTGGTGTCGCCGAGAAGGTTGTGCAGATCACCGAGGATCTCCTGGTAGGCTCCCACCAGAAACACTCCCAGATAGTAGGGGCTTCCGTCGAAGGGGTGCAATCGTAGGGTGCGCTTCACGTTGCGCCGGTCGATGAAACGATCGATCTTCCCATCCGAGTCACAGGAGATGTCGCCTAGAACCGCGTGCCGGCTGGGTGGTTCGTCGAGGCGGTGAATGGGCATGATGGGAAAGAGCTGCTTGATGGCCCAGCTATCGGGAACGCTCTGAAAAACGGAGAAGTTGCAGAAGTACGTGTCGGAGAGCATGGTGTCCAGGCCCTGCAGGTCTTCGGGGATGTAGTCCAGCTCGGTGCTGAGGCGGTGGATGTTGCGGCAAACGGCCCAGTAGAGGTTCTCCGCCAGGGCGCGTTGTTCCAGTGGGAGATAGCCGAGGCTGAAGAGATGGTGCGCCTGATCGAAAGCTTGCTGGGCGTCATGGAAGCTCTCGAGAAGGTTGTCGGTATTGAGAGAATCATAGGTGACCTGAAGATCGACCAGAGGTTGGGGCGCTTCGGCAGTGACCCGTTCCGGGCTCTCCTCTTCGCCCAGGCCACTGACTCCCAGCACGTTGAAAATCAAGACACTGTGGTAGGCCACCACCGCGCGTCCGCTCTCGGTGAGTATGGTGGGATGAGCGACGTTGGCCTGATCGCAGGCGTTTTGAATGTGGTACACCACGTCGTTGGCGTACTCCTGGAGGGTGTAGTTGGCGCTCGATTCGGAATCGGTTTGAGAGCCGTCGTAATCGACTCCCAGTCCGCCGCCGACATCGAGGAACTTCAGGCCTGCCCCGGCCCGAACCAGCTCCACGTAAATCTGCGCTGCTTCGGTTACCGCCGCCTTGATCTGTCGAACGTCGGAGATTTGACTTCCGAGGTGAAAGTGAAGCAGCTCGATGCAGTCGGCCATCCCGGCGGCTTTCAGTTGCTCCACTGCGCGAAGTGATTCTCCGGCGGTGAGGCCGAACTTGGACCGATGCCCTCCCGACTCGGTCCAGCGCCCCGCACCTCGGCTGGCGAGCTTCATGCGGATGCCGATGCTGGGACGAACGCCGTTTCGCCGAGCTAGTTTGGTGATGAGCTCCAGCTCGGTGAACCTCTCCACCACCGGGATGATGTTGCGACCGATTTTTCCGGCCAGCGCCACCATCTCGATGTATTCCTCGTCCTTGAAACCGTTGCAGATGATCGGGGTCTCGTTGTCCGCCACCGCGAGCACCGCCAGGAGCTCGGCTTTGGAGCCGGCTTCCAGACCGAAACCATACGCTCGACCGAAGCGAAACACTTCCTCGACGATTTGGCGTTGCTGGTTGACCTTGATGGGGTAGATACAGCAGAAACGGCCCCGATAGGCGTGCTCGTCGATGGCCTGCTTGAAGGCACGGTGAATCTCCTCCAGGCGGTGCTTGAGAATATCGCCGAAGCGAATGAGGATGGGGGGCGATATGCCGCGCAGCACCAGCGTATCCACCAGCTCTTTCAGGTCGATGGATCGGTTTGCTTGTTTGGTGGGATGGACCATGAGTTGGCCCTGAGACCCGACCGCAAAATAGCCTTTGCCCCAGCGGGCGACGTCGTAGAGCTCGGCGGCGGCGGCCGCTGCCCACGATTCGGACGAGCCCTTTACGTTGAATGATTTCAAGCCCAATCGAACGCCTCCCTCCACGAGATACGGTATTGTCCTTCATAAATGTAGCGCTGGGCAATCCCCCGGCTTGCGCCGGGTGATTATCACGTGACATATTGAGTGGGTATGGGAGAGGCAAGCAATAAAGAGCTACTGGAGCAGCAGCGCCTGGTTGCTGAATTGCTGGGTATTCCCGCGATGCGGAGGCACATTTTTCTCTGCTGCGATCAAACAAAGCCCAAGTGTTGCGACAAAGAGCGATCTCTCGCCGCCTGGGACTACCTCAAGCTCCGGTTGGGAGAGCTCGGGCTTTCCGAGCAAGGAGGTATCTGCCGCACCAAAGCGAACTGCCTTCGCATTTGTGAGGGCGGGCCGGTGGCGGTGGTTTATCCCGAAGGTGCTTGGTACTCCCAGTGTGATCCGCCGGTGCTGGAGAAAATAATCCAGCAGCACTTGATAGGGGGTAGGCCGGTTCGGGAGTACCTGATCCTGGAGAAGCGTTTGAACCCCGCTTAAAAAGGCAGACCCACCGCGTGAGTCAAGAACTTCACAAAGGGTGACGCTTGGCGGCAGGCGTTTGCGAACCGATTCAGGAAATCCGGAGCGCAGGCGTCTTTTTCACTAAAGCCGGTCATCGTGACGAAGTCTTTCCGTTTCAAGTCTTCGATGAAACGATGCTCCGGATCGTAGCCCCGCGGGGGTTTCTTGAGAGAGTCGCCTCCTAGAGTCCAGCTGTCCTTGAAGGCTCGGGCGGTGATGATGCGCCGCCAGCGGTCGGGATGCTCCACGATTGCATCACGGACTTTGGTCAAAGTGCGGTTATCGGGGTGATAAATGCCGCTGCCGACAAAAACGTTACCGGGCTCGAGGTGAAGGTAGAATCCGGGCGCGTGAACGTCTTTGCCGTCCTGGTGCCGAAACTGCGCCGCGGCCATGGTCTTGTAAGGGCTCTTGTCCTTGGAGAATCGGGTGTCGCGATAGATTCGAAACAAGGATCCCCCGATGGGGCGCGGATCGGCGACGAAGTGGGAGCTCACCTTTGATAGTCGGGGACCGAAATCGGTGATGAAACGGAGGAGCGGGTCGCGAACATCCCGCTCGTAGCGTGGCTTGTTGGCTTGAAACCAGTCGCGCCGGTTGTTTTTCTTCAGCTGACGGAGAAAGCGGAAGAGCTCGGAACTGAAGTAGGATTGTCTTGTCATAGGATTTTTACCCCTGCCAGATCCACCAAAAAATGAGGCCGGCCATGATCACGGATAGGGCCAGTTTCGCCACCATGCCCAGGATCATACCCAGCAGGGTACCGACGCCGCTCCTCAAGCTGGTGTCGAGCTTTCGGCTGCGTAGCCACTCGATCGCCACCGAGCCGATGATGGGACCGAGAATCAGTCCCACGAAACCGAAGAACACTCCAACGACGGCGCCGAGTATTGCTCCCAGCATCGCCCAGCGACTGCCACCGAGCTTGCTGACTCCCAAAGCACCGGCAAGATAATCGAGGCTGTAAGCGATTGCAGCCAGAACCCCCAGGCTCACCAGGCGCCCCCACCCTATGGGGTGGAAATCGTTCGCTACGGCATGGATGACGGCTCCCGCCAGGATCAGGGCAGTACCTGGGATCAGTGGCAGGATGGAACCCAACAGGCCTACCAACACCACAACCCCAACGATGACGTTGATCATTTGGGATCATTGTACCTGGATTTGAGCTCTGCCGGAGCGAGAAGGTACTCAAACGGGTGCTGAAGGTAGAAGGCGATTGAAAGTTGACGGGCAGGAGGAGTCGATTCTTAGGAGATCAGAGCAGGTTGGCTCGAGCCAACGTTTCTTCCACTAATTCGTAGATAAACTCCTCGATTTTGATGCGATTCGGTTTGTCGAAATCGATCCATTCGACTCCGGCGCCTGCTTGAAGGGCGCGCTTTCTCATTCCGCCGGGATTGCTCCAGGCAATCCGGCCTTCCAGCTCCATGGGCATCTCATCCCGGAACGTGCAGAAGGTGAGTCGGACTTTACTGTCGGGCTCGAACGGGACCTTGGCATGAACGTAAGCCCCGCCGGTGCTGATGTCCTGGAGCCTGCCGGAGAAGAAGCTGTTCATCGTTTCGCACAACACGTCGGTCTCGGTAGGAATCCGAAGGAACTCTACCGGGAGCTGTGCGCGAAGGGTCGCCCTGTCGTGGGGGGTGGAGAAAAGCTGAGCCGGATCGGGTCGATTCATGCCCGAGAAGATGCTGTCCATGGTGAAGGAAATCTCTTTCCATTCCTTCTCCTGTTGAGGATCCAGGTCTTCACCGCGGTTGCGAAGCTGGTATAGATCGACGTACTGGCGGAAGACATCGACGACGGGGCTCGGTTGGGTCGGGATCATAACGTTCTCCTGACCAAGTCTATCTTGCAAATTTTATTCCATCTCAATGAGACAAGTGCAGGGTGACAGATTGGGGCTATGGTGTAACCTATTCAAAGAAAAGGGATTGAGGAGAAAAAAGAGATGGCTGGGTACCGTGGTTACCCTGTTCAGAGTTTCACTCCTGGGGTTTTTTCCCCTCTATCTTTTTGACATGGTGTGGGGTTTTTCCCGCACTAAAATATCGCGGATATTGCAAAATGAGGTACTTTCGGCGTGCAGGAGCGGTTTCTCCCTTTACCTCTATACCCGGATAGGTTGAAGAAGAAGTGCGTTCACACACCAGGAGAATCCTCCAGCTGAGGCTGGAGGATTGTTAGTTCCACTCAATGCTGAGGGTAATCTTCATGCAAATCGGGATAAGGTTCCCGTCGAGCGTTGAGGGCTCATACTTCCATTGTTTGATAGCGGCAAGGAGGGCGGCATCCCCTTCAGGCCATGGTGGGTCGACCGATTGAAGAATGGTAGCCTCGGCGACATTTCCCTCGGTATCGATGATGACTTCCAGCACCGGAGAGCCTCGAGTCGCCGTCTTTCGAGGTGGGAAAGCGGGAGGCTCTTGGTGGAGTTTTTTGGGCGACTTGATCCTTCCTCCTACCGGCAGGGGGTTCGCCCCGCCGGGCTTTTCCCAAATCGAAGCCCACGGGCAGGGAATGCCCACCGGCAACGAGTGTTGCCCTGACGCTTCTTTAATGGGGATGATCTCCGAATCTTCCATGGTCATCGTTTCCAGAGGCTCCGGCTTCGGAATAGGGGTGGGAGGCGGTGGTGTCGGCACCGGCTCCTGCCGGCCCGAGTCACAGGAGCCGGCAATGAGGAGGCAGAAGAGCAAAAGGAGAGGCAGTGGTTCAGCCCGTCTTCGATACGAGAGATTCGGCTTGGCCATCGGGATGATACAGTAGTTGGACATCGGGTGTGGACGCAAGTGCATCGTCAACCTCGCTCCCGCCAACAAGGTGCGAAACGCCATGGAAGTTGAAGTTGCGGCAAGGAGGGCATCGTGAGGCTTTATTTGATCCCGTTCCTAATCTTGTGTGTGACTGGAGTAGTGGCATCGGCGAGCTCGGAGCCGGTCCCGTCCGACAAATATGAGTTCCGTTATCATTCTTTTACCGAATCGACTGCGATTCTGAAGGATTTGACCTCCCGATACCCGCGGTTGGCCAAGCTGTACTCCATTGGAACCAGTGCCACCGGAGCCAGGGAGATTTGGTGTATCGAGATCGGCAATCAAGACCGAGGCCCTGCCGAAGACAAGCCGGCGACTTACTTCGATGGCAACCAGCACGCCTCCGAAGTGATGGGCGGTGAGGTCACGCTCTATCTCGCCCATTACCTCCTCACTCGGTACGGTTCGGATCCGGCGGTTTCCGATCTGGTGGACAAACGCGTCACTTACATTATCCAGAGGGCGAATCCCGATGGAGCCGAAGCTTTCATGACCGGTCGAGTCGATTGGGACCACGAGCAGGTGCCCGGAGCTCGCGACGAGGACGGGGACGATCTCAAAGGTGAGGACGGCCCGGAAGACATCGATGGCGACGGCCAGATTCTGAAAATGCGCGTTCCGGACCCGGAAGGGGACTGGGTGCTCTATGAGCCTGAGCCGAGGATCATGGCCCGCCGCGAAGAAAGCGACGACAGCCAGAACAAACGCTATCGTCTGCTCGATGAAGGGCTCGACAACGATGGAGACGGTGAGGTCAATGAGGACCCACCAGTGACGCAGTTCATCTCCAATCGCAACTACCCGGGCTTTTGGGCCTCCACCGACGGCCGCTTTCGAGGTCGGGGAGACTACCCTCTCCAAGAGCACAATTCGCGATTACTCGTCGACTTCATCCTCTCGCGGCCTCACATTTCGCAGATTGAATCGTTTCATACCACCAGCGGCATTCACTTACGCCCCTACTCGGCGAGACCGGATACCGATTTTCCCCCTCAGGATCTTCAAGACTTCAGCGCCGTCCTTGCCAAAGGCACCGCCATTACCACTTACCCGGTGGCTTCGATATACAACGACTTCACCACGTTGGAGTCCGGCCTCCCCCCCGACGAGCAACCGGGAGTCCGTCACGGGGTTTTCATCGACTGGGCCTACGTGCTCCAGGGCCTTTTCGCCATCACCACCGAGCTTTGGACGATGGAGCCTTTCGTCAACGAAGTGGGGTGGGAAGACATCCCGCGCGACAAGCCCCTTTTCGCCATTCCCGGGCGTTATGGACGGCCGGACGTTCAAGCGGTTGTGTTGAAGTGGCTCGATGCGCATCAGGGTGACGAGGACCTCGGTGGCGAAGGTTTCATCGATTGGAAACCTTATGATCATCCGACATTGGGGCAAATCGAGATCGGCGGCTTCACACGGTACTGGTTGCGCAACCCGCCGCCCGGTCCTTTCTTTCAACGGGTGGCAGAGGATCAAGCTCGATTTGCGGTGGTGCAGGCTTTAACCACTCCACGTGCAAAGATCCTCGGAGTCGAAGTTGAATCGGAGCCGGGAGCAGGAAACTGGGTGATCACCGCGACGGTTGTGAACGAAGGCTATCTAGACACATCTCTCGAGCAGGCAAGACGGACCAACGTTGCTAAACCCGATGTCGTGACCCTGGAGTTGCCTGAGGGGGCTCTCACAAAGGATCCGCTCCGAGTCGAGTTTCCGTTCATGCGCGGGACTCGGGACTCTTCTTATGTGAGTAAGTATCGAGCCACCTGGCGCGTCGATGCTGTGGAAGGCGCACAAGTCGAGATCGTTCTGCGCTCGGAAAAGGGAGGCGTGGATCGGCGGCATGTTGTTCTTGAAGCTATGTCACAGTAGCGCCGGTTCGGCGTGGACAAACGGGCAATGCTTCCTCGGCGGTGACGAAATCTTCCGGCAGGCTGTCGACACACTCCAACGGGTCGCAGCAGGTGTGGCAAACGCGTTTGAATCCGCTGAATCCGAGGAGCCGGACATCCGGAGATAAAAAGCCGTCCTTGAGTGGTTCTTCCCGCAGTAGATCGGTGCTCAGATACTTCTTGTTGTCGTCGGGAAATACTGTCACCACCACCGCATCGTCACCGAGCCCGTTTTGAACCTCGAGTGCCGCCAGGAAGTTGGCTCCCGAGGAAATTCCCACCGCGATTCCGAGATCACTGGCGAGTTTTTGCGCCATCAGAATCGCATCTCCATCGTCCACGCTCACCACGGAGTCCAGCGAACTGAGATCTACGATCGAAGGGATAAACTCGTCCGAGATGCCCTGGATGCGGTGTTTGCCCACTCGGTGACCGGTGGTGAGGGTTGGCGAGTTGGCCGGCTCTACCGGGTGAAGCTTCACGTTGGGAAGACGCTTACGGAAGAAACGGCCGGCGCCCATGATCGTTCCTCCCGTCCCCACACCGGCGACAAAGGCGTCGGGCTCCATGTTGCGAAAACGGAGCTGCCACCAAATCTCCGGGCCGGTGCTGCGGGCATGCGCTTCGATGTTGTCTTTGTTGGAGAACTGTTCTCTCGGCGCTCATCCAGTCGGGCATGAAGACCACAACGTGAACCTCTTTCGTTGGCCGGCGAGCGGCTGGCTGGGCTTGCCGCCAGCCGCAAGTTTACGGGAGGGAGTGGGTGGCTGCAAATTGCGCCTGCAACGGTTTTGAGCCGGGGCTGGCAATGTTGTCGGCAAACGGGACTATGTTATGCTCGACCGCTTAATGTCTCCTCCGCTTATCGATTTCATTCCAGGAGAGGAAGATGAAAAAACACACCGTTCCTTTTTTAGCTCTTCTCATTTCTCTGTTGGGTTCCGCCGCGGTTCGCGGGCAGGTTGACCAAGACCGCCTCGATGCCGAGACGTTCAAGGGGCTGGAGCTGCGGGGGATCGGACCCGCCCTGATGTCGGGTCGAATCAGTGATATTGCCATCCATCCTGATGACCAGAGCACCTGGTACATTGCGGTGGGTTCGGGGGGAGTGTGGAAAACCACCAACGC
>SDBT01014548.1_pt1 | contig 12543 bp, 4 predicted proteins | sample 2277101 | NCBI WGS metagenome assembly SDBT01 (sample SAMN10404973, study PRJNA504765) | marine sediment metagenome | isolation source: marine sediment core GS10_PC15, 103 cmbsf | place: Arctic Ocean: Southern Knipovich Ridge | collected 2010
ACATATCTTTGATCAATTCCAGCTCTTGGCCCAAAAGTAATTTTTCCTTCTCTCAAATCATCCCACATTATAGGATGAGCGGCTGGAAATGGAGCCACTCCATAAAGTCCTGCCCACCAATCTGGTTCTTGGCTAAAACCAAGCATCTCCCAAGGATGAGTACCTGGTCGATCAGTGTCGTAAAAGAGTTTGAAGATTCCTCGCCAATATCCTGGTAGTCCTTGTTTTCCGTAATTCCAAGAAAATGGATTAGTTATATCAAAAGAAGTATTTTCAGTTATGTTTAATCCGTGTGTTACAGCCCATCTATCAATAATAGGAGTCAATAATCTATTGAATTCTTCTATTGTATAATCGCCCGTTCTAAATTGTGATTCTATAAAATCAACGAAATCAAAGTCTGGTCGTTCTTGTGTTTTGTATTCATCTGGAATTTCATTGAAAATATTATTTTCAAGTTCTAATATAACGTCATCTCTAAAATCATTGAAAGCAACAATTATACTTCCGTCGTGGAATTGAAGACTTTTTCTTGGTGTTTGATATGTTAAATCATCAAATATTTGTGGAGTATAAACAGGGTATACACCAAGTCTGCTTGGGCTTGATGGAATAAATGTTGCTTCTCCATTAGTTCTAGTTCCCATACCACTAAAGGCAAATGGAAATTCATTTACGCGCCCTAGATTTATGGCATCTAATGCATCATCAACCCATTCTGATGGTGGTTGTGTTATCGTATGTACCCCATCATTAAAGAATTCGTTGATTTTCTTTAGGAACTTATTTCTAAATCTTGAAAATTCCCTTTCAACATATCTAACTGAACGTATATAATCGATATCAATATTACTACCAAGACCCATAACTTTTAGCATTGGTGCTCGGTGTTGTAATATTTCTTGTCCTAAACTTCTATCTCTTGGAGTATTTCTATAATTATTTTTCCCGTTTGGATTTCCATCAAAACCAATTTGGTTTTCAATAATTCCAGTAAAATGAGTAAAGAAATCGGCGTTTGCGATGAAGGTAATTTCTTCATTGTCTGGATTACCTTCGAGATTTGATGGTATTTCATATACTGCTGTACTATCCTCTGGAGGATTTTCAAATGAGAAATATTTAACTCTAACAACGTCACTTTTAGCAATAGATGTTGTAAATGTAACAGTAGTACCAGAAATAGAAAACCCAGTTAGCTGTTCAATTCCATTAATAAACACTTGGACTTCATCTAGATTTTCTGGAGTCAAAGTAAGTTCAAATTCTTGTGTATTTCCGTCAGCAATAAAGTTATTTGATAGGAACTGCCTAGTTCTAATTGTTGATAGATACCAATCATTACCATAAAAATCTTGAGGTACTGTATCTCCAATAGTTCTATGAAAATAGTATCCAATAATTTCTTCGGCAGGATTGTTAAAGTTATATCGCTCAGTCACCATAAAGTTTTCAAATGTGGGTTCACCAAATTCATTAAACTTTATTGGCAATCCTAATACTGTATCTAGTGGCTGTCTTGGATCAGTATTAATTTGATACCCAAATATTCTACTGCCAGCAAAATCGCTCAAAGGATATTTTCCAGGATCTTGTAATTGTGTTGCTACAGTATCATAAAGTTGGAATAGCGGAGCCTGGTTAATAGTCAGTTTTTCTTGATTTAGTATCCAGGCACTTTCTGAATCGCTCCAGTAATAACTTTTATCTTGATGAACAATTCCAAGCAAAACTTTTATTTGATCTCCATCAGCAGGAGAACCATCTTCGTTTTGTCCGTCAGCAATTAATGTCAATGTAATTCCAGTAGGTGACCCAATACCACCGACTCTAAAAACACGGTTTCTAAATAGTGGTTTAAATTGTGTTATTGTTATGTTTCCTGGCTGCGGAAGACCAATTCCTGTGGCGCCTGTAAACGGTTCAATAAGTGTAATTGTACTAGATATAACAGTATCAATAGTATATCTTCCATCTTGCCCAGTTGAACCAGCAATATCAATAACCATTCCTGGAACAAATCCAAGACCAACAAAATCTCCAGTTGAAGTAAATATTTCACCTGGGGTCGGAGGTACTTGAAATAACGTAATATCATTAGGCACCGCTGAATATACTATATTGAAAAATGGATCCCAGTTTCCAGTTGTATTTTGATCGAAGCTATCTAATGGCGCATTAAACCCATCTTGATTTAATTGTGGATGACCTGAAGTACCTTCAATAAAACCAAGATCAGATAATGCTGTACCATTTCCTTCTTTTAATGAAATTATCGAAGCATCAAGTTCTAACGCACCGCCACTATCAGATGCTACCACAACACTGATGGCTCCTGCAATAACTGCTGATGCTTCTATGCCAGCATTATTAATATCAATGATTGTTGAAGCAAGAGTGGTTCCAGTTAATGTTATAGTGATATTATTAATTATAATAGTATCACCAATGGTAGTTGTTGGTCCAACAATAGTTCCAGTAACAGGAACCGGATTTAATAAATCATCATTTATAAGTGTAATTGAGCTTTCATCTTCAAAATCCCATCCTTGAATATCCCAAACTCCTTCAAGTGCTGGGCCGGTTGTGAATAAAATTGTATCATTATTATTGAGTTCAATACCATCAATAGTTATTGGTATTAGCTTACCAACAATTTGAATATCAGGATCTGTTGTAACGTCGTCTCGAACGGTGACTGGTGCTCTTCCAAATGTTCCGTGATTAAAAAGCTCTAAATCTTTCTTAAATTCTAAAATAGATCTTTGTGCTTGGCGTTCAAGTGCTATAGTAAGCTGAGTTTCATTTAATTCATCGCGGTGGTACCACTTATTGCGAACACTCCAAAGATTTCCATCCCTGGCTCCCCTTTCCATTACAATGTAATCAGGATCGGATTCGACTGCCAATTGTGGATCAGGTCCATCCCAAGGACTAACGTCCCAACCAGTAATATCATCCCAAACAAAACTTTCAAGGGTAGAAACTAAAGTAAGTGTTAACGAAACTCCAACTCCACCAACCTGGAAAACTCTATCTCTAAACAAAATATTAATATCGTTTTCAAAAACAACTAATAAATCATCAACAAACTCAATTCCTTGAATTGATACTGGATTTGATGTTCCAATTAATCCTTCAACATTTGTTAATTCTGTAAATCTAAAAACTTCAGGACCAGTTTCAAACCAAAAATAATTAGTGAAATTCATTAACTTATCTAAGTCAATTGGTGGACACCAAGAATAAAAATCTGTTTCAAATAATCTATCGTGATTATTATCAAACCCTCCGCTAAATCGTAGAAGATTTGGTAGATCCTCGTAGAAAAGAATATTTTGTATTTCTCCAGTATCTGGGTCAGTGCTTATTGCAGTTGGGTCTAGCTGATATTCTGTTCTTTCTTTTGTTGGCTCATCAATATAAAATTCTTTTACTAGTTCAGCGTGAGGTGGAATTCTACCAATAAACCCAGCAAGTTTCTCAGTTTGTTCTGGTTGAAATAAACTATCGGCAGCCCCAGCAAAGAATTTTTTAATTAAATCGCTGTTATTGACTACAGGTAGAAAATCCGTAACCCGGCGTCGTTCAATTGGTTTATTACGATCATCGACAAGTTTTGGTTCTACTTTTCTTGGTGTTCCTGGCTTATGCGGCATCTAATTTTAATTCCCAATCCTCAGGTTATCTTCTGTGAATGCTGCTACTATTTGAACATCAGACACTTTGGCTGTACTAATAAACACTTCTTCTGGCTCACTTCTAACTTGGAACAAATCACCAAATTTTTGTTCTGCGTCTAGAGGAACTAGAACTATAGAACCAATAACTGCGGCTAATTGTTGATGTACAAATGCAGCCATTTCAGTAAAATAAAATGTTTCGCCAAAATCCCAGTTGTTTATAGCGAAAAATTCGTTTATTGCACTTATAACTCTGGCCTTTATTTCTCCATCGCTAACTTCAGTTCCTTCAACTTTAGTTACTTTGAATCGTGCTTGTAGCTGTTCTGGTGCCTGTTCTCCAAACAGAAGTTTATATCTAACTGGATGGAAAATAATTTCATCACTGAGCATTTTATTTTGTACTTCTTCAGCAAATAATATTCTTAATTGCTCTGTTGTTGGTGGCTCTGGGATTTCATCTGCGGCTCCGCTATCATCAATCCATTGTCTAATAGAAATATCATAAGATGTAGTCAATACATACATATCAATAATATTTGTAATAGAGGGATCAATTCTATTATTTATTGGAGCAAAGTGCTTCCATTGGAAGAATAAATTATTTCTTCCTCTTCGAACAAAGTATTGTTCTGTTACTTCATTGTCAGTTATATCACCGGCAGGATTTGTTACATCAATTGTATAAAATCTCTCATTTGTTCTGTCAAATACCACATCTCCATCTAAAAGTGGTACTGTGAACGGTGGGGCTACTGGTTCCAGTGCTGCTGATGAAGGTACGCCTATTAAAGTAGCTGCGGAATTAAATGCGGCTTTTACGTTGTCAGTTGGACTAAATTCTTTGAATCCGTCATTGTTGGTCGTTGATACCCAAAATAATTCTGTTTCATCAATTTCTTCTTCTGGCAATTCAAGTTCAACATTAAGACCTGTTATTTTTGTAATTGTTTCAAAGATTGTTGGATCATCAGGAACGCCATCTTCATCTAAATCAGTAAAAGTAACTTTTAGTTTCTTGGGGTCAACAAAAGAATCAGTTTCTGTAAAGACTCCTTCTACATTAAAGATAATATCTTCATTAACTGATACCACTGGATCTGTTTCTGAGAAATCAGCATTTGTTAGATCAGGTGTTCCACTTTCAGCTACTTCGAATGCAGTGTTTATGTTCAAAAACTTAATAAAATCAAGAACTGCTCTTCCTGTTTGGCTATCTATGATTTTTTCATCATCTGAATGATAAAATCTAATCTCTTCTTTACTTTCAGCAATATAATCAAGTCCTCTTGAAGTAAATCTCCAATTTGTAGTTCCAAATTCTACTCTAATTAACCAACTAGGATCTAAATTCAAACCAACTGTGCTTCCAGCACCGTCTAATGGATCCAATGAAAATGGTTTAGCTTCTGAGGCAAGATCATCGCCGGCGATAATAAACCAAGCTAATACAAGAGGATCATACCGAAGACCAAAAGTGTTGCTTTGGTCTAGTTGATTTACAATTTGTATTGTTTCAAGTTCACTAAACAAAGTTCTAAATGGTAGGAAAATTTCTTCAACGGTGTCTTCATCACTAACATTTTCTGCGAGCCTTACTGCACCATCACCATTTGAAAGTATAACATTGCCGTCGCCAAACACACTTATTATTGAAACAAAATCAGCATCTCTAAATTTAACTATTGCACCTTCTTGGAGGAAAAATTCAGGGGTTCCAGATACATTGGCGCCAATTATAATTGCTCCCTCTGGTACCGGACCAATGTCATCAGGGTCAATAAAGAAATTTCCTGTGCTGCTATTCACAGCATTTGTAGCACTTCTCCAAAATGTTCCATAATCTCTTGGTGCAAAGGTTCCAGCAGTTAATCCTAAATCAGCAAATGATGTTCCAGTCCCTGGAGCCAATTTAAGGCTTCCTCCAGAAACATCTTTAATTTCTAAGCTGGTGGCAGTAACATCTGTAGCTTCTATATTTGGTCCTAGTGCAACATTAATGTCATTGGCCGCTATTGATAAATCCGCCTCAAATGCTCCACCTGATAATGGAACGTCAATATCATTTATTTCAATGCTTCCAGTGCCGTCATATACTACTCCAGGCATTTGTCCAGTTGTTCCGGCCAATAATGGCAATGATTGTTGTGTTTGAGATAAAACTGTTGGTTCAACTCTTGGATAATGGAAATAAAAGAAATGCCTTCTTTCAAGGGCTTGAACTAACGGTAGAATAATTTGATTTACAATATCTCGATCAGTTAAATTAGTTGGCAGAGCTAATTCCTGTAGGCTATTGTTTTCTTCAAAATAAACTAATCCATCTTCAGCAAAAAGATTTACGTCCTGCGAAAATCCAGTTGGGTCGTTAATATCAATATGGCGACTAAATCCACTATGTATTCTGTTTGTAGCTTTCAGTTTCGCAGCTTCAGGATTTCTTAATGGAAAAATATTATAGTCTTCACCGTTCACCATTCTATCTTGAGTATAGAAGAGTTGTGGCGCTGTTTCTTTAATAGAAGTTGAAGATTCTGTTGGCGTTGATGTAATTACTGATTCCTGTAAATCAAAAGTAAAACTACTAAAGAAAACGCTGTTATCTACTTTATCAAGATATGGAATATCAAGTCTAATATTTCTCATATCTTCTGGTCGTATTTGAAAACGTTGTCCAAGAGATTCTCTAAACCAAACTCTAAATGTTCCAGTTGGCACGTTACCAAATCTTCCATCGGCAAATCGTATGGTAATTTGATCATTTGCTCGCGTTACAACATTGTAAATATTTCTAACGTCTTTTTGAACGCTGTTGAAAATAACATTATTACCAACAATAGCTGGAACTGCCTCCCATTTTTCAACGATAAATCCTTCTTCATCAATCTCTTGAACGAATACATCAATATTATTGATATTGATTCCTTCAACATCTAATACTCTATTTTCAATAGGAACTTCAATTCTAAAATCTTCTTTTAACAAAGAACCCTGTTTGAATAATGTAAAGAATCCAGTATTTGGACTATCATTGCCATTTCCATCGGTTCTAAAAACCAAATGTAATGGATCTTCCGGATCTGGGTCTCTCTCAAAGAAAATTTCTCCATCCGTAAAATCAGGATTGACTATTTCAAAGTTTATATTATCACCGTTGATAACTGACGAGAATGGAAATACTCTATTTGCTGAAGGTTCATTATTAAATTCATATAATTGAGTTTTAATACCGCCAACAGTTCCTTCTTTGAGCGGCTTTCCAAACGGAGTTGTACTTCCGAAAGTTGCATTCAAAACCAATATAAATTGTTCAAACCAATCAGGATTATTTGGGTCATTCCAGTTAATTACTAAATTAGAAAGATTGGTTCCATTACTATCAATAATTGGTTGATTCGTGCTTACTTGTACTAGCTTTAACAGGCCCGTTGCAGGGAAATTTCTGCTTGGAATATATGATAACATACGAGCCAATTTAAGAATTGATTCTCTGCGTTCAGCAGTATCTAAAAAGTTTTCTCTGGTGTTCAAATCCATTCTAAATGTTAAGGATTGACCAAGATATGCTAACAATTCAATTAATGCTATAAATTCAGAACTTTCAATCCAGTCATTAAAATCTTCTGGGAAATTAAATCTGATGTAGTCGATCATTGCATCTCTGATAGTATCAAAATCATAAGCTGCAAAGTTAATTTCAGTGAATGCCCGGTAAATAACTCTCCAATCTTCTGCTACAAAGAGTTTTCTTTGCCGTATTGCTGTAGTCATTTTTATTCCTCTTTACAACAGATCGCCAGAAAGTTCTGACCCACCTATTTGATTTCTTCTATCGAAATCTATTTCAAATAAGCCTATAGCTTCTAGTGGATGATAGATGACGGCGACATTCACTCTAAGTCCATGTTCAAACTCTACAACATCTATTTGTTGTAATGTTACTCTGCTATCAAACCCAATAATAGTCTCTACGTCTGCAACTACCTCTTCTCGGACAGTTTCATCAAATGGTTCAAATAGAAGATCCCAGATGATACTTCCGAAATTAGGACGCATAACTCTTTCACCTCTAACAGTATGGAAATGATTGAGCAAATCTCTTTTTACGAGTTCGATATCGAAGATTTCAGTCATAGGGCTGATTTTATCTACTGAGTTAAAACCTCTAAACAACCTTGATCTATTGACGCGTTCTACCATATTCAATTATCCACATATTAATTATGTATCGTTATTTATAGGTAAAATAAAATGACTATATTATTAGGCTGATGGTGCTTTGGCGAAGAGATTTGCTTCGGCAATTCTTCTATTAGTGAGTCCTTGTATTGGAGTTAGAACGCCTCCTACCCTTGCTTTAGTCCATCTCATCATTTCATTTGGTACTGCTTTGTAATCAGCAACATTTATTTTTTTCACTAATGTACTATTACAAAAGGCTGAAGGACCAACATTAAATGCCATTGAAACTAAAGCGTTATATTGCTCTTGGGTTACTGGTTGTTTGACACAACCTCTTACTGACTTTTGAATAGAACCTAAATCTTGAATAAGTAATACGTCAGCTTCAGCCTCTGTAATACTTCCGCTGGAAAATGTTCCTGCAGTTTTTTCTTCAGCAGTAATTAAATGCCCTACACCGATAGTATCCAAACCTGCGACATCTTTATAAATCCCTAATTCAACACCTTCAAATTGTTTAATAAGATCAATACCACTTTGGCTTATTTGACGTTGTGCAGTTGGTTTTAAAGATCCAGTAGGAACAGAGCTAACTTCTACACATTCTGGTAAGTCAGCAGCGGTATATCCAACTCCTTCAACTCTAGTTCCATCAGGCAAAGTAAAATCATTAGGCTTAGTTGCTGTACTGCTGGTTGCTCCAGGCTTTGCATCTGTTAGCGGTCCTTCTGGGATTTGTCTATTTGTACCACGTGTTTTTATTTGATGTTCTGCCCAAGGCTCGTGCTGCGGAACCCGAGGAATAATATTCTCTCCGTCTCCGTATGCTTCTCCTTCAATCCAACAAGGATTAGCGGTTGTTGGTGGTGTGGGTGGTTTTGGTTTTGGAGCATGTACTGGTTTTTCCGCAACATCTGGCGATGGGCCAGGACCACTGTTCATGAATACATTGGATCCTTGTTCTACAATATCACCGCCAGCAGTAATACCAAAATCAGATCCAGATGAAATTGCTACTTCTGCTCCAGCCTGTTCTGATAATTTTCCGCCTGAGGTGATTCTAATATCGTTGGTTACATTTAAATCAAATTGTCCTCCAGCTTCTATTTTAATATTTTTTCCGGCCTTTATATTGATATTTTCTTTTGCTTCAAGGTTCATATCTGTGCCGGCTTTTAGATTCACATTAAACTTTTCAGCGTGAAAAGAAATATTACCTTCACCATATACGTCAATATTTCCTTCGTTACTCAATTCAAGCCAGGTTTTACCGTCTCTGGATATCATGTAAATGACTCCAGTGGTTTGACTAATTAAAAGTTGAGCTCCACTTTTTGTTCGCAGTCTAATTAACTCTTGATCAACAACATCGTCCATTACAAAACTATTGCCGTTTGGAGTTAATATTCCAAAAACTTCACTTGGAGCTTCGCGTACGGCTGAACTAGAACTTTGGCCCCTAATAGTATCTCGGTCCAATCCCTGTACTTTTTTCAATCCGTCTCTTAGCGGTCTATATGATTTTCTTATTGGACTTGCTGGATTAAACCCGTCTCTTGAATCATGTTCAATAACTGGGCCTTGTTCATCTGCAACGAGAGTATCTCCAGCAGCAATTTTATTTTGGGCGATGCCTGGAACCATATGAGTTGAATCTTGATGGAACATACACCCAAACCATATGCCTCTATTTGGGTCACCGTTTATAAAGGCAATTAAAACTTCATTTCCAACATCAGGAGGAACAAACCACATTCCATATGATTGGCGTCCACTCAATTGTCCATCTTTAAGATCAAAGTCAGGAATTCTTCCGCTACGTGTTGTTTTTTCTTTTAAGTCTGAAATTGTATTAACACCAGGTTCAATGTCTTCATGTATTTTAATATTGAAAAAGGATGCACCTGCAAATGGTGAACAGTATGAACACATTATCCAGTTTTCAGGTTTATTCGGATCTCCACTAAGTTCTGGTATCCATGCCATTAGCCGACCCATTCGTTGTGGATCTCGACTGTCTTTAACTATTCCCATATAGATTTTAGATAATGTACCTGTATCAATAACAGGCTCGGTATCATACCATTCCGGCATTTTTTCGGAACGACGATATAGTGTATGAACGTTTGTCATTTAGATGCTATCCCTAGTCAGTATTTGTATTACGTCTTGTTCTCTTGTAACTGGATCGATATTACCTTCTAATTTTTGGGTAAATTTCCCACCAGAAAATTCATTTATTACTCTTACAACTCGATACATGCCATTAAATCCAGTTTCGGCTGTCTCTATCTGTGCTAATCCAGTTCCAGCATGTGAATCTTTATTTCGTTCAGGGCCGCCATCACCAAATCCTGCTGGAAATCCAAATCGAACTAATATGAATACATCAGAGTTTGTTAAGTCTTTAGATCCAGTAGTAGAGGTTGTAATTCTTTTTCGTGGATCAGGTTCTCCCAACCAATAAGGATCTCCACGAATTGTCATTTCTAATTCAACCATATCAGACATTGAACCATACATTTGATTCATAATTGCACTAAAATATGAACGTCCTTTGGTAGCCGTTGTATCAATATTTCCTATATAAGGAACTGATGTCGGTCCTGGTTCTGTGCTTACTGTTATAATTTCCTTTTCTTGATCTTTAGATATATCCGTAGAAGATCGTTGGTTTACCGACAAAGCTTCAAAATCCTCAATGAAAAAGATGGAACCAGAACTATTAACTGTTTTGTTTGTTTGGCGGCGATTTGCTATAGATTCTCGGGCAGTTTGAGCCCCAATAGTAAAACTTCCTTCATCTTTTACTGGTGTTGTACTAGGCGCCCTAATATCACTTGTTACTCTGATAGGATTTCTAGCAGATCCAAATGTTGCCGTGTTAACTCTACCGCTTCCAATAGATACTTGTTGAGTTCTTCTTCTTTCTTGTTCTCTTCTTATGGCCTCTAATCGTTGGGCCTCATCGTTTGTTACGCCAAAATCTCTATTATTAAGATCTTGAAACTGTCCTCGTAATTCATCATTTGACAGTTCGCTTGGCTTCTTTTTTACAATAGACTGTTCCGAATTTTTCTTTGCTTCTTCAGTTACCTTTTGTTTTATTTGCTGGGCTTTCCTTTTAGTTGAATTTATTTCAGAACTTGCTGCGGTGCCAGGCTTGTTCTGTCCTTGGAATATAGGCAATGGCACGAACCAAGCATTTTGGAAATGGATTTTGTAATCCAATACTTCAGTGTTTAATCCAGTAAAAATATAATCATAGCGTTTTCTAACATTGGCTATTTGTAATATTGCTGATAATCGTTTTTTGGAATCTTTTCCTTGATAATCTTCAATTTGCTTTCTATTAATTAAAGGCTTAAATGTTTTGTATGGCTTAATATGATAAGTGATCAACAAATTATATAAATTAGCTATACTATTAAAACTTATATAATCCACTACTGGCTCAACCATAAAAATTATAGCAGGAGTGCTGGCTCCTCGATTAGAGGTATCTTCGCCAGCATCTGTTGTAGATTTATTTTTTGTTCCATTAATGGCTAATGATTGACCTTCCATAGTTGCACCAATAACTTCTTGTATTATTGCCTCAATAGGTGTTCCCTTTGAGAAAGTGATAGATTTTTTCTTTTTATCTTCTCCTTCAGTGAACGTACCAGCAAATGAATCTTTACTTCTTTTTACATTAAATTGGTCATCACGAGGATTATTAATCACCCATGAACCCATATCTCCAGCAGTTTTGGTTGGGTTAGGGGTTGAATTTTCTGTTCTAGCTGAATTTTGTTGATTTCTTTCTGTTGATGACGTATCTTTGCCTATTGTTCTTCCATCAGGAAAAGCAAATGCATATCGTCGAATTCTTTTAGTGATATCTTCATTGCTTTGAATACTATAGTTATCATAGTTGTTTAATTTATCAGCCAATTTTGTAAAATATTCTCTGAGAGTTCCTGCTTCAATTTTTTCATCCTTTTCAAGTCTTCTAGCATCATCTTTCAGAGCCATATGTGCTGAGGGAGTTGACGTAAATTCGTATACTGTTCCACCTTTATCAATTTCTATGTTAACATCAGTAACTTTGATTTTCCATAAAAATTGAATATTATTAAGATCATCACCTTCAACTGATTCAGAGGGAAGTCCACCTTCATGTGAAATCTTTCCACCATTAGTATAGCCTTTAAATGTTAACTGGAGCCAAAGAGGAGCGTTTCGATGATCAAATATATCTAGTCTAAGTCCGGCATTTCTTATCTGATCAAGTAAACGATTTCCGTGGGGTTCTAAAATTTTGAATTTTATTAGTTCTGCTAGTGTATTTTTCGCGACGCTACCAGGAGATATTGTAGTTGCAATAGTTACATCTTGAATATTAAATCCAGTTGAACCCGTTTCAGCAACAACAATAATATCTTCATTGTTTATATCTTTGCGCTCAACATTTTCTCGACGTATTAATTATCGAAAATTATATGTTTGATTATCATACCGCGTTAAAATATTTGGCTCAAATTGAGTGCGCCCGGTTAAAACATTTGGATCTGATTTTGCGTCTGCGGCATCAGGGGTCGCACCATCTACCTTCTTTTGTTTGACCGGTTCTGATTTTACTCTGTTAGTAGTTGTACTGGGTGTGCCACTAGCACTAAATGCGCTTGTATTGACC
>SDBT01014549.1_pt1 | contig 12542 bp, 12 predicted proteins | sample 2277101 | NCBI WGS metagenome assembly SDBT01 (sample SAMN10404973, study PRJNA504765) | marine sediment metagenome | isolation source: marine sediment core GS10_PC15, 103 cmbsf | place: Arctic Ocean: Southern Knipovich Ridge | collected 2010
GGATACATCCGGTTTGCTGGTCATCGCCAAAGATGAAAGGGGATTGGCTTTTCTGCAACGAGAGTTGAAGGAAAGGCGAATAATGAGGCACTATAAAGCCCTTTGCTGGGGAAGCTTAGAGCCCGACCGGGGAACCATCGATCTGCCGATCGGACGGTCGCATCGCGATCGTAAAAAGATGACTGTCTACCCTCGAATCGGGCGGGATGCCATTACCCATTATAAGGTCCTGGAAAGATTGGGGCTGGCGGATCTGGTTTTACTCAAACTCGAAACCGGCAGGACTCATCAAATCAGGGTACACCTTTCTCATTACGGACATCCCATAGCAGGCGATCCAACCTATGGCGGCCGGTCGAAATATATAAAAAGGTTACACGTGACGGATCGTCGGATTGCCACTCACCTTCTGAGTATTCTGAGCAGACAGGCGCTGCATGCTTTCAGACTCGAATTCCCTCACCCGGATAATGGTAAGATGATGGATTTTGAGTCGGAGCCGCCGGAAGATATATGTGAGGCTTTAGAATATCTCAGAAGCAAAAAATGAAGAAGGCATAAAAGAAAAGACTACTTGTTTTTTCTGGCAAGGGAGTTGAAACGCGATCCAGATAATCCGCAGATAATGAAGAACTTAACCCGCGCGCAGAAGCGCCAAAAATGGCAACATTTAAACGGTTACCTAAGATCTTGACGTTGGACTGTTCTCCTGCTATATACATGACCACCATGAAAAACGCTTTCAGACAGATTCCTGTCCCGTTAATACTGCAATCGTGTATTCCATTTGCGTTAAACCTGATGGCATAATTGACGGGAATAGAAAAGGGAAAAAGGAGATTGAAATGAATATTGAGGAATATGATCTGAAAATCCCTGAGGGCTGCAATATTATTCTGGGGCATGCGCATTTTATCAAGACGGTTGATGACCTTTACGAGGCGATGGTCTCATCGAGCACGTCAGTGAAGTTCGGGATCGGCTTCTCGGAAGCGTCCCAGGAGAGGTTGGTTCGCGTGGACGGTAACGATGATGAACTCCAGAGGCTGGCCGCCGATGCCATCATGGGGATAGGCTGTGGTCATACGTTTATCATCTATTTGAAGGATGCTTTTCCTATAAACTTTCTGGGTGCCATCAAGGCGGTGCCGGAAATCTGCCGGATAATCTGTGCCACTGCTAATCCATTGAAAGTGCTCGTAGCAAGGACGGAGCAGGGAGGAGGCATTATGGGAGTTATCGATGGGGCCGCACCGGCCGGAATCGAGGGGGCAGAGCATGTTCAGATCAGAAGAAAATTCTTAAAAGATATCGGATACAAGCGGTAATCTTGGCGAGAATCGAAAACGGCATCAGATTCGGCGATCATTTCTCGATTGATCCGACGCGGAAATCCGATCTGGCTATTGTCAGCCATGCCCATTCGGATCACGTCAAGGCGCACCGGAAGATATTGGCCACTGGCCCGACGATTGAGCTGGCTCGGATTCGATATAAGAAATTCGAAGCAGCCACGGTGCAATTTCATAGTAAATTCAAGATAGGCCCGGCGACCGTTGAGTTGGCTCCGGCAGGCCATATGCTCGGATCGGCCCAGGTGATCTTAGACTGGCACGGTGAAAGAATCGTCTATACCGGCGATTTCAAGCTGGAGAAAAATTATACCTGTGCGAAAGCGGCAATCCATCCCTGTGACACTCTTTTGATCGATGCCACATACGGGAAACCTCATTATCGATTTCCGCCTCTCGCAGAGTGCCGGGAAAGGCTTCTGGAGTTTGTCACCGGGAATATAGCGGCGGGGGTGATACCGGTAATACTGGCCTATTCTCTCGGTAAAGCTCAGGAAGAAATGAAGATTCTGTCCGATGAGGGTGTCGAGATCGACGCTCACAAGACAGCCTACGAAGCCGCAATGATTTATGGCCGTTTTGGCGTCGAGATTAAAGGATTGCACATGCTCGATGGGAAACCCAATCGAGGAAGAGCCCTGATAATGCCTCCCGGCGGTTTCAGATACATTAATCCGTATGGCTGGGGCCAATTCAAAACGTGTCTTCTTTCAGGGTGGACTATCGATAGAAGGTATGGGTTCCGGGGAGGGAATAGCACCGGGATTCCATTTTCCGACCATGCTTCTTTTGATGATATAGTCCGCTATATTGAAATCGCCAAACCAAAGAGGGTTTTCACCCTTTTTGGCCCTCCGGACGTTGCAGAATATCTCAGGCGAATCGGTTTCAATGCCGAGGCGGCCGATTTAAGCCGGGGCCGAAGTCTGGGTCGGAAGGGGGGCGGCAACATGGACCTTTTTGCATGAAGTCCGTCATAATAGCCGAACCGCTTGCAAAGAAATTCGCCGATCCTCCCTATTTTGAGTGTTTCCCATAAAAAAACTTGACAAGTATCGAAGTTGGGGTTATTAATAATTGTACTCTCGGCGAAGCACCAACATCTTGTAGGCAAGGAGTTTGCTTGAAAGGTCTCTTGATATCCTTGTCGGATGTCAGGAATACTGAGGATAATTCCCTGACGGCCGACAGAACTATGGAGCGCCAGCTTGCGTTCGAACAAAAGCTGCATTCCCCTGATATCCTTGAAATAAAATTACCGGATATGTTGGCGCCCTGGCGGTGGAACTTCTCTAATACTTAAGGTTTAAAACGGGGTTGAAGATGTGCCGACAGTATTCTTGGAAGAAGATCAGATCAACAGGAGGCTCAATTAGATGTGCGGGATAGTGGGATATATTGGCCCCCGGAAGGCATACCCGATCTTAATAGAAGGACTTAAGCGCCAGGAATATCGAGGATATGATTCAGCAGGCGTTGCCCTTATTGAAAATGGCGAAATAGTAATTCAAAAAAGCGCCGGCAAAATAGCAGCCCTGGAGGATAGCCTTGAGGGCCACGATTTTGAAGCGAATTCGGGGATAGCCCATACTCGATGGGCTACACATGGCGAGCCGAACGATATTAATGCGCATCCTCACACCGGCATGACAGGCAAAATAGCGGTTGTGCATAACGGTATAATCGAGAATTACAGAGCATTGAGAGAGGTTCTGAAACGCCAGGGACGTATTTTCAGAACCGAAACAGATACCGAAATAATTGCTCATTTAATCGAGGAGTATTACGAAGGCAATTTGCTTCAGGCCGTCCGCAGAGCATTAACTCAGGTCGAGGGCACCTACGGGATAGCAGTAATCTGTATCGACGACCCGGATTCGATGGTTGCTGCCAGATCCGGTTCGCCTCTGGTTATCGGCTGCGGCGAAGGCGAAAACTTCGTGGCCTCCGATGTTGCAGCTATCATAAGGCACACCAACCGGGTTGTTTATCTTGAGGATGGTGAATTGGCCGAGGTAAGCGCATCCAGATTCTCTATAACAACGCTTGATGATGTGATCGTAACACCCCATCTGCAGGAGATTTCCTGGAGTCTGGATATGATTGAAAAGGGCGGATACGATCACTTTATGTTAAAGGAGATTTTTGAGCAGCCGGAAACATTGAAAAATGCCATGAGAGGCAGGCTGAATTTCGAGGAAGCTACGGCTCGCCTTAACGGCCTGAATCTTCAATTCGATGAACTGCATCATATTCGGCGCATCATAATTACCGCCTGCGGAACAAGCTGGCATGCGGCATTGATAGGGGAATATCTGATAGAGGAATTTGCCCGGATTCCGGTTGAAGTTGAGTATGCGTCTGAATTCCGTTATCGAAGTCCCATAATAGACGCGGATACGTTGGTGTTGATTATTTCTCAATCGGGTGAGACGGCCGATACTCTGGCCGCTATGCGCGAGGCTAAACGCAAAGGGGCAACATGCCTGGGCATTTGCAACGTGGTTGGTTCGACTATCGCCAGGGAATCCGATGGCGGGGTATATATCCATGCCGGTCCTGAGATCGGAGTTGCCTCAACAAAGGCGTTCACTTCTCAGATGATGGTGCTCTCTCTAATAACTATCCTGCTGGCCCGGATGCGATCTATGTCGTACGAAAAAGGTGAGGAGCTGATCAAAGCCTTGAATGGCGTCCCCGAGCAGGTAAAGAAAGTGTTGTCTCTTAATGACGAGATCAGGCGTCTGGCAGAAAAATATCGCGATAAGAATAATTTCCTATATCTCGGCCGCGGAATAAACTTCCCCGTGGCTCTTGAGGGCGCTTTAAAGCTAAAGGAGATCAGTTATATTCATGCCGAGGGATATCCGGCCGCTGAGATGAAGCACGGACCGATTGCCTTGATCGATGAGAACATGCCGGCCGTGGTTCTGGCGCCTAAGGATTCGGTTTACAGCAAGATCATCTCCAATATGCAGGAGATAAAAGCTCGCAAGGGGATTATCATTGCAATCGCGACCGAGGGTGACAAAGAGATTGCGGAGTTGGCCGACGAGGTCATATATATTCCGCAGGTGAACGATTTTATTCTCCCGATTGTGGGCATTATTCCTCTGCAGCTTCTGGCATATCATATGGCCGTGCTAAGAAGATGCGATGTGGATCAACCTCGAAATCTGGCGAAAAGCGTAACCGTTGAGTGAATTCAATTTGGGAAACCTTAAAAACCCAAGGAGGCTGCCTATGGCAGGAAGAATCAAACGAAAGCTGCAAAAGGATAGGAAATTGCTAGTGGAGATGTATCATCAACGGGGGATGTCGTTAACGGATATCGCCAGGAAGTATGGGTGCAGCCGTCAATATGTCCAGTTGGTCTTCATAGAATTGGGAATCGAAAGGCGGAACCGTCAACAGGCCCTGAGACTATCCCCTAAGAAGAGAAAGAGCAGATTCGATTTTCTGCCGCGACACGACAGATTTATAGCCGCCAACTACGAAAGAATGGCCGATCACGAGATCGCCCTCAGGCTGAATAAACCGGTGAATGCGGTTACCTACCGAAGGTTAATCGTATTGGGCAAAAAAAAGGGAGTCCGGAGGAATTTTTCTATCGAGGAAAACGATTTCATCTTGAGAAACTATAAAAATCTCACAGACAGTGCTATTGCCCGGACGCTGAAGAGATCTCTTATATCGGTGACCCACCACAGGAATAGAATCTTGAATCGCCCGAAGAGGCGGCTCCGTTCATATACCGCGGAAGAAGACGGCTACATAAGGCAGAACTACAGATTGCTTACCGACGGCCAGCTGGGTAAAGCATTGAATCGCTCCAAAGCATCTATAGCAATGCACCGTTCAGAAGTCTTAGGTCTCGCTAAATCATCACAGAAGAGATTGCACAGGGAGAATTGAGCCCGTAGATTTTTGAGCCCTTTTGAAATTAATCCCGATTCCTCCCCCCCCGGGAAAAAATTCCTTTCTTTATAACTCGAACAATAGTAATATAGATAATAGATTGATGGATGATATTTATCGGTAAATTGGCTCGTAGATCATAAAGTGAATTAGATTATTCCAATGAAAATTCTGGTTATCTCGCAATACTACCCTCCTGAACCAGGAGCGACATCGAATCGACTTGAAGCCTTTGTGCGGGCGATGGTTAACAGAGGCCACGAGGTTACTGTTATTTGCGAGTTCCCCAATCATCCAACAGGTCGCCTTTCACCTGATGATAGATGGCGCCTTTTCAGGGTTGAAAATGTCGGCACTCATAAGATCATAAGAACCTTTGTGTTAACCTTCGCCAAAAAAAACAATATAAAACGAATGCTCTTCTACTTATCTTTTGCGCTATCATCGTTTTTAGCGGGGGTTTTCCTCAAGCGTCGCGATATTGTCTTTGCTTCTTCTCCACCCATATTCCATGTATACGCTGCAATGCTGGTGGCCATAATTAAACGTTCCAAGTTTATTCTTGACATTCGCGATATATGGCCGGATACAGCTCTCGAATTTAAAGCAGTTTCAAATGATAAATTACTGAGATTGGGCGGATATATAGAAAGAAAATTATATCGAAAAGCGCATCTCATTTTCACAATATCGAAAGGGCTTAAAGCCAAGATAAGCAAAAGAGGAGGGCAGGCAAAGGTAAAAGTGATCTACAATGGTTCGGATCTCGATATGCTACAATGGAAGGGAAATATAAAATCCATAAGAAATTCGTTCGGATGGTCGGAAAAACTCGTTGTATGTTATGCTGGTCTCATCGGATTAGGGCAGGATTTAGTCAATTTGTTACCAGAGATAGCTAAGTTACCCTCAGGAAAGATTCATTTCGTGTTTATAGGGGACGGCCCCGGGAGAGCATCTTTTGATAGAGAAGCGAAGAGCTTAGGAATCCAGAATATTTCGATTATGGACCTTTTGACGAGAAGCCAGATTATCCCTTATACCTATGCAGTCGATATAATGATGGTCGTGCTAAGAGAATCTGACTTTTTTAAAAGCGCTATACCCTCTAAATTTTTTGATTGTCTTGCTGCGGGAAAGCCGGTTGTCACCAATGTGGATGGGGAACTCAGGGAGCTTATGGAAGACAGCAATTCTGGCTTATATTTTACGCTAAACGAAAAAGGGTCATTTGTCAGAGCGATAGAATCGCTAGCGGCAGATCCCCAATTGCGCGAGACCATGGGCAAAAATGGGAAAAAGCTCGCAGCCGATCAGTTCATCAGACTAAATCTCTCGGACAAGGCTGTGGAGATGATAGAAGGCAGTTTTGAATGTTAGCTGGTGCTATTCAATTGCTTGGTGCATTCGCTCGAAATCTTTTTTCCTTTTCATGGTGATTATAGATCAACAAGTATGCTGAGAATCCTCATTCTAACCACCAACGATCAAGTCTTCCTGCCCCATTTCTTCGATAGATTATTTTCGAAGATCGGCTCCGAGGTAGTCGGCGTGGCAATTGTAAGTGATCCTAATTTTGGACGCTTTTTGAGAAAGAGCCTGGGATTTATGGGAATCTGGCTTTTTGCAGAAGAGGTTTTCCGGCAGCTCAAAATCAGGTTAAGGGATCTCTTATACACGGTGTTTGCACAATCGAAAAGGTCCTCTATTCAGTCTGCTTGCCGGAAATACAATATTCCTTGCTATCCTGTCGAAAATGTGAACTCGAAACCGTTTCACGAGCTCCTGAAAGAAAAAAAGATAGATCTTCTTGTTTCAGTTGCCTGTCCGCAGATCCTGAAAAAGAAACTCCTGGATATTCCCCCCCTGGGCTGTATAAACATTCATTATGGATTGCTTCCGCGTTATAGAGGGATGTACCCATCTTTCTGGGTTCTGGCCAACGGCGAAAAAGAAACCGGTGTCTCAGTCCATTATATGGTTGAAAAGGTTGATGCGGGCGATATTCTGGTGCAGTTGAAGCAGGATATCAAGCCCGATGACTCTTTCTATTCTCTCGTGAAAAGGTTGAAGACCACTATAGGTCCGAAAGCAATGCTTCAGGCAATCGAAAAAATAAGGGACGGTAATACATCGGTAATTCCAAACGATCCTCATGAGGGATCATACTTTGCACTTCCGGCCAAAAAGGATATGGCTCGTTTCAGGGCATTGAACCGAAAATGGCATTGAGACTATCTTCCAAGCGTTTTTTTTAGCTTTAATTTTTTCAAAATATCATTATATTAATAATAGTCTCTGGGAGTTTTTCTCAGGAGGATATTATGAAATTGATTCTTTCAGCGCTATCAATAACGATTATATCTTTCGGTGTGTTATCCGAATCGCATGCCCAGTTTGAAGGTGCAGTCTGGGATACGCTTACGTCGGACACGTTGAGAGACGCATTGAGCCGGCAACCGTTTGTAGCCACTCCTGGCGGCCTGCATCTGACGCACGCCAAAAGCCGGGGCATGGGCAATGGATGGTCTATTCATTATCGCTTCTTCGACGTCGCGGGTGGCTGGAGCGATGATATTATTGTGGAATCCGATCTGCCGGCATTCTCGCCGTCGATTGCGGCGAGAGAATTCGATGTTTTCAAGATTGCCATATTCTTCGATGCTTATGGTGATATTTACGGCGGTATCGCCCATTCGCCATAGGATTCGTGGAATCCCGTCAATCTTACAGATTCGCCTGCCCCTGATCTCGAACCGACTGTAGCCGTCGATGATGAAGGTTCGGTGCACGTCGCCTGGATCACTGAAATTGATGGAGAGTATGAGATTGCCTACGGGAAAATGGATGACGATACTCTGGTCATAGAGATAATTCATGAGTCGGAGCCTGGCCCGTATGGATCGGGAGCAGCCCCGAAGATAATCACGGTGGATAACCTCCCGCATGTATTCTACAGGGGTGTTAATTCAGGATCTTATCATATTCATCATGCCTTCAGGGAATCACCGGGCGCACCCTGGGAAATCGAATTCCTCTATTCGGGTAACATCGACGATTACTTGTCATCGGCGGTTGCAGATGATTTTGGTAATATCCACCTCGCAATATCTGGCAACGAGGGCTGGGGGATGCCCGGTAGAATATATTATAACCGCCGAGACCACGAATCCGGTCAATGGACGTCAGCCGAACTGGCCTCAGGCTCATATTCCGTTGTCGAGGGCAGCGTAGGGATTACAGATGAGAGGTATATTTTTATCGTCAGCGCCGGGATATCGGGGAATTTCTTTACCGGTGATATATTTCTCTCCAACAATGTCGATGGATCATTCCAGACGGAATTCTTGACTCATTATGACGACTGCACCGGACCTGCGATCGCGTTTCTGCCGGGATCTGTCGGGGCCTTAGTGCTGCAAGGGATAATCGGCGAATATAACTCGAGTAATATGGAAATTATCAGTTACGTGCCGGAAAGAACCAACATCGCGGATAGTGATCTTCTGCCGCGCGGTCTCACGACCGCTTTGAATTATCCGAACCCATTTAATTCAAACACCATTATTACTGCCAGCGGGGATTTCTCGGAAAGCACACCTCTGGAGATTTTTGATCTGCTGGGACGAAAGGTGAGAACGCTTCGAACCTTTGGCGGGGATAAGAAATATATTAGTTACCGCTGGGATGGCCTTGACGATAACGGACTGGCCTGTTCGAACGGGATATATCTTTATTTCATTGAGACTCGAAGCTCGGCGTTATCGGGGAAAATGACTCTGGTTAAATAGCAGATCGACAGTGGGTACTTTATGGCATGGGGCCGGCGAACCATTCGGCGAGCAAATACGTTTATTATATAAGGGGCATGTAATGAGCTTAAGGTCGAGAGACGGGAAATGGCGGAAAAAGAAGATACGATAAAAAAAATCGCCCGGTACTATCTCTTTTTCGGGCCTAACAACTATAAATTGGACGAAAAAATATCGTCTCTTATCAAGGCGGTCATTCCCGCCGGCGGGGAGGCATTCGACCTGGAAAGGCTCAATGGCAAACGTTGCGACATTGCAGATCTGCTAAACGTCCTCTCGACACCCCCGGTTCTGAGTCCCTTAAGGGTGGTGGTTTTAAATGACGTTGACCGGATGCCCTCAAAAAGACAAATGGCATTATGTGAATTTCTTCCCCGGATTCCTGAATATTCCGTCCTGGCCATGACCGCCGCCAAGGCGGACAAAAGGTCAAAGTTGTTCAAAAAACTCCTGGCTGAAAAACAAAAACATTCATTTCAATATGAGGAATTTACTGACGCCGAGGCTATGGGGCTGATTACCAGGTTCGCTGCCGATCGAGATAAGATCATAGGATCCCATATCGCGGATATGATAGTGGGGCTATATGGAACAGATCCTTATAGGCTTGAGAACGAAGTAGAAAAACTGGCATTGTCAGTGGGCGATAAGAAGGAAATCGAGAAAAAAGACCTGGCATTCATGTCGGGATTCACAAAGACGGAAACCGCTTTCGATCTGATCGAATTGACTTTCGGGGGACGCATAAAAGAAGCTCTGGAGCTATGCGGCAGAGCTCTGGCATCTGGAATAAGTGAGATGCAGATCCTTTATATCTTCAAAAACCATCTATCGAGGTTAAATGCAGCGTGTAACTCTAAAGAACTCAAAGAGTTGATGTCAACCTGCAGGATTTCTTATCCGGTCGCCAGGCAAATCCAGGCGGAGGCGAGAAAGATACGACCGGAAGCGATCCTGAACGGCATGAGCCTCATATTCAGGGCTGAATATTCGTTAAAATCGGCCCGATTCCCATCCAGCTATATTATGGAACTTCTGGTTGAGTCCTTATATTTAACAATACCCGGGAATAAAGCCGCGGGATAAATGTATAATTCTTGAGGGAAAGACCAGTGATGAAGGAAGGCGCCGGAGAACTCGAAGACCAGACTTTGATCGGGAAAGTTCTCGAAGGTGATATGAGGGCATTCGACAGGCTGGTTGAGAAGTATAAGAAACGGATCTACTATCTGGCCTACAGAATGACCCGCGATCATGATAGCGCCGATGAATTAGCGCAGGAGAGTTTCGTGAAGGCTTATCAGGCGATGTCAGGTTTTAAACCGGGCCATAGTTTTTATACCTGGGTTTACAGGATCTGCGTCAACCTCTCCATTAATTTCCTTAAACGGGAAAAACAGAATGTCTCTGTTGATTTTTTGCGTGACTCGGGAATCGCCATTGATCGTAGTAATGAATTGAGTCAGCTTGAGCGTATGATAGCCTCGGAGCAGGCCGCCATCGTCAAGGAAGCGCTGAATACTCTTCCCCCGGATCAAAAAGCGGTATTTATACTGAAGACTTATGACGATATGTCTTATGAACAGATGGCCGAAGCCATGGATTGTTCCCTGGGCACTGTGATGTCGCGTCTTTTCCGAGCGCGCCATAAGCTCAGGAAGGCTCTCGAGATGGCTGAGTCCGAAAAGGATATTAACGATGAGAGAATGTAAATTTAAAAAGAGAATACAAATATATCTCGATGGCTGGATGGACGGTAAGGAGACGGGGCGCTTCGAGGCGCATCTGAAGCGGTGTTCCGATTGCCAGACTGAAATGATCGATCTGGAGGAAATCTCATCCGCGGCTCTGGAGATAGTGGATCAAGCACCCGATATCGATTACTGGAAGAATTTCCCCACCCGGGTACTCAACCGTATTATTTCTAGAGACGTTAGCCCTTATGGGGAAAAGCAACGGTCGACGAGAAGTCTTCGGCTAAAAATCGGGTCATATTCGGTGGCGATCACGACTCTGGCAGCCGCCGTTTTGCTGATCCTCAATTATATGGGCCGGTCGATCGATATCCCCAATTCCGGTGTTCGAGATGGAGTCGAGCTTTCCGGGCCGACCGCCGCAACGGACATAATCAAGCCCGTGATGTTCACCGCAGAAGAGTTTGAAGAGCCGCCCGTTGCTGAAGAATCGGGAAACGTACTGGCCGGGCAGAAGAGCATTCCCGTGGAGGGGAAGCCACTGGCGGCTGTGGAGCAGAGTTCGTCTACTGCCAACGAGATCAAGGAAAATATATCCCAGTTCTCGGGCGCCGTATTGGCATTCCAGTCCGATTATGATCTCAGGGCGGTTTTCCGGAAACCGGCCCCATTAAAACTGGCGCCCTTAAAGCTCGATAACGATTATAATTTTCTCAACAGGTTGATGGCCGCCTATCGTGGAAGGGTAGCTAATGACTACCGCATAAGTCAAGCAGTGGTAGCCGAGGGGATTCTTTCGGGCTACACTTCTCGAGATGTCAATGGGTTAGATAATGGCAATTTCGGGCTGCTCTACATCGGTCCTTTCCCCGGTTTGACCGGCGATGGTTATTCATCGGGATGGGGATATTTAAGCCTCCCGGATGACACATCGAATGCCGAAGAATTGCGAAAATATCTAATTGAACTCGAGCTGATGCAGGTTAAATGATTTTGGCCGTTTTCCCGATTTTTGATTGATAAAGACTCTATAGAAACATATATTAGAAAGTTGTCATATTTGGAAGGGTTCTGATCTTTCGTATGTGGGTAATAGTCGTTTTACTTTTAGCTCTGGTTGTCTACGGTTTCTGGGAGTTCCGCAGTCACCAATTTCATCTGAATCAAATTCCGGTGAGAATTCATATCAATGGCACCCGCGGGAAATCGTCGGTGGTGCGGTTCATAGCGGCCGGGCTCAGGAGCGACGGGCGTAAGGTGTTTGCCAAAACAACCGGAACTAAGGCACGGATGCTTTTTGTTGATGGCAGTGAAGTTCCTGTGTTACGGGTGGGGAGGCCAAACATCATTGAGCAGACCAGGATCGTGGCCAGGGCCGCCCGGCAGGAACCGGACTATTTTGTGACGGAATGCATGGGAGTTCAACCGCACTTGCAGGGATTGCTGGAACGACAATTCATCAGATCCAATATAGGTGTAATAACAAATGTCCGGGCAGATCATCTCGATAACATGGGGCCAACATTGAGAGAAGTAGCGCATTCCCTGTCTAATACGATACCGCCCAAAGGGCTGTTATTTACTGCGGAAAACAAATACCTGGATATTATTTCTGAGCGGGCGACTTCAGTGGGTGCTGAGGTTATCGCGGTCGGCGGTGCGGAAATCACAGATGAGGAAATGCGGGGCTTTTCTTATCTGGCTCACAAGGAAAATGTTGCCATCGCTCTGGCGGTTTTACAGCATCTTGGTGTCGACAGGGAGAA
>SDBT01014550.1_pt1 | contig 12542 bp, 21 predicted proteins | sample 2277101 | NCBI WGS metagenome assembly SDBT01 (sample SAMN10404973, study PRJNA504765) | marine sediment metagenome | isolation source: marine sediment core GS10_PC15, 103 cmbsf | place: Arctic Ocean: Southern Knipovich Ridge | collected 2010
AATAAGTGTCCTTACCGGGGACTTCTGCCACGTGCGGGAGGTTGATTTGGTAAGCCACATCTTCGACCTCACCAGCGATGATGAACTCGTCATCCGCATTAAGCGGAACTGCAGGCGGCGTCAGCGTGGCATCAACGTCTTGACTGTCCACAAACCGCGCACCCGACATGGGGCGATTGATGTTCGTCTGTTGGTATGGATCTGTCATCTTGAGACTCCCTGTAGCCCCCTCCCAGCGGAAGATTTACCAGCCAGGAGGAAGCTCTTGATTTTCAGCCTACGGAGCCGACGGACCGCGGACAATCGTCCAGTTGGTAGACGGGACCGGAGGGTCTACGGTGTTGTCGTCTGGATCGGCCCGCAAAACAATGGTGTCTCCCGCCGCAGCAAGCACTGCTGTGAGACCGCCATTAATCGTCTGACCGGTACCATCTCTTCCTGCAATCGTCACCACAACCGCGGATGGCGGAACGAGGCGGCTCTGGATAGTGATGTCCTTGCCCGGTACCTCTGTAACCTCTGGGAGGTTGATCTGGTAAGGCGTTATATCGTCCAAATCGCTTGCGATGATGAACTCATCATCGGCATTGAGCGGGACTGCGGGAGGGGTCAGGGTGGTGTCGATGTCGCTGATATCGACGTAACGCGCACCCGACATGGGAACGTTGATGTTTGTCTGTTGGTATGGATTTGTCATTTCTTTGCTTCCCCTTTTTTGGGATCCTGCAAATGTATTGTACCAGACTTTTACTTTTCCTTCCCTGACATCACCATGACCCCCAGAGCAGCAGCCGCCACAATCGCAATTCCGGCACCCCCACCACCACTGCTCTTGGTCCTCAATTTAACAATCGCCCCCGCAGGGATGAGCGTAATCGGGTTTCCAGCCTTCTTCTTGGGCCCTGGCACAACGTCACCCTGCGCCAACGCCTTCAATTTGGGGTTCATCATAGTGTACTTTAGACCCTGCGGAATCCCCTTCAAAGACGCTTTCAACTGGTTTTTCCAAGCACTCTCAGGGACACGCTTCAGATCGACATAAATGCGTGCCTGATGCTTCAGCAAAATAGCCCGGTTCTTGATAAATTTTGCCTTCAATTCCGGCCAGTTGCGGAAAGCTGGCATGTCTGGAGTCAGATACGCAATCGTCAGCGTGTTGAGGTAATTCATCTGACGCGGCTTGAGGGACTGATCAATCATGAACTGAGTCAAACCTCTAGCCGTAAGCCGCGGCCCCGACACCCCATACACCCAATCATTTCCTGTGGCGATTTCCTTTCCCTTTCTTCCATTCCTATCTGACCCTCGCCAGTGCCAATTGTAATACTTACCATTAAGCTTCCTGCCGAGTTTCTTGGGGTCTGAGTAATAAGATAGCGGAACATCCTTCCCAAGAATTTTCCATCGAACTACGTACCCACCAACCTCTTCCTTCACACTCGTTACATGGACCGCTTCTGAATTGCCCCAATACTCTGGGCTCAAAATTCGTTCTATCACACCCTTCGTCATCGGCCGTACAAACTCGGCCGTATTCCCCTGACCTTTTTCATCATTTTTCCTCGTCAGGTATTCTTCCATCCCCTTGAAATATGTAGTCCACGAGGCGCGAATTCCCATCGCATCAACACGGTAGATTTCCGGAGTGTTTTTCAGCAATCTCTGCCACAACAAAACAGATAATTGCTGTGTTGCCGGATGGAACTCTTCAAAACTGTCTACCCTATTTTTCAACCCCTTGTTGTACGTCCAGTCTCTTCTTCTACTCGCCTTTCCAGGGTCTCCGGTGTGGTATTGCCAGGCAATTGGAATCCTTGCGGTTTGCGGATGGAATCCAAACCCGGTTGGCATATCCTCCGGAAATCCCGCCCCCCCTTGCAGAGTCAAGATAACGCCTTGTCCTACGCCTGACCCCCATTTCACATTCGAATGCACAATCGCCGAGGCCCTCGCGTCCCCATGGGCGCCCGGCACGGTAAATACTGGAGGGGAAAAAATTGGCGTCCAGTCATCTGACTCTAAGGAGCCAAGAACATCATTGACCACCCTTTGGTCATGCGCATGGACGTACTCCATTTTGACTTCTTCAATCGGATAATTGACAGCCTTTAGCTGTTTTCGAAGCGTCTTCGCCGAATCAACACCATACTGCGCGAGCGCGATAAAGATGCCAACGAGAGGAACATTCTCGTACATATCTCCCGCTGACCCCAGCGCCTTCCAAGTCGCGTCAAGTGCATCAAAAAGACTTTCGGCAATATCGAGAGGATCCCCACTTTGAAGCCCCTTCCACATCTTTAGAATTTTATTGGCATCGTATTTTTGAAGCCCCTTAATTAAATCTCCAAATTGGTTAAGCTCTCTTGGTGGGCCGCTCCATTTCCAGAGAATCTTTCCATAGGCTATCCTTGATAACTCACTAACATTCGCTATGGACTGTTTCTCAAAATTCTGAGTAAACGGGCCATAGATTCCCCCCATCGTTTCTATGGGGAAGGATGATTCAAAGTGCCGGAACGCCTCGGCATCAATCTTCTCGATTGCCTCCTTAGTCTTTTTGCTTGGCATAGGCTTTGCGTCGTTCGCGCGAGGCTTTCAATTCCCACTTGGGGGAATCTCGAATCTACGATAAGATCCTACCATGAATCCGCTCGTTCTTTTGGGACTCGGGGCCGTGGTCATCATGGCCATGGGAAAAAAGAAGCCCGCGCCTGTTGAAGACGGTTTCGAAGGCGATTTCGAAAGCGACGACATCGATGACGACGCGCCGCCAGTTCAGCGATTCGTTGCCTCGAAGATCGAGCCCCGAAAGACGACGATGTTCGCGAAGGCGGCCCCACTGAAGTACAGATCGACTATCAATAGTCAGACCGCTGTCGGGCACGCCAAGCAATGCCATTTACAAGGCATGAATAGCGCGGATCAGATTACCGGATGTCTTGCCAATAAGCTCTTCCCGGGCTGGGATTGGAGCAGCAAGCCTGGCTGGCAGGCTGACGCCTGGAACAGGATGCTGAATATCGCGCGGATAGAGTTAGGGCTGCAGCCCATCGAGTATAACTAGCCCTACTTCTTCGCCATCAAAAAGACAACGGCAGCGGCTCCGACAAGAAGCGGGAGCATGCTGCCCTTCTTTTTGGGGGCCGCGCCAGATGTCTCGCCATACTCACCCGTGTCGGTGTCGGCGTCGGCGTCGGCTCCCGCCGTCTCAGGCGGCTTCTGAAACACCATCTGCTTCGGCTTGGTGGTCGGTATAGTCGCAAACGCAGGAACCGCAAAGCCCTTGCCCTTCGCCTCCTTAACAACATCCGGCCAATACTTGCCACCAAGCTTCTCCGTGGCATATCGCATGGCATTCAGTGTAAATCCACCAACAAGCCCATCCTCACTGAGCCTTCCCATCCCGCTCGCAAACATCTTCGCCTTCGAGACAATGTTGTAATCGATCTGGAACTTCTTGACGACGGGACTCTTCTTGTCGTCCTTTCCGCCAAGCTTGCCCTTCGCAGGAGTAGACCCAGGCTCGTTCTCATACTCACCGCTGCCGAGCGGGCCAAGTACATTCATCGCCCAGGGGCCAACATTCACCGGATAGCCAAAATCGGCAAAGTGTTTCCGAATCGAAATTAGTCGAGGTTTTCCTGGAGACGGACTCCAATAGGGACCATCGTATTTCTCACCGCGAGGAGGATTGGCCATTCGAGGTTCCTGCTGGTAAATTTTACACTACTTCTGCGCCATCAAAAAGACAACGGCAGCGGCCCCCACAAGCATCGGGAGCATGCTGCCCTTCTTTTTGGGGGTCTCAGCAACTTCACCGGCGTCGGCGTCGGCGTCGGCGTCGGTGTCGGTGTCGGCGTCGGTGATGATAGACCGCCGCACCTGCTGGCGTTTCACCGGGCCTAGCCCGAGATAATCAAGCTGCTGGGCGTCTGCTTTTGCCTGTGAAGATTGGATCGCCATGTTCTCTTGTGCGCCAATTCTACACCACCCAGGCGGCCTACGTCTTGCGTGACCTCACTCGAATGGTGCGACCACCCTGATGAAGCAGAAGCCCCTCCGGCTCCTTCTTTCTACGATGTCTCTTCTTCTTCTTTTCTAGCTTATCTTCCTGCATTTTCTCGTACATCCGCGCGTACTTCTTGAAAAGCGGGATTTTCTCGTCCATAAACGATCCGAAAACAGCAGTAAAAAGCCTCGCCACCTCATCAGGATTAACCGTTGTGCCGTTAGGCAAATCTACGCTGAGATCGTAAAGCTGTCGCTGCGTCGGATCGCCCAAAGTTTCATACGCAAAACTGATTGCTTTGAACCTTTCCTCGGCTTCTGGATTACCGGGATTTCTGTCGGGATGCCATTTCATCACACCGTCTCGGTACGCCTTCTTGACGTCCTCATGCGAGGCGCTCCGTGAAACTCCAAGAATCTCGTATAGTTCGTGTGACATGATAAAATCTCTGCGCAGGGAGGATGGCGGGGTTCTACAAAAAAACGCGAGAGGTCTCCCAAGATTTAATCCAACTCCTCGAAGACCTCGTAGACAACGGCAGTGCTTCTGATCCCATATACCAAGACGTCATCGATGACCACCAAGCGCTCCTAGGCGGAATTCGCGACGTATCCATCATCAGCAATACATATTCCACAACCTACAGGTTTTTACAGGGGCAGATGGAATTCTTCAAGAAGAAATACTCGTTCACCAATGTAGTCCTATGCAAGGTGATGTCCCAACGAGTCCGAGATGTCATCATCAATTCTCTCCGAGAGACGCAGCCCATCGAAATCCAAGACCCGGACAAAGAATCATGATTCATCATCAACATGCGATAGCGATCTACACTATGGGCGGCTGCCCGTACTGCAAAAAGGCCCTCCAGATTCTCCGGCAACTTGGCCTTCCTTACAAGGCGAAGAATATTGGCAACAACGCTCAATTGGCCATCCAACTCTACCGGGAAACAGGTTCCCCCAAGGTGCCAAAGATCTTCATAAATGGGCAATTCATAGGAGGCTCAGATCGTCTCCAAGCCCTTGCTGAAAGTGGTGAACTTTTCCGTGCCGTTGGACAAGGAGCCCGCTGAAATAATTTCCCTCGACATCGCCAACACGGCCCCTCAGTCTACTCTGCCCTGGTGTGCAGTTGACATCGACGTCTGAAAAAACTGCGTCCTGCTTGTCCTCACACCCACGCCCACGACATCGTGGGCACCAAAACTTGTCTACAACTATACCTCCCGGAAGCATCTGAATCAGCGCGCCTGTGCCATGGCAGACTTCACAGGGAGCCGGGTGTCGCAATCCTAATTTTGGAGCCCATCCTCGGACGAAGTCTCCCCCTTTTGCTCGCATTCTAGCTTTTCAATCCGCTCTTCAAGTTTTCGGATTGTATTATCTCGCGTCTTCAACTCGTTGGCCAGCATCATAAACACCGCCTGAGCACATGGCTCCATCTTGAACGGGTCCTCGATTTTTGATGCCTCGGCCATCGCCTGAACTTTCAGGCTCTCCTCCGGGATGTGAATGCCGCCCTGCTGCGCTTGCTGTCTACCCGCTGCCATAAGCTGCATCATCGCCATCTGGCGGGCGCCTGCAAGCCCCTCTCCCAGCTTGTCTCCAGGAACGGCATCGGTGGTCAGGGTGATATTGCCAATCGTATACGTGACAGCTTCACGTTCAGACTGAACGGTTTTTCCATTGGGGTCTACGATACTCATTTTGGTTCATACTCCTTGATGATAACCACGACGCGTGGCTCTTCTTGGTCATAGCGTGGACCGCAAAAAAACCCAGCCGTCCACTTATCTCCGTTGCTCTTCTTCTTATTCAATGGATCGTAGAAGATAGCGTCCACTACGCCTTTCCTGACATTTTCTGGATCGCAGTGAACTCCATTTCGGAAGTACGCAAACGTCTTGATCATTAGCTGGTTCTCCTTATCCGCAGTCAGCGGAATAGGGACTCCGGCCATCGCCGCGTATTCGCGGACTCGCTTGCAATACTCCTTGTATTTCTTATATCGCGCAGACCTTCCTTTGTCCCGATGGGTGGTCGTTGTATATCCGCGCGGATCTCCGGGTACCTCAAACTTGTACAGAACCTTCACGCATTCTCCAGGTTCTCGTTGGCGAAGTCCCAGTTCAGAAGGTTGTCAAAAACCTCTCGTACATACTTGGCCCTGTTCGCCTTATAATCGAGATAGTAGGCGTGCTCCCACACATCAATCGTCAGCAGGGGCACATACCCGTCGTAGATGATGGGCAAGGTCGCACCAAGCCCACGAAGCAAGACCAGCTTCCCATTCTTTGCGCAGATCCACACCCACCCACTCCCGAAGACGGCCGCGGCAGCCTCCACCACGTCCACCCTAAGCTTCTCCAGACCTCCGTAGGTCTCGATGCCCTTGGCTATCTCCCCGTCGGGCTCACCACCGCCCTTGTGCTTCAGGGAGTTCCAGAAGAAGACGTGGTTCCAGACCTGGGCCGCCATGTTGAAAAGATGCGTGGCCTGGGGCACCGGCGGAATCACGCCCGCCTTCGGGTCTTTCTTCCATGACCCCTTCGCCCCCTTGAAAATGAACTTCTCCAAAGGTGTGTCGTCGGGCGCTTCTATCACCTGCTGAATCTCATTCAGCTTGGTGATGTAGCCCTTGAAGTGCTTCTCATAGTGCTCCCTCAGCGTGTCTTCGCTGACAGTCGGGGCAAGGGCCTTGCGCGAATACGGTAGTGGGGGCGCTTCAAACTCCATAGGTCCCGTGATCTTAGTGCTTTTTTCGCATCTTTTCTACAGGCCATTTCTCATCCAGAACAGCATAGATCTCCGCAGACCTGGCATTCTGCCCCTCCTGCGGAATCGACGCACCCAGCATTTTGAGAGTCACGACCTGATCTGGGTCCACATCATGCGCCTTCGCAGATGCCCGGAAATTGGCCAGCTTCTTTGCCGCCCGCTTCTTCGCCTTGGGCCCCTCACTCCCCGTCGCCGGGCAGATCTTTCCACTACTCGCCGCACGATGAACAACCGTCCACGTTGGCGACTTATCCTCGTAATACTCGCCGTTGCAACGGATGCCATTCTTGAGGTTCTTCACAATCCTGCGTGAATTGCGAAGATAGGCCTCAACGGACTCTACCTCTCGACAAAGAATCTCGGGAGGCGCCTGCACATCCCAGTAGCGCACATACAGCGCAGCATTCTGACCAAACGGCCCCAGACCAAAATGCCAGCGGGGACGCTCACCGTAGTACGGACTCCCCCAAGGCTGCGTCAACTCAAAGTCTGTGGTCTCCCCAGACTTGTCCGTCGAAATCTCCCACCCGTACCTCTTCGCCTGATTGAACCAAGCAGTCCGATTCGCCCGTAGGTCAGCATCCAAACGATGACGCTTCCAGGGACGTCGAGTCGTCTCGCGGTCGTAGGGGATGAGCAGGAAGCGGGTGAGAAGATCTCCGGCCCGGCGGGCACGATGGCACTTGTATCCCTCTTTTCGGATGGGCCTGCCGTCGTACTCGCAGTAATTCATCTCCCCGAAATACGACTGACCAACAAGCTCCCGAAGCCTTCCTTCGCGCCAGTTTAACTCGCTCTTTCTGGCATATCCTGGAGCACAAATTTTGTAGTCAGGATTCTTCTTCGCGTACCACGGGTTGTAACACCGCATGGGACGATTCGCAGGATGGCTTTGCTCCGCACCCTTGCAATCCACATGCTCCTGGCAAGCGGTCTGATAATCAACCGGTTCACACCAATTTTGCCAACCCGCATAGGGGTTCTTCGCCTTTTGTGGCTTTGGCGTTTCCGCTACAAGAGCAAACTCTTCAAGTTCTACTTCAGCTTCTTCACTGGCGCAAAATCCAGAATCGTAAGCCTCTGCATCACCTGTTCCACTAGATACGAATGCCGCAGAAAACGACACTATGAGTAAGGGTACAATCTTTCGCATTGTCACCATCGGCGGACGATACCATATATCGCCCTGCTTTCAAAAAGTGAAAATACCTCCGCCAGACCTAAACTCTTCTGGCTCTTTTTTTGTCAACTCTTCTGGAGGGTTTGCCTTATTTTTCTCTCTCTCTTCTCTCTCGATCTTAGCCAACTTCTTTCCCATCTCCAAAAACTTCATAGGAATCGGAGGGATCTCTCCAAACGATGTCATTTTCAACACGTTGGACTTGGTGTAAACCCCCTGTGGATTATCCTTAGTCAACTGTTCCACATAAAGACCGAGCGCAAGGTACTCACAATCGCGCATCGATACACTTCTTCTGACACCGTTCTTAGCCATTCTCTGCCTTCACTTGATTGAGGATATCGATAACGCCCTCCAAAAACTCCACCTCTTCTTTGGCGGCCAGCTTCTGCGACTCCATGGTGTGTGAGCCCATCTTCCCCTTCACCACCAGCATTTTTTCAAGCACCGCTCCGGCAGCAGCTTCAAGGGCTTCACCCCTCGGAATATTGTTCTGCCACCGTTCCTCCGCGGCCTCAATTCTCTTGTCGATGTCATCTAGATCGGTCATTCATCATCCTCATCGAATACTAGGTCGGATATCATTGCCCGCTGGTCGGGCGATAGTTTCTTGAACAAGCCAAACGCGACCATCGGCCGCGAGGCGAGATGCTTGTTCAGGTCGGCAGCGACAGAGTCGGCCGATGCTTCATCTTCGGAGGCAAAGAACCGCTCCACAATGTCTTCAGGGAACACATCCTGGAGCGCGCTCTTTTGCTCTGCGCTGAGACTGACGCGCAGTTCCTTGAGTTTTTTCAACATGGGACTTTAGAAGTCAATGTCGTCATCGTCAGGCGGTCTGTAGTTATCGTCCTTCGGAGGAGGAGACTCGCTATTGCCCCCGCCCTGCCCGCCGCCGTCGTTTCTTCCACCAATGAATTGTACCGTGTCGGCGACAATCTCTGTGGAGTATTTCTTCACCCCATCCTTCTCATACGATGAAGTCCGAAGCCGTCCCTCGACATAGACCTGACGACCTTTTTTCAGGTACTTCATGCAAGGATCTGCCTGCGGGCCCCACACCGAAATCCGGTGCCACTCGGTCTCTTCAACCTGCTCGTTCGTCTCCTTGCTCTTCCACTTGCGTGTCGTAGCAACGTTCAGACGGCAGACCTTCGTGCCGCTTTTCATTTCGTGGACTTCGGGATCTTGACCCAAATTTCCGAGGATAATTACCTTATTTACTCCGGCCATCTTGTATACCTTTCTTTTTGAGTTTCCACTTCTTGCCACAGCTTTTGCATTCCCGCTTGCCCTCTTTCAGCTTGAGCACATCGGGGCTGTCGCAGCACTTCTTTTTCTTCTTCTTTTTCTCTTCTTCTGGCTTAGCGCCGCTGGTTTCTGAAACAGCAGCCTTGTCGTTGTTCTTGTAGGGGCGCCATGGATAAAGAGGGCATCCCTTATCCGTACAATCGCGAATGACTGCACGATAGCCCGGACCACATCCAACGCATTCGACACAGAATATCTTGATCGAATCCTTGCGACTCTTATCGATATTGTCGAATGCCTTGTTAAGGCTGGCGGACGGTAATCTAGTCCTCCTCGTCGCCCGATCTGCCATCGTATTCCTGTCGTCTCCTGTAATCGTAGTCCGTTACCGCCAACCGATGCTTGATCTCATGCACAAGTTCATTCAAAAGCGGCACGGTGCTCCCGCGGTCTGCCCTTGACTCCAAAAGCTTGCCCTGCAAGAAGTCGCAAATATCATCGTTGGACATCCCTCTTGCCCATGTAATCCGCGTCTGCGTTGGGCTAGGCCTGGTTCTATCTCTATCTTCATGCATCTTCGGATGTCTCCATCTTTACTGCTGGGGCCGCCTGCGTCACCAGCCCCGTCTCGCTATCAATAACCACAGACTTGCTGTCCACAGGGAATCCCAATGTCTTGCAGCACTCGCTGGGGATATCGCCTATCCGTACAAATCTCCGGCACTTCATACAAACGATATCGCGCTTCTGCTGCATCCCAAGAAAAACCTGACGGAGCGCATGGGCGAAAAGCATCTCATAATGGTCATTACCAGAGTTCTCTCTGTTCTGCTTTTCCATCATCCCACCTGAGTTTTTCCATAATGCCTTCGTACACCAATTTAGTGCGCTGACAATCATCGTAGGCGTTGTGCTGGCCATCATTGCTGATTCCAAAAAACGTACAACAGGGACGCAGGCCCAAGTATCTGAGGCCCCGCGGAACCAAAAATGCCAAGGCGAGCATCTGGGTGTCGATCAGCGCATTCATCTTCATAGGGATCTCGTAATCAATCCCCATCATCTTACAGTTCGCGTTGAAGAAGGGAATGTCGTATCCGATGATATTGTGCCCTACGATGATCGCTTCGTAGGTGAATTCGCGGACCTTCAGCATCACCTCTTCAAGAGGTGGAGCGCCCGCCCATTCCTGATCGTTGTACCCCGAAATGCTTCGTGCCGCGTCTTCAAAACGCTCGGGATACTTGGGCTTCACCCTCACGCACCATGACCCAAGCTTCTCGTGGATAAATCCAAGCTCGGTGATTTCATGGTGCCCCGCGCGAAGCCCCGTTGTTTCAATATCGAAAAACACTAAAGGTGTTTCTGCATAGCTGGCCATATTCAGCCCTCAATAAAACGCGACCTACATATCGCCGGTCGCCGCCGATACCCACCATAGACCCGGCCGGTCCCGAGGTCAAGAGCGCAGCAGCCGCATCAGCCGGTCGCGGGAGGCGCCCTCCCGAACTTCGCCTCCCTCTCTACCTCACGCTCATATGCCTCTGCCCGGTCCCGCTTCTTCTCTTCCTCAGTCTTCTTGGTCTTCTTCGCAGTCTTCTTCGCAGTCTTCTTAACCTTCTTCTTCGCCACCTTCTTCGCCGCCTTCTTCGCCGCCTTCTTCACCACCTTTTTCGTGGTCTTCTCGACAGCCCCCTGCGTGCGCTTCTGCGTGCGCTTCTGCGTGCGCTTCTTCGGTGCCTTCTTCGCTGCCTTCTTGGCCTCGCGCTCCTTCTTCCGGGCCTCGCGCCTCTTTGCACGGTCTGCCTTTTCTGCCGCCTTCTTCTGCTTCAACTCATGCTTTTCCCAGGACATATCCCAGAAGGCCAGAAGTTCATCCTTGCTAGAAGGCAACAGGCTCAACTGATACTTGAACGCGCGCAACGCTTTATCTACCGGAACCACCCGCTCGACAATGATCATGTCAGGCTGCGCCTTCACCTTGATCTTCGTGCCATCCTCCCCCTTCACATACTGAAGGCTCCCAGGCTCAAGGCGATTCACATTCAGTTCCGCCATGTATCGCACTCCCTCATCCGCCGCAGCAGCAATAATGGGGTTGCAAAATACAAAGAACTTTCCGTCACGGATCAGCTTCTTTTCGCGATCAGCAATCAGAAAGTTGGCATGGTCAGCAGGCATCCAGTAGATGCCTCGTGCACAACTATTCCAATACCGCGTCGCAAACTCATCAAACTCCTTGTACCTGATAGCCTCTGCGGCAAGGGCGTTTTTGACCTTCGAGGGGCGAGGGTTCTTGGTCGGCCCCCTCCTTCCCGCAGGCAGCCTGCGGCCCGTCAGCTTCCGGTAGTTTGCCAGTTCAGGGCCGCTAAACAACAGCACCCGCTTGCCGCCTCCCTCAAGCTCAAGCTGCCGCCCAAATGCCAAGCCCGGCGACCCGTGGGAAGAGTCCACGCGCGCCGACTTCGGGGTCTCGACAACCACAAACCATACCGTCGGCTGCTGCATCGGATTCTCGCGTACTGTAGCAGATTTTGCAGGCTTATCGGGCCTCAACCGAATCCAGCCCATGTGCCGGAACTTGCCGCTGGGCTGGCGCTGCTGGTAGCTAACCTCCGCTACGACGCGCTTGCCCTTGTCAATCAGACTCTTGACCTTGGCCTCGGTTTTCCTATCCAGGCCACTCAGCTTGCCCACTCCTATGCGCTTGCCCTTGTGCATCTGGTAGGCCTCAAAAATAAGCTTCTCTTTGCCCTTCTTGTAGGACTCCAAGATGACATCGGCAGTATTGGCCTTTTCCCCGGGCGCTTTGAACTTCCACGAGGACCCAAACGGCTCCGATGCGTCCTTTTTTCTCCACATGAATGGGGCGGAAAGATCTTTAATTACAATCCCTTCTCCACCCTTCTTCAAGGACCCCTTGATCGCCGCCTCCCGGTCCTTCCACGGATAGTTCTTCGCCCGATACACCACCCCGCGTGCAGGAATCATCTTCAGATGACGCATGCGCTCACGCAGCGGCTTCTGTCGCAGGTCTTTTCCCCGCAGCCTGAGGACGTCGTAGACCACGTACTCCAACTGCCCCTTCATCCGCTTCAGCTTTTCCTGGGCGATCTTTTCCTTCGACCCCACAATCGACTGCACCTTGGTGAGCGACTGCTGCCCCTTGGCGATGAACATCAGTTCGCCAAGAACAGAATCTCCTGCCGACAGAAGCTTATCCAGCTTCTCCGCAAGATGAGGCACCCGCTTTGTGACATCTGTGCCACGGCGGGTATAGATAAAAAGCCCCCGCTCCGTCTTAGACACGAGGGCTTTGAAG
>SDBT01014551.1_pt1 | contig 12542 bp, 6 predicted proteins | sample 2277101 | NCBI WGS metagenome assembly SDBT01 (sample SAMN10404973, study PRJNA504765) | marine sediment metagenome | isolation source: marine sediment core GS10_PC15, 103 cmbsf | place: Arctic Ocean: Southern Knipovich Ridge | collected 2010
TAACGCGGAACAGTTTGTGTCCCAGGCTTTCAGCCTTCATCGGGGCCAGGCTGGAAGTATGCAGTAAACGTCCAGCCAGCATCGGCACCAGCGTCAGAGCCGCGATCAGCGAACATAACAACGAGAAGCAGATGACATAAGAAAGCTGTTTGAACATGACCCCGGCCATTCCCCGGACGAAGATCAGAGGCAGAAATACGGCCACGGTCGTCAGCGTACTGGCAATGATGGCCGGCGCCACTTCCTCGCTGCCCTTCACCGCTGCCTCCAAGCGGTCCATGCCTTGCTCGCGCAGGCGATAGATATTCTCCAGCACCACGATCGAACTGTCCAACAGCATCCCGATGCCCAGCGCCAAGCCGCCCAGGGTCATCAGGTTCAGGGTGAAGCCGCCGAAGTACATCAAGCCGAACGTGGCGACAATCGAGATTGGAATGGCCATCGCAATGATTGTGGTGCTGCGCAGGTTTCGCAGGAAAAGCAGCAGGACAGCCACGGCCAGCAGCCCGCCGAATAGGGCTGCGCGGCTGACATTTTGGATAGACCGCTTGATGAAATCGGATGTGTCAATAATCGGGATCAACTTGATCTGAGGAATCTCCCGGTGGATCTTCTTGATTTCCTCAAGAACCCCCTGGGCCACTTCGACGGTGTTGGTGCCGGACTGCTTGTTGACCGAGAGCCGCAGGCCTGGTTCGCCGTTTACGCGGACAATGCGAGTGACCTTTTGCCAGGCATCTTCGACTTCGGCCACTTCGCCCAAGGTGACTGAGGATGGTCCGCGTTCGAGTATGACGGTGTTGCGGAGATCATGCAGGCTGGCGAATTCGCCTGGGGTACGGATGGTGATTTCGAGGTTTCCGCGAGTGATTGATCCTGCGGGGAGATTGATGTTTCCGGCCCGGATTCGCTGGATAACTTGAGCCAACGGAATGCGCAATGCCTTGATCTTATCGGGGTCGATGTTGACGTGGATCTCCCGGTCCAAGCCGCCCCACACGTCCAACGCCGCGACGCCCGGCACTCGTTCGATGCGGTACTTGACCTGCTCGTCGATAATGCGTCGCATCTGGATTGGGTCCAAGCGGCTGGACGCTCCCAAGATAAGCACGGGGAAGCTGGCCAGGTCAAACTTGCGCAGGCTTGGCCGGGTGGCGTCTTCGGGTAGTCGTGGAATGACTCGGTCCAGGCGGTCGCGAATGTCATTGGCGGCGACATCGAGATTGGTCCCCCAATTGAAGGTGATGCGGACATTGCTGTTGCCTTCCGAGGAGATCGAGCTGAGTTCTTCGACCCCCGGTATCGCGCTCATCGCTTCTTCGATGGGCCGAGTGACCAGTTCCTCCATTTCCTCGGGGCTGGTGTCCGTGTAACGGGTTGAGATGCTGAGGGTGGGAAAGGTGATGTCCGGCATGAGATCAATGGGGAGACGGGATAGGGAAATGCCGCCGAGGATGATGATGATGAGCACGACCATGATGGTGAAGATGGGCCGGTGTACGGCAAAGCGTGAAAGCTTCATTTCTTTCCTCCGCGGGGGGCGGCATTGCCGCTTTTTGTGCCGGCCGGCGTTGCCGGTTTTTGTGCCGGAGCGGGCAGTCGGATGGCGCCGCCGTCCTCGAGGAGGTGATGGCCCAGGGTCACTACCCGTCCGGCCAAAGACGGTTTGAGGATTTCGACCATGTCGCCCTCGCTAATGCCTGTGGTAACGGGTATAAAACGGCCCTTCATGGTTGCCGCGTCAACCTGGAACACGCCAAGTTTCCCGTCGCGCCGGGCGAGAGCTGCAACCGGGACGACGGTGGCGTTTTCGTGGCGGTCGAACTCGATCTGCGCCCGGACAAACATTCCCGGCTTGAGCAATCGTTTGGGGTTCGGTATCTCGATCTCAATTCGAGCCTGGCGTGAGGTCTCTTTCAGCAGCGGGGCAATTCGCACGATATTGCCGTAGAACTCCCGCTCAGGGTACGCGTCGGTAATGATCGTGGCTTTCTGCCCAATATTTACCTTGGGATAATCCCGCTCGATAACGTCTACCTGGGCAGTCATCACGCTATTGTCCAGAATGGAGACAATCGCCGTATTCGCCCGCAACATCTCGCCCTGATCCACAAAGCGTTCGCCAACCACCCGGGAATCACCTGCATCCCCCCAGGACGCCTTGATGCGGGTGTAGGAAAGCCGGACCTCGGCGGCCCTCAGACCGGCCTGGCGACGCCTGACCTCGGCCAGAGCTACTTCATGCTTCGCCTGGGCCGCGGCATGGCGCGCCTGTGCTTCATCCAACTCGAATTCCGAAACTACTTTCTTTTCGCGCAGCGTGTTCGCGCGGCCCAATTCCCGGCCCGCCACGATCACTTCGCTCTTGCGCTCTGCCACAGTCGCCTGCGCCACCGCCAACTCGGCCCGCGCCTGAGCGCACTGCTGCACGAACTCCTGGTCATCCAGTTCCGCAATCAGTTGGCCGGGCTTCACAAGATCGCCCACGTCTACGGTCAATTTCTCGAGACGTCCCGAGATCTTCGGAGCAACGACGAACAAGGAACGCGGCGACAGGGACCCGCTGAACCGGCCTATCTCACGCACGACCGTTTTGCGAATGGAAGCGACCTCGACGGCAACGGCAACCTTCCCACGCCCCCGAGACATGCCCCCCTCGGACTTCCCCCCGTCAACTTTCACGTAAATCCGCCAGCCAACAATCCCCAGCCCAACCAACAGCACCAGCGTCACAATGACTTTCTTCATCTATATTCTCCTTGATTATCGGCTCGTACCAAATAACCAGCCTGCCGGCAAATTGCCCGGCGCCATGGATCCATCTGCATTCATTTCGCGGAGCCCCTCCTTTTGCGAATCTCGCGAATGCCTGCCAGGCTGAAGCGCACCACGTGGTCGGCAAACACCTCCACATCCTCTATCGGCGGGTCGGCCGTGCATGGGTGTGACGCCAACGGCGTTCGCTGGCGATGCCTCTGGCGCAGTAGCGGACCGAAACACTGAGATACGATGCTTATCCGGCAAAGGCGGACATCCTGCTCCGAAACATCATCACCCAGCAACTCGCGGATGATCCCCGCAAACCCTTCTCGAATGGGACCAATGGACTCCTGCATGGCGTCGCTAAGCAAGCCGGTCGGATTCGCCATCTCCTTGTGAACAATGTCAAAGCTGTGACTGCCTTTATCGAGAATGCGATGCATGATTGACAAGACTCGCCCCCGCAGCCTTTCCTCCGCCGGGGCATCCGGCAGTACCCCGCCGTCGGCCGGATAGGCTTCCAGTGACCTCGCGAAGCTATCGCGCCAGCTTGCGATGTACAGGGCCTCTTTGCTGTCGAAGTGATAATTCACCGCCGCGGCATTCGCCCCTGCCATCCGACAGATCTCGCCAGTCGTTGCTTCCCAGAATCCTTTGCTGGCAAATACCTCACTGGCAGCGGCCAGCAGATGCCGGCGGGTTTCCAATCCATCGCTTCTGGCTTTCTTCAACAGACGACTCTCCTGGCAATACTTCTAACTTGTACTTTAAATTGAAATTTGATGTCTTCAACCACTGTTCGCCAAAATAATCTTGTCTCATCCGGCAAGGCGTTCATTGAATCTGACGGGGATAAAAACGCACGGCGCCAAAACCAGTGCTGAACGGGATTTAAAGAAAAAGTTGACGAGTGCCGGCTTGCCGGCTATACTTACCGAGAATTACACAAGGTGAACGAATGAACCGGCTGGGCAAGATACTGACGCTGGGATTGGAGAAGAAGCGGGCCTGGCAATTACCGGTTATCGCCGTGGTCATTGTGGTGTTTGGCTTAGACTTTTTGGGTTTTTCGCCGAGCGCCGCGATCCTTTGTAGCGCCGGAATCCGTCCGGCGATCCTACGCGAGACGGATTCTCGCGCTACAAGTTTCGCGTACCTTTAATCTGCGGCGGGAACAGCGCGAAAGGCGACCCGCTTGCTGCTCCTGAGCGCGCGGCAACGCAGCTCCTTCCCGCTGTAGTTGACCAGCACCGTGTAGGTCCCCTCCGGCGACGAGACTTGGACGGCCTGTCCCTGACTAAGGTCCGCCGCCTTGCCCGCCCTGTCGGTAACGGGCAGTTGTCTGATTCGCACCAGCCCTTGCTCATTCTTGGCGTATGGCCAGAACGCCGCGGCGTAGCTGACCGTTTTGCCCTTCCGGCGCCATAACAGGCTGTCATGGGGGCGATAAGTGTTTTTCTTGCTGACGTGAGCAACGAAGAGGTCGCCGCGGGGGAGAAACGCGATCTTGACGCCGCCGCCCGGCCCGTAGCGCTTCGACTCCGGCCGCGACCAGGACAATGTTTTGGGCGGTTTCGGGTATTGTCCCGCCGGTGCGAGCCCGGAGTATAGAAGCGATTCACCGAACGACTTGAGAGTGGCGTGTTCCAGGCCCTGCCGGTCGAGTTGCAGGCCGGTCTCGTTGGGGTGGTAGAGCCAGTCGTAGACGTGTTCATCCTTGGCGGCGCAACGGTCGATCACGATCAGCGGACCGGCAGTCAGCACCACGGTGCGCTCATGTTCAACGTCTTTGTATGCCCCGATCTCACGGGCGCTCGCCACCTCCGCCCCGGGCAACGACGCCAGGAACAGCAACTCGCCCGTATCGGTGTCGGCATTTTTACCGTCAACCATGATCGTGTTGGCGCTGGCAATTGTCTCGAGGAAGTTCTTGAAGTTCTTGCCATATCCTCCCATCACATTGCGGGCGTACCACCCTCCCTTCCCATAGGCATTGATGGAGAGTTTGTTACGGTGCCCGTGCACCAACTCCCGGCCATAGTGGAAATAGCAGTACCGGTCCGTACCGGGCACCCGCAGGGCCACGCCGCCGTAGTCTGGGAAGTGCGTTGTGCCGTTCGGGAAAGGTGTCTTGCTCTTTGCCTTGCTGACCCGGGGCGGCCCCTGCCGGAAGAGCGCGTAGTCAAGCAGGCCATAGGTGCCGGCCGACGGCTTACGGTGGTAAATGACCCACGCCAGTTCCGGGTCGTCAATCAGACGTGAGAACATGAACGCGCCGGTATCCTCGAACCGCAGGTTCCGATACCCGCCGGTGCCAAGCGTTGGGCTGCGCTCGTCGGGGCCGTGAAGTTTGTAGGCGGCTTTCAGGATCGCGTTGTACCGCGGTTCCCACGGCAGCAGGCCGTTGTAAAGACATGGCACGAGGGCGGGGTACGCGGCCAGCTTGGTCACGCCCTGGTAGCTCGGGTTCTCCCACCATTGCCCGTCCTTGAGAAAGCCAAGTTCGACCAGCCGTTTAATGCCGTGCCGGTCATTCAACGCGCGGGCCACGAGCCCGGCGTCATCGGCCGCCAGTCCGGCAAAGAGCCCGGCAGACACGATCATCCACTGCAGGTTCATTACGCCAACTTTGTGGTCCATCATGTTCATGGCGGACGGGACGAAAATCTTCCGCGCGATATCGGCAATCTCGGCATCCGTCAGCACTTTTGCCGGCCGTATACTGTCCAGCGTGATGGCCAGGTCTCCGAGCCAGAGGCGCTCATGCATGTAGCTCCCGCCAATGCGCACCACACCCGAGCAGGCGCTTCCTACCGGGCTGGATGCCTGCTCGTATGGCGCCAGCGGCAGCTTCAGGTAACGATCGATATATTCCCGCAGAATTCCGGCAGCCGCAACGGCAAATTCCCTGCGGCCGGTCAGCAGGTAGGCCAGGGCAAACGTCCGGGCAGTGGCCGCGTTAGCCCGGTGTGTTTTGGCCCAGCCAAGCATTCCCGCGTCATACAGTGGCCCGGAGTAGGCGCGGCCGGTGGTGGGATCTTGGTAGACGTTGAACGGCAAGTTCGGCACTTCGATCTTCACCAGCTTTGCTTTGCTGACCGGATCGGTGCTTCGGCCTGGCGCGGCGCTCGGCGGATATTCCGGCACATAAGCCAGGGCCTTCTCGCCTTGCGTAACCATCCGCAGCAGCGCCCGGGGCAAAGTCCGGCGCGTTTCCGGCGCGCGGTAGAGCTTCTGCAGTTCACGCATGCGTGCCGGATCACAGAGGATGCTCGGATGCTCGAGCTTGGCCGGACGCACCCCCGCCGTAAGTTCCGTGAACAGGACAAGCCCCGGCGTTTCCGCCACGTGGAACGCAACTCGAGCCGTTTCACCGTAGTAGGGACGCTCGGCCTGCACGACCTCAGCGGGCGCCGTGATGCTTATGGTCACTTCCCGCTTTTCGCCGGCCAGAAGGCGGATCGGTTCCGTGGGCAGGTTCAACTTGAACTTGCGGATCGAACCGGGATCGTCTTTGGGTTTTAGCACGGAAACCGAGATCGCCTGCGCCCCACGGTTGCGCAGCGCCAGATGGAAATGACTGGCCTGCGAACCGTCCGCCAGCCTGGCCCAGAGACCTGGATACGACGGCTTCAGGCCCAGGGTGTTTTTCAGCAAGCGGATGTCGTCGAGGAACACCTCGGTGTGGCCTGCCCCGGCGAGTTGGTGCACTTCAAACTGAAACTCCTGTTTCTCGCGACTGAACGAGGTACCCCAGGCATTTTCCCAACGGGACAAGTCCTGAGTGTAGACATACCAGCGGTCGTACGGATGCATCGTGTCAATGCTGTAGTAGAGCCCGCGAAAACCGTAGACTGCCGGAAACTGCTGAACGATGGGATTGAGATTCCACAAGGGCTTGCCGCTGACCTTCACGCGAAAGACCAGCAGGTCGTATTGGCTGAAATCGATCTTTTTCCGGTCCAGATTCCGGTAGACAATGTGTCCGATGCCATCATCCCCGGCGCGCCACCGTAGTGCCTTCTTGCCCTGGGGAGCGTCATCGGTCAGTGAGAGAGAGCCGGCATCTTTGTTCGTCCAGTTTTCCAGGCCATTTTCAAAATTGTCGATCACGAGCACGTCCGGCCACTGTCGGGTTCGCGGCTGTTCGCCTGCTTTCACGGCCAAGCAGCATGCCGTCACCACGGTGAAGAATGCGGCGAGCACAGTGGTCGTGCAGCTTGTGCGGCGTCCATTTGTGTTCATGGTCATGTTCCCTTCCCTTGAAGTTTGTTGTGCCGCACCTGATCCGCATACTCACACTCCATGTTCCCGGTCGTCATTCGGGAGTGCGAGGCGGACAGATGCTAAAGCGGTGCGGACTGCAATTGTACACATACGCACATTCCCAGTTTCCCTGGGCCGGCGGGGCGGGATGGCCATACCAAGCGACATGTTGGTCAGTATAGACCGCGTTTGACCCCAGCGGCGACTTGTGCGCGACCTCCCAGACACCGGAAGAACGTATGTAGGGCAAGTGCAGACCGGCCTCGGCGACGTCACCGGTGTCGCTCGTACAGTAGATATCGCACACCAGCATTCGGTCCTGCCACTTGCCGCGCCTGGCGCCCTTGGCCCTCGGTCCATACTCCGGGAGCGCTTTCGCGATAAAGTTCGGCGGCTCCCCCTGCCAACCATACTTGTTCGGGCTGATATGGAAGTACCCCCATATCTTCGGCAGCGTTGATTCCGGGTCTTTCCACATCCCGCCATACGAGGGACAGTCGATGGCGCCAAAACTGTTGATGTATTCGTAGAACATCTCCGGCACCGTGCCGTAGGTGTTCTGGTCCGGCTGCTGGAGGAATATCGGGAACCCCTGACTGCCATTGCCGAGGATCGGAAACCATTCGTCGTTGTCATCGGCATAGAAATGGAAACCCATCCCGATCTGTTTCAGGTTGCCGCTGCAGATTACCCGTCGCGCCAGCTCGCGGCAGCGGGTCAGGGCAGGCAACAGCATCGCCGCCAGAATGGCAATAATCGCGATCACCACCAGCAACTCGATCAAGGTGAAACGGTTTTGTCTTTTCATTTCTCCTCTCCCTTCCTTGACATGTCCCTCAGGTTTTTTCGGGCTCTTTCGGTCTTTTCCCCTCCTGCTCATCTGCCAGAGCCTTTCCGGCGCAACGGTGTCGTCGAGCCCTGCGCCCCTGCTTCAGGGAAAAGCGCGACCAGGCGCTTTCGACTTTTTGCGGCATTCCGGCGCATATAATCCTCGGCCTTGGCATTCGAAAGCTCGGGAAACATCCATAATATCCAATGCAGCTTTACCGGCGGCTGTTTTGGCCGGCGCTTCGCGGCCGCAGTTCCAGTGGTCTTCGTATCCGCCTCCAGCAGACCCTCCAGCAACTCGTCCTCCTCTTCGTCGTCTTTTGCCTCGAGGCCAATCTCCGGGCCGGTCTTCGGTTTGATCGAGGCGTCGACGATTTTGAGCAAGGACGGGCGTCGGCCAAAGATAGCACGGTCCAACCCGTCTGGCAAGACGAGGATGGCGCCGGGCCCCATTCCCTTCCCGTACGCACGATCGCACAAGGCGTTGCCGGTCAGCCCCCAGTGTTTCTTTTCCGGATCAGTCTTCTGCAGCAGCCCGCCTGGTACGCCGAACCCCTGCGGATAACTGCGGAAGACGACCTCAATCCTGCCGACAGGTTCGTCCGGGTACACGGTGAGCTCCTGGAAAACTCCGGGGTGGTCCGGCGTCATCACGAACGCAAGCTTGATCCGGCCGTAGGGAGTTGCCCAGGCCACGTCGACGCGACCGTTCTCACCAGCGTCCACCTCTTCAATCGTCGTGAGAGCGAACCTGGACGCATCCCGGCCATCAATCTTGACCACTATGTAGCCGTTATAATACCACATATGCGGCCGCGGTTTTCGGAAGCCCAAGCCGGGCGGGTATGGGGCGGCAATTCGGCCCTTTTCCCAGCCGTTGGCTTGCCAATCATCGCAGACCCGATAGATCAATTCGTAGGACTGCAGCCTGTTCGCCAGACTGAAGCCGCCGGTCAGGTGCCACTGGTAATTGAAACGGCCGGGGTTACGCATTCGTTTCCGCTTCAGTTTGTTGACCGCCACTCGCACGCCCTTTACTTGAGCTACGCTTTCTTTGAACGGCGTCCATTTACCCGCTGGCCATCCCGTCAGGGCTTTCTTTACAATGCTGCGTTCTTCAGGAAGCGGGGCAAGGGCTTTTTGAGGGGCTTGACGAATGATGAGTTGCTGCTCGGCCTGAACCCCCGTCAGGGCGTCTCGAACACGCAACCGCCATTTGCCTGGGATCGCATTGAAGGGAATCTGGAACCGTGCCTGGCCCCTCCCTTGCTTGGTTCTGACGTTAAGTCGATCTGCATGCCGTGTCCGCCCCGCCGGGTCTGTAAGAGTAGCGTGCAGGACGTGATCGCCGGGGACGCCGCCATCGGCGATAAGCCTCAACTGCGCCTCCAACACGGCGCCCTGCCCAACCAATGCCGGAGAGCCGATTCGGATCTTCGTGATCCGGTAGGGCAGCAGGGCAAAGGCTTCCGGCCGGCCGGGCTGGAGACCGAAGTTGACCTTGCCGCCCCGGCCCCGGTATTGACCAGTCCGACAGTCGTACACCCGGCGGTCCGCCGCGCAATGCAGCACGGCCGGACGTGTCTGCCAGCGTCTCGGCCCGTGGTGAAAGTAGGCCCCAGTCTCACGCCGGTGTTCGCCTTGCAGCTCGAATGCAGGCGGAACCCGCCAGTAGTCCTGGACCACGCCGAGCAATTGAATCGGGCCGGCGGCGAAGGGATACAGATATACCGTGGATAGTTGCTTGCCATCAACCGTGACCGTCTCGCGCGGCGCCGGGATTCTCGCGGTGGTGAGCAGTGAGGGCAGCCAGGCATGCAAACCGGCCAGATCCGGCTGAAAGGTGAGAAACCACGCCGCACCGCGGCCATGTTCTTTTCGCACTGCTCCGGGCGTGGCGAAGAGCTCCCGGATGAAGCCAGGCGTACCCGCCCGGGCCGTGCGCTTCGCTTCGCCCAGGGCCTGGTATTCGAGCAGCGTCTTGCCTCCCTGGACAAGGATCTCCACCTCGCCACAAGTGGCCCCAGTCATTCTTTTGGGGATCACTGAAGGCGCGACCCCGGCAGGTCGGCGCCCTGTGCAGGGCACGCCGGCACGGAGCTTGCGATGTTCTATCCAGGCTTCCTTTGAATCGGGACTTCTTCGACGCACGATGCCGAACAGGTCTTTCGTCGCGGACCGACAGGCGATTTCTTCCCGGTCGAACGCGGCTTTTTCGCTAGCATTTTGGGACCCTTCCGGCCGGAATAGGCATTTTGGGCCTGCCGTCGCAATCACCTGGCAACCTCTGGCCGCGGCCTTACGCAGGGTTGCCAGCGTGGCATCCGGCATAATCCGGACGTCCGGGAGGATGACCAGACGCGTCGCTTTCTCGACCCCGGTCGAGAGCACCGGGCTGGCGATCACGCGGTACGGGATGTTCATCTGGTTGAGTGCCCGCAGCCATGTGCTCAGTCCGGTCGCGCCGGGCGCGTAAACCACGCGCACGTTACCTGTATCGCGTTTGGCGTGAATGAACTGCTCGGCAAGCCCCTTTTGGAGCAAACGGACTTCCTCGCTCCACCAACGGGTCTCGTGCGTGGTCCGCATATGCGAGGGCAACACGGCGAAGCTGCCTGCCGAATCAAAGTAGCTGACTCCATTGAACTCTTCGAACAGCCAGAGCCACGGCACCGTCCGGCTGTAGGGCTCACTGTCACGCCAGGGCGCATAGTGCGTCCAGCAGGTAAAGATTCCGGACGGCCGGCGCAGACCGCGGTAGAGATCGCGCTCCGTGCCACTCCACAGGTCGGGCGTGTAGAGGTGCGTTGGACTGTATGCCTCGGCAAAATCGAGGGTGCGAAGGAACTGCGCCAGGTCGCCGGGCGTATTCGGCCAGAAGCCGCAGTAGCCCACGCGCGCATCCTTGTCGTGCTGACGTATTGCGGCCGCACCGGTCTCACGCCAGGCAATCGGATCGACGCCGCTTGGTTCATCAGCCAGCGAGTAGCCAAGTGGAGAATAGACTGCCACTTGACGGGCAAATTCGGCAAGCTGCTTGGCGACCTCTTTCCGGGCCGCCACCGGCGATTTCCCGCGATGGCGTTTTAACTCGCCCGCCACGAACACGTTGGTTGGGGCGATGCGCAGACCTTCCTCGCTCACCATCCGGGCCTTGGCCGGGCGCCGTCCAATCGTCGCCATCGCCGTGATGCCCAAATCGCGGAGAAGCGGATAGCGCCAGCGCTCGATCTCGGCCCCGTTCTCCGTGCTCCACAGGATCGTCTGGAACGTCGCCGGATCACGCCGCCGGTCGATGCGTACGTTTACCCAGCCGCGACGCTCGGCAAGGACGTGACCGTCACGCACAAGCAGCACCCGCACGCAGTGCGACACCGCAGAAGAGACCCATCCCGGTACGATGGTCCGGCCTTTTCCCGCCGGACAAGTCACAAGACCCATAAGCCGCTCTTCCGGATCATATATCTGTACCTGAATCCGGTCGCCGGCCGCCACTGTGCCGTTCAGGCCCCATGATACCGGGCAACCTGCACCGGCGGCAATCGTCGGCGGCAACTCGATCCTCGCCAATTCGACCGGCGGCGTCACGTCGAACACGTGCGCGCCGTGGTCAAGCGTCTTGCCGTCGCGCTCCAGCCGGAACACGCACGCAAGATGTCCCCCGCGGGTTGGGGTCAGTCTCGTAATCGCCGCGGGGCCGCCTGTCAGTTGCGTTCGCCCTTCTTGGACTTTCTCGCCGTGAGAAGTGTACAGAGTCCAGCACAGCGTGTCGCCTCGCAGCACGGCGCTGGTAAACCCGATGGCGGTGGTCAGCTCATCCCCCAACCGGACTGCCCGCGTCCCGGACAAGCTCTTGAAACGGACGGCGCCAATCTTGCCGGATGCACTACGAATGAGGCGCGCTGCCAGCCCGTAGGCGAGTTCGGTCGCAAAACGATTGCCCGGGTAGGGCTGCGAACGGGGCACGAACGCATTAAAGAAGGTGTAATGCGAGTCGTAGCTTTCGACGAGAAGTACCGTGCCCTTGCCTGAACGCCAGCGCCGGACCCGGAACCGGTTGCCGCGGAAGTCAATCTGTGAAATGGGCCACACCGGCCGCACCACGGCCGTGACGTCTGCGCCGCGGCCGGTCAGCAACCAGCCCGTCAGCCCCTTATCCCAGCCTTCCTTGCCGAAGACCACTGCGGGCAAGCCATCTTTCACGGCCCGGGCAATGGCCTCGCGGGCAGCCGCCGAGAGATGCAGCCACGGGCGGGGCGATGCCAGGACCACCGCATCATACGGTTTGCGGAGCTCGGCAAAGAGGAACTTCTCAGTAAATGTGTTTGAATAGTTGTCGCCCTTTACGGGTACGGTTGTGGCCTGCAGGTCGAAGCGTTGCGCCAGTTCGTCCGGCTCACGCATAGCTTTGTCGCTGACCAGGAACAGCGCCCTGATCGTCCCGGCCGCATGCCGGTCGAGCCAAGCCCAGTGCGGCGTACTGACCTTCTCGCGCCGTGCCGCGCCATCCGTCCCGGCCGGGACGGATGGGCACAACAGGCAGAGACCGAGCCAGACAGCCGCCACGGCCATTGCAGCCCACGGAATATCATGTAGTTTCACGGATAACAACGTACTACCAACCCAATCCTGGCACATTTTATTCCTGAAGATAGGCTACACCACCCCACCCCAATATCACATGTGCC
>SDBT01014552.1_pt1 | contig 12541 bp, 10 predicted proteins | sample 2277101 | NCBI WGS metagenome assembly SDBT01 (sample SAMN10404973, study PRJNA504765) | marine sediment metagenome | isolation source: marine sediment core GS10_PC15, 103 cmbsf | place: Arctic Ocean: Southern Knipovich Ridge | collected 2010
GGGTAGAAAACTCAGGTTATTTTTACCTCGCCACTGATACTTCATCACGATATCCGTGGGACTTGCAATTATTGAAAAAATGTCGCATTAACATGTTTATGAAGGTTATTATTTATCCAAGGAGAATTGGCCCGTGAATTTATCTCGCAGCGTATTATCTATCTTATCGTGTCTTTTTGATATCGTTTCAGCTTCAGCGACAGCAAACCGTGCCCCTATTTCGTTAACACCAGCTGGCAATCCTCAACAAAACCAAAAACAAATTGAATCATATCCCTTAACTGGCTCTGGCCAAGGTAAAACTCAACAACAGATTGGTGAAAAAGCGCAGCAAACCCAAGGCGATTATCGTTTTCCCGCAACACGGCAAGAATTAGAGCAAGCGGCATCAGACTGTGATCGGCAAGTACAAGCCTTATGGTCGCAGAAGGCACAATTGCCACGCTACCGCCAACCTCTTTTCCAACGCAGCATTGGTGACGCCCAGCAGCGCTGCCGTAAGCTCAAAGAGCTTGCGGAAACGATTAAACTTGCCGATGAGCAGCTATACACCTATCAGCAATGTTTGGGGCAAGCTGAACATTGCTTTGCTGGGGGATAATATTCCCCCATGCGTCCTCCATCCCTCACAGAGCTCTTTAGTGTTGTCACCAGTCTGAGAGGCGTCGGGCCAAAATTTGGTAAGCTGCTACAAAAGCTGTGTGGCTGTCGCATCATTGACCTGTATTGGCATGCACCTATTGGTTATGTGCGCCGACGTTGGGTGCAGCGCCTGGTTGATGCTAGGGTTGATGAAGTGATCACCATTGTTTTACGAGTGCTAGCCCACACTCTTCCTGAAGTTCCCAATAGCAACAAACCTTATCGTATTCGATGTGAGGATCGTACTGGTCGGCAAATTGATTTGGTTTACTTTCACGCCTCCCCTTCTTATCTGCAACGCACCTTACCTGTTGGTCAAACTTTTTTGGTAAGCGGTAAATTTGAATCTTTTTATGGAACTTGGCAAATTACCCACCCTGACTTTGTTGGCCCTATAACTGAGCGTGATAATTGGCAAGGTAGTGAGCCAGTTTACCCTCTAACTCAGGGCATCACCCAGCGCCAGATCAATAAAATTATCCAACAAGCTTTGCCGCGTTGTCCGGAATTACCAGAGTGGCTTGACCCGCGAATGATCGTACAAGAAAGTTGGCCAACCTGGCAGCAGGCGGTAGAAAAACTCCATGCGCCACAGACTGACTATGACTTGGACCCACAAAATCCGGTGCGCAGACGACTGGCCTATGACGAAATGCTGTCCAACCAACTGGCCCTCATATTAATCCGTCAACACCATCAAAAACAAATTGGGAGTTCATTTAAAGGCGATGGACAATTGCGCCGCAAGTTAATTGATATCTTGCCCTACACTCTTACCAATTCACAACAATCGGCACTCAAAGAAATATTTGCCAATATGGAGGCCCCACACCGCATGGTTCGCCTGTTACAAGGTGACGTCGGTAGTGGTAAAACTGTTGTAGCCATGCTAGCTATGTTAAATGCCGTTGAATGTGGCGCCCAAGCTGCCTTACTGGCACCAACCGAAATTCTAGCCCAACAACATGCAGCAACATTAACACCGTGGGCAGAGCAATTAGGAATTAAGATTGGATTACTGACTGGTCGTGGTAAAGCCAAGAAAGAAGTGCTAGCAGGCTTTGCTTCAGGTGATATCCAAATAGCCGTTGGCACCCATGCCCTTATCCAAGAAAGCGTGGAATTTAAGAACCTCGGACTTGCGGTTGTTGATGAGCAACACCGTTTTGGTGTGGATCAGCGGGTGAAACTCAGTGCCAAGGGGCAGAAAGTTGAGATCTTGGTTATGACCGCCACTCCCATTCCGCGCACATTAATGATGGCGGCTTATGGTGACCTGGCCACTTCAAAACTGACCGAAAAGCCAAAAGGTCGCCAAGAAATTATGACCAATGTCATACCTCTCACCCGTTTGGAAACAATAGTCGAAAAAATAAAAACAGCGGTGCAAGAGAGGCGAAAGATATACTGGGTCTGCCCACTCATTGAAGAATCTGAAGCCCTTGATCTGGCGGCAGCCCAAGATCGTTATAATTCTTTGATTATACATTTTCCAGACCAAGTTGGATTGGTCCATGGCCGGATGAAATCAGCCGAAAAAGAGCAAATCATGCAGCAATTTCTAAATGGCGAAATTCGTGTCCTGGTGGCGACTACAGTCATTGAGGTCGGGGTCCATGTTCCCGATGCCACGATCATGATAGTTGAGCATGCCGAGCGTTTTGGTTTGGCGCAATTACACCAGCTTCGTGGACGTATTGGCCGCGGCGAGCAAGCTTCTTCTTGTGTCTTACTCTATGAAGGTCCTTTGACCGAAACCGCCAAAGCACGCCTTAAAATCATGCGAGAAACCAATGACGGCTTTTTAATTGCTGAAGAAGACTGGCGCTTGCGTGGTGGGGGAGAGGCCCTTGGCATCCGCCAAAGTGGCCTACCAAATCTAAAAATTGCCAATTATATATTTCACCAAGATCTACTGGCTATGGCGCACAAAGAAGCCCAGGCTATTATTCAAACAGATCCGCATTTAGATTCACTGCGCGGCAAAGCTTTGAAAAATTTGCTGTACCTGTTTGAGCGAGACCAAACCGTTGAGTATTTGCTGGCGGGGTGAAAGCCGCTTATGTAGTCAATTACTGTTCAATGGACTTTACATAAAAACTGCCTTGACCAGTTTATTTCATTTTTTTAAGTCTTGCAAATTATAGCCGTGTGTATTTTTTGGTAAATTCATTCTGACCATATCCTGGTTGTTCAACTTTTTGAGGCTTTTAAACGTACTCCGTATATATTTTTGGGTACCATTATTTATGTCTTCATTACCATTATTTGATAAATCCAATTCCTCAAGGTTGTCTGCAAGATATAGGTTCCAAGTTTCACGTTTAGAGAGTTTGTTAACATCTATTTGATTATTACTTAGCTCAAGTACTTTTAGGGCTTTATGAGAGAAACACACTTTTTCCTGAATAGTAGGTGTAGAGGTAGTAGGCCATAACCAAGGAAAATAAGATGAACTATTGATATCCTTAGACGAATCAGTTTTATCCCCAAAAGATATATAACACTCTGGACCTTTTTCGAAGACAATAGATTCCAATTGATTGTCGGACACATCCAATTCAATCAGTTGTTTCCATGTGTGTGGTATTTTTATTTCTAAAATTTTGTTTTTGCTCAGATTTAAAAGTTTTAAATTTTTCAAGTCTTCGATAAAAAAAATGTTAACAATTTCATTGTTACTTAAATTTAAATTGGTCAATGTTTCGCTACTTACTGGTAATTTATATGCAGCGTTCATTTGTTCCATTACACTCCACCCCATTAATTGATTGAAAGCTAAATCTAACGACTCAATATTTTGCATTAGCAAAGAAGGTTCAATGATTTTATAAACCCATTTATCTTCTGTCTTATTGAACGTCCAAGATTTGCTTGACTTGGGGTTTAAGTGTTTATCTTTAATTGCTTTGCTATCCAATGAACATGAATTATCTGAGATTTTGGGCTGGAGGGTAGTAATATCATAAGCAGGGAATAAATCATTAACCATGTTTTTCTCGTAACAAAATTTCATTAATTTATTGAGGTTGTCGACAATAGTTTTATAAGAAACGTATTTTTGTTTGTAGGTTTTTGTTAAGTCATTATATTCTTCGTACATATTCTCAATTGTTGGGACGTTTGCAGGGCTGACTTGTTCTTTACGCATATCTTTATAGCCTTGCCAACAATCAATCACTTGCTTGTTTTCTAAAAGCCTATAATCTTTATATAAAGGTTGCTCGTTCGAATCCAATATATAAAGGCTATTACCCAAATCAGTCCCCTGTCGCTCTACTTCCTTTTTATTTTTAGATTTAAAAAAACTCTTCCACACAATTTCCCGTTTATAAGTCCCTCGAGAGGCATGCCACTCCATAAGCCGTTCGTGAACACTTTCTAATGCCAATTTCCATTTTTGCGTATGCATATAATGAATAATTTTTGTAGGATCAATCAATATTTCCTCAGGAGATTCATGAGTGCCAAAATCGACTTTAATACCTGAATACTCAAGTGTCGAATGCTCTTGGTTGAATACGTAGTAATCGTATAAGATTTCATCTGTTGCAGATACAATGCTATGGCTTTTGCTTGTGTCCGATGAATATAGTTTGTTTACGGTGACGGGGATAATTTTGACTGTTGAATCTCTTGTGTTTTGAACATTTGAGTGTCTATCATCTCGAATCCAAGTAACAATTTTATTCGCTGCTTTCAATGCTTGATTGTCAGTGTTGGTTGAATTGTTAGTGTTGATTAAAGAACTATATAGAGTGTTTAAATTGTTCCTACTTTCTTTAAGTACTGCAAGAAATTTATCTTTTCTCTCTGCTCTTTTAATAATTAGCAACACTTGCAAAGAAGTGGGGTTTAATTGAAAGTGATTTATATCCCTGATTAAGTTACTATCGATGGGGAGTTTTGTATTCAGTTTAGCAGCCTCTTCTTTGAAAGATTTATCAGCGGTTGCATAGTAATAATTACTCCATGCCTCTCCAGAGGTAAAAGAAGAATAGTATTCTGTCCCCACTTTGTTCCATCCACACTTTTCTTCATATGCCTGATAGGCTTTTTGTGCTTCTTTCATGACCTCAACGAATTTCGGGTAAAAATCACAATAGAAATCAAGTGTTCTAATGTTGGCTTCCAAATCATATATAAGTCCACAAAGTTTATAAAACGGTAATTCGTCCCTAACGGGATAAAAATATCTATATTTTTCAACTTCAGCAAAGTCATGTATCAGCTCAATTTCAGTTTGAATTTCAGGATGAGTCTCTGAACAATAAGGAATTAAACGTTTCAAGCCCTTTACCCATTTGTACTTTTCCGGATTATATGGATCAGGGTTGAATTTCTCAAATACTTCTATTTGTTCCGCTGTCCATATGTTTTTACGTTCACCATCGGCTGTTACATATTGTGCTCCAGAAGAATAATATTTGTTGTTAAGTTCTTGTGGGGATAAATTGTTATTGTCAGATTTTAGTTCCTTTCCCAACGCACCCACGGGAAGAGAGCACTGTTTCATGTAAATAATATCTGTGTTGATAATATTTGGCACTTTTTGCAATGGGGGCACAGAGATTATGAATTTATTTTTGACTTCCTTATGTACCTCATCAGATGCATCAACAACTCCTATAATTAATAGCACCCATATAAAGCCTAATATAAGCAAGGTTGATAGCCGTTCCATGTAATTTTGTCCCCTAGTTTTTTTGTATCAAATTAGTCTAGCATAATTCGAATCAGGGTAAAAATGCTCAAAGCTGGTAAGGTAAGCCCCTTACAGGCATCAACGATTGACACTATTGTGCTACAAGTTCTCGTAACAGATGGATTAGAGATTTTTGTGCTGTAGGATTAAGGGTTCTAAAAAACTGTTCATCAACCCCTTCAACAACCGGTACTAAATCACGGATTAGCTCTTTTCCTGTCTGAGTCAGGGTTACTTTTTTAGCGCGGGTATCTTGTTGATGTTCTTCCCTTGTTGCCAATTCCATAGAAGCCAACTTTTTCAAAGATTGGGAAACTGTCATCTTGTCTAGTTTTGAGAGCCTGGCGATATTGATCTGTGTAGATTCCTCTTGATGTTCATCAAACCACTGCACCATTGCCAAAATCACAAATTGAGCATGGGAGATATTATAGGGAGCCAGTGCCTTTTTTATGTGTCGTTGCCAAGTAATGGTTGTTTGCCACAGCAAAAATCCTGGGCTGTCCTCGGCATTTTCAAAACCAAATGCTGAATCAGGCATTAGCAGATCTCGCAAGTGCTACTAGGGCATCCATTTTTTGTTCTGCGGTGTCTGCAACATTTCTAGCTACTAATTTGATCCACAAAAATTTGAGCAATCCAGTGACAATTACAGTGTTTGTCAGACGCAATCCATCTTTAGTTTCTTCTAATTGGTGGGCATCGAACATCTTTGCGCCAAAAAATTTAGTGCAATCTATAAATTCTTTGCCATCTTCAATGGCTATCAGTTTAATTTTAACTGATGGAGCGCCCTTAGGCTTCAGTCTAAATTTATTGCCTACGATGAATTCTCCTTCCAATTTGCAGTAATCTAATTCTCCATGCCATTTGGGCCAGTTGTTGATATCCGTCCACAATCGCCAAACGTCTTCTTTTTTTACATTCTGGTAAACTTTGCTACATTCACGAGTCCACATTTTACATGTCACTTTCTGTAAATAATTTTATTATATGTATGCATACAATATGCGAGCCGTAAAGTCAACATGATATATTTTCTGAATAACTTGATGGGTTTAATGCTGTCCCCGAAACTATTTATATGCACAATCCCTGTGCATGGTTTAGATGCTTTTATATTTATCAACCCCTGTCTTTTATGATAGCAATAAATGAATGATGCCTCTATAGTCAGATGTAAGACAATCAATGTAACTGCGTATTTTAAGATTAAATAATATTGACATCATCTACCGAAATCCTTATATTTATAATAATACATTGTTTCAGAATTTAACAAATATATTTTTTTAAAGATTATTATTATGAACAGAAAAATTTTAACGACATTTTTTACCTTCGCTGCCTTCGTAACAGTATTTAATATTAATGTTCATGCTTCAGAACATGCAACTGATTCACTTGATCAAGATTGGGGCAAGAAAGAAATTGCGTACAAAACAGAAAATCATGAAGGCTTTATCTGCAATCACCATAAAATTATTAATACAAAAGCTGCTCACCAAAATGGAATCTATGGAAAAGGTATCAAAATTGGAATTATCGATTGTGGTTGGTTTAATTGCCAAGGAGATACAAAAAAACAACTGACAAAATCAACAATAGAGAGGCTCGCAAATTTACAACTAAATGAAAATGAAAATGAAAAAGAAGGTGATTTATGGGGACACAGCAATCTTGTCGCAAGTATAATAGCTGGTAAACATGGGATTGCCCCTCAAGCCGAACTTGAAGTTTTTTCTGCACCATACGACAGTGAAGGACAGAATTTTGTCGATTGGACTGTAGACGCCATTAAACAGGCCATTACAGCTAAAGTTGATTTCATCAACATGTCTATTGGATGGGGCAAACAAGATGAACAATTCCCTGAGGAATTAAAAAAAGCCTTATATGCAGCGAGAGATGCGGGAATTGGTGTCCTTATCGCAGCTTCAAATGATAACTCTAAAGAAGAAAAGGTAGCTCTGGGAAAGAATATGTATATAGGGATAGGTGAATTTCTCAAAGAAATGAATGGATACGCCAGGATGGTTGTCGCAACAAAGTATACCGATGGGGGCTGGGGCCGTGAAGAACATTGGGAAGATAGCAATAGTTTATTCGGTCCAATTATTCAAAATTATGGAAATGCAGCCCCAGGAAAAGATATTCTTTCATGTGGTGCTAATTGTGAAGAAGTTGTCTGGTCTGGCACTTCTGCCGCGACTCCTATTATCACAGCTGTCGCAGCTTTGGCCAAGTGTAATTTCCGTAATTTAAATAATGCTGACATTCTAAATATTGTAGCTAACTCTTCACGAAAAACACCGCTTTATTTTCTTAAGAATGTAGATGTCAAAATTAAAAGAGGTGCTTATAAGAATTTGGAAAATAGTTTCAACTCTGGCAAGACATTGAAAGAAAAGTTTGTTTGGTCAAGACAGCGGAATTATGCGGTAACAGGTAAGAATTATGAGAACTTCAAACAATATGTATGTGAAAAAGTCGGTCCATTAAATCCTTACAACTTTGGCCAAGGGGTCGTCGATATTCAAAATGTCCTCAATACTGAAATTAAGGAAAAATAGAAAAGGCCTAAAAACCAATGGCACTAACTTAAGCACATCAGTCGGGAAATGAGGATAAAAACAATAGCTTGTAATGTCAGGATAAGCAGTCATGTTATTTTCCATTGCATAATTCCTTATGTGGGTAAAAACTTACCAAGTACTGGCCCCCCGAAGCTCGCTTGTCTAACTTAGGTAGTATTAGCTGGTTTGCACCCGAAGCTTTAGCGTAGTGAGATGGCGGAGGGGATGGGATTCGAACCCACGATACGGTATAAACCGTATAACGGTTTAGCAAACCGCCGCCTTCAGCCGCTCGGCCACCCCTCCTTTTTGTAAAAAGCAAAAAGAACAATGTTACTACCTAACCTTCAAGCTGATGAATTGTCAACGAAAAAAGGTATAAATCTCTCATACCGTTTTCTGATCATACCCACATATATCGTATATTGGGCACTGACCACAAAGCGGGCGAGGTGCTTTGCAAATATATCGTCCATGCAATACCAACCAATGGTGCGCATCAAGCAACCACTTCTTCGGTACGTTTTTTATTAAACCCTTTTCAACCGCAAGTGGCGTTTTGCCAGGGCTTAGTCCAGTTCGGTTACATACACGACAGAGGTGTGTATCAACTGCAACGGTTGGTTGACCAAAGATCGTGTTGAGGACTACATTGGCAGATTTGCGCCCTACACCGGCTAAAGATTCAAGGTCTTGCCGGCTATTGGGGACTTGCCCTGCATAATCATCTATCAATTTCTGACTCAATTTGATGATGTTGCGGGCCTTGGTATTAAACAATCCAATGGTTTTGATTTTCTCCCGTAATTTTTCTTCCCCCAGTTCAACCATTTTTTGCGGCGTATCGACTTCGTTAAACAAATGCTGGGTGGCTTTGTTGACTCCTTTGTCGGTCGCTTGCGCCGACAACACAACGGCAACAAGCAAGGTGTAAGCATTGCTATAATTTAGCTCAGTGGTGGGGTGCGGGTTTGCTTGCTGCAATATTGCAAACAATTGATTAATTTTCTGCACAGAAAGCATTACAGGAGTGACTTTAAACGGTTCGCTATTTCGTCAGGTGATGTCGCGTGGTTAAAGTGAGCCACAAAACGTCCCTGTCGATCCATTAAGTAGATAATCGAAGAATGGTCCATCAAATAATCACTTGTGGTGACATCTGGTTTTGCTTTAGCAGCATATACACGATAGGATTTCTTCGCCTGTTCCACTGCTTGCTTTGAACCAGTGAGCATCACCAACTGTGGGTGGTAATTTTGGTGATACAGGGCAAGTTGCTCTTGAGTATCGCGCTCTGGGTCAACGGTAATAAAAAGGGGAGTAACTTCCTTGCTTTTGGAGCCAAGCTGATTTAGAGCTTCTGTCATGGCGATTAAAGCTGTGGGGCAAATATCTGGGCAAAAGGTATAGCCAAAATAAACCAGCATATACTTACCGCGAAAATCTGTGTCCCTACGCTGCACCCCTTGGTGATCTTTGAGAGAAAAGAAACCGCCAATTTTGGCTTGCCCACTTGCAGGTTTGTCGGTAACTTGCGCCACGCCACCGTCCTCTTTTGCCTGCAGGTCGTGGCTGAAAAAAAGACAAGCACATAATAAAATTGTAAACCACATAAGTTTTACTCCACTTGTTAGCTTTGAGCGTCTACACGCAATACGTAGTTTGGTTTTACCTTGTTTTGTTTACGAACTCAATGCTACGAGGTTGCTTGTGGGGTGGGGTGTTAGTTTTCAAGGTTTTGTAAGTGTTCTGTGCATACGTTCTAAAATGTTAGAGATATTTTGCCCCGTCACGGCCGAGATAGGCACGACCTCCTGGTTAACGTTTGCTTGTAACTCTTTACACTTTTCAGCAACCTGCTCTGGACTCAAAGCGTCACATTTGTTCAAAACAATGATTTCTGGTTTCTCACTTAGTCCTTGTCCATAGAGTTGCAACTCTTGGCGAATGGTTTGGTACGCTTCTGTAATATTTTCTAACGTACCGTCTATAATATGTAACAATACTCGACACCGTTCAATATGGCCTAAGAAACGATCGCCGAGACCGCTACCTTGGTGGGCACCCGCAATAAGTCCTGGGATATCAGCGACCACAAATTCGTGATCCTGCCAATTCACCACTCCAAGCTGTGGTATGAGCGTGGTAAAAGGGTAGTCGGCAATCTTAGGACGAGCCCGCGAAACATGAGATAAGAAAGTTGATTTACCAGCGTTTGGCAAACCGATAATTCCTACATCTGCTAGTAGTTTTAAACGTAGCCATACCCAAAGTACTTCACCTTTCTCTCCGGGGATATACCTTCTGGGAGCGCGATTGGTTGATGACTTAAAGTGGGTATTGCCGAGTCCCCCCTTGCCGCCTTTCAAAAAAACTATCCTTTGTTCCTCAGACGTCAGGTCCATGAGTTCGGTTTCTTTATCCTCTGCCAACACTTGGGTCCCAAGTGGAACGCGGATAATCAGGTCCTTGCCCGCTGCTCCCGTGCGCTTAACAGATCGACCATTACTGCCACGCTGCGCCTTGAAATGTTGGGCATAACGATAATCAATGAGGGTATTGAGCGCAGAGGTGGTTTCGAAGATAATACTACCACCACGCCCACCATCGCCACCATCTGGCCCACCAAATTCAACATACTTCTCGCGACGGAAACTTGCGCATCCATTGCCACCGTCACCACTTTTCAGGTAAATCTTTGCTTCATCTAAGAATTTCATACTTTATAAAATAAGGGTGATTGTCTTGAAATGCAACAAAACACTACCATTCTTGTTTTGTTTTCCGTCAAAAAAACAAAAACAATCTAACAATGAGTCACAAAATCATTGAAACCCAACCTAATTTAGGGGTAAGTTGGGCTATATTTTTATAATGCTAAGCAATTTGGTAATTTATCACTATGAGTAACACCTTCAAATCGTCTTTAGCCAACCTCAACACCAGACTGACCCTCAAGCTTTTTGGAATTGGGGTTCTTATCCTTATCATGCTAATCCCAAGCCTTTTTGTTTATAACATTATCTTTGAGCGAACAAATTATCAGCATTCAGTAATCCAAGAAATTTATAATGGATGGGGGAATGAACAAACAATCACCGGCCCCTTCATGGTTATTCCTTATCAGGAAGGAAACAACGCACAAGATTCAAAAGACCCCCAAATATCTTACCAGATTCTCTTGCCCCAACAGCTTGAAACAAGCAGCCAACTTCACCCTAAAATTTTGTATCGAGGTATTTATAAGGGCGTTGTTTACAAAAGCGAGAATCAATTAAAAGGTAAGTTTGACTTATCTGCATTACCCAGCCGAAACTACCTTTTTAATAAAACACAACTGTGTATGGGGATTTCAGATGTCCGGGGAATTGAATGTGAACCTCAAATGATTTGGAATGGACAGCAACTTACCTTCGAACCAGGAACGCATGTATCTCTACACTATAATGGAGTTCATAGCAGCCTTCCTTTAACAAAAGAATCACAAATCATCCCTTTCACAATCGATTTAACTCTAAAAGGCGGGGGAACATTCCAGGTCATCCCTCTTGCCAAAAAGAATACTTTCAAAGTTAGTTCTGAGTGGCCAGACCCCAGTTTTATAGGAGGTTACTTGCCTAATTATCGCCACATTACAGATCAAGGGTTTGAAGCTGAATGGACAATCCCTCATCATGCACGCAGTTATCCACAAACTTTCTCAGTTAAGGAATTTTCGAATAGCGGCATTCCCCAAAACATCTTGCAATCTGCTCATGGTGTGAAACTCCTATCATTAAACACTAATTATGGATCTGTAGAAAAATCCCTAAAATATTTTATCCTTATTGTGATTGCTACATTTACCGTTTATTTCTTGTTTGAAGTCTTACTGAAAGTACCTTTTCATGCGTTTCAATATATGCTGATAGGAGCAAGCCTTTTGACGTTTTACTTACTACTTTTGTCTTTGAGTGAATATATGTCCTTTACCTTTTCCTATATAGCCTCTGCTATTGCCGTTATCATGCAAATTATTTTCTATACACGAAGTCGCATCACACAAAAAAGCGGGCTCATAGCTTTAGCTGCAGTTTTATCAGCCTGCTACGGCTTTCTATTCATCACCCTCAGAATGGTAGATTATGCATTATTGGTGGGAGCCTTTGGCTTCTTTATTGCCCTTGGAATTATCATGTACGTCACGCGTAATCTGCGCTGGTATGAAGGGAAATAAAAGCATTGATAAGAATGCTGTTGGAGCATTCTATGAAATCAAACCTTCCAGAAAGTAATCAAGTTTGATACGATCGCTGACAATGACCTGCAATTTACGTAAATTGCAGAAAGCATCATGTTTTAGATTAGGGCAATAACGGATTTTGATATGACAGCTTGTGCAACAGTAGTTGAGAGTAACAAACATGGCTTGCCGCGCATGGAGGAGTCCTCTCCAAACACAACATTTAGTCTTGCGCTTTCACCATCTGGTCATTTACATCTTTATGATGATTACGAGACCCAAGAATTAGTCCCAGTGCCGTTAGCTAACAAGATTAGAAGTTTACTTGAGTCAGGTGGTGATATAGGAGTTTCAGCAACAGGGTTGTTGCGCTTTGCTATCACAAATTTCAGCTCT
>SDBT01014553.1_pt1 | contig 12540 bp, 12 predicted proteins | sample 2277101 | NCBI WGS metagenome assembly SDBT01 (sample SAMN10404973, study PRJNA504765) | marine sediment metagenome | isolation source: marine sediment core GS10_PC15, 103 cmbsf | place: Arctic Ocean: Southern Knipovich Ridge | collected 2010
GAATGATAAATATTAAATAAAACCAATTATAATACAACCCGAATAGGAATGAGTGACATAATGGCTGGTACGGGTGGTGGCCAGATTTAGAGAGTATTTGATATAGGATTGAATAAGAAAGCTATATAAATTCTGGATCTTCAACTTTCAAGAAGATTCCAACAAATAGTTATTTTAGGAGGGAAATGATATGTACGGATGGAGAGGAAGGTTGGGTTTAATTTTGCCCAATGTTAATACTGTAATGGAACCTGAGTTTAATTCTGTTTTGCCGGAGGGTGTTACCTGTTATGTGTCTAGGGTAATTCTGCGGGGGAAATTTAACCTTTCAACTTTAGTCGAAATGGCAGAAGGAATAGAACGGGCAGCCGAGGAACTTAAACCCGTGGTTGATGTTATTGGATACGGATGTACCAGTGGGAGTTTTGCAAAAGCTAGGGGTTGGGATCAAGAGTTAATTGAGCGCATAAAAAAAACCTCTGGGCATTCCGCGACTACTACTGCTACTTCACTGATAGAGGCCCTGAAGACTTTAAAAATAGAAAAATTAGCCTTAGCTACCCCTTATACACAAGAGGTAAATGAACGGCAGAAGGAATTTTTAGAGAATGAAGGATTTAATGTTGTGAACATGAAAGGATTAGATGTTAAGGAACATGGAGGTCAGGCTATTTATTATCCTTCTGATTCTTTTCGTTTGGCAAAAGAAGTGGTTACCCCAAATTCTGATGCTATTTTGATTAGCTGTACAAATTTTCGCACCTTTGAGATAATAGAGCCTCTGGAAAATGATCTCGGCATACCTGTTGTAACATCCAATCAAGCGACCTTATGGGCGTTGTTGCGAATGCTTAATATACAAAATGCAATAAATGGCTTGGGAAGATTATTCCACAAATAAAAGAATTGCTGGGTTAAAGTTGAGTATTAAATTGAGAGAATTAAATTTTTATCATAAGGAACCTAAAAAAGATACAAGAATTAGGGATAAAGAGGACCACTAGGAGATACTAATTTAGTGGAAAGCATAACAAATTATCAAACGAGAAAGAATAGTAATGGTATTAAGTTTTCTTATCTACGCAAAAAAATTGAGGGATTTTACTATTCCTCTAACTATATAATTTATTTTTAGCATGAAGAAAGTCATTTGACTATTCTAATATTTATAAATTGTTTTCTAATTATAAAATGCATTTTTACATTGTAGATCCGAGAATTCTACTAGGAAGCTTATAAATCTAATCGCTTAATAAAACCATAAACCACTTGATGGAAAATCCTCACGATATAATTTACGGCCTTAATGATCGACCGTAACCGCCAGGGGATTAGCAATCAGGTCAAACTAAAAGATAAAGGGATTAAAAGGGCGGGAGCAATAGAATCAAACGTAAATAAGCTGATAGCCTCTCGCTTTAAAAAAAGAGGGATGAGCTGGAGTATACCGGGAGCCCTGGCTCTCCTAAAGATAAAAGAGACTGTCATAAATAACGAATAGGATAAATGGTGGGAGACCGAAAGAGAGAGAAATATTAAAGCAGGTAAATATAAACCACCTCTGCCTGCTTCCTACTTTAAGGAAGAAACAGAAACTTCTCCTCTTATAGAAGTAAGTCTACCGGCTTTAAGAGGAGCGGATCAGGGTAAACCCTGGGCGGGTGTTTTACGTAAACTTACTGAAGTAGGATATTATTAATCAGTTAAAGAAAATACAAGAAAGAAGATTAAAATGTATTGCTATAACCTAAATAAAATAAGGACAATTATGCTTATTGGTAAAAACAATAAGCCTTAATAGAACAAGGGGTAAGTCTACCCAGAACCAGAAGAGTTTTTTTCACCAAAGAAAACTACCCCCAAAAGGTTGACACAGACGAGGCAATTCGAGTTCTTGACACCAACGCAATTGATAGAGCCTAATTTTATTAGGGGTTTTAAAGAAAAAGACTTGCCAAAAGGTAAATAAATAAGTATTGAAGAACGTCCTGCTGAAGTAGCAGATCGGACCATTCCTGGTCACTGGGAAGGCAGCTCTGTCATGACAATATGGTTGACCAATTGGTTGAATTTATAATTGATTTAAAAAATAAAAAATAGGAGTATTAGAATAATGAGAAGGTATAAGAGTGATATCTTAGTTATCGGCGGCGGTGGAGCAGGTCTTATGGCGGCTTATGAAGCAACAAAACATAATGTTAAGGTTGCGGTAGTTAACAAAGGTAAAGTTCAAAGGACTGGTGCAACTATTATGGCTCCAGGTGCTATATCTGCTGTAGATGATAGGTGGAAAACGGAAGGAGATAGTAAAGAACTTTTTATTGAGGATACCATTAAAGGTGGCCGTTATTTAAATAACCAAGATCTAGTTAAAATATTAGCTGAAAGATCTCCATCTTTAGTACTAGAACTTGAAAGAATGGGTGCCATTTTCCAAAGAGACATGATAGGAGAAAAATATATGCTCCGTACTGATGGTGGGCACACATATGCTAGATGTCCATACTTGGAAGATCGTACTGGACGGGAAATGGTTAGGGCAATGGTTAGCGAACTTACAAAAAGAGGTATACCCTTTTATGAGAATATTATAATCACGAGATTAATTAAAAAGGATAACAAAATAGCTGGAGCTACTGGCATATGTTCAAAAACACTTGAACCCATTTTGTTTGAATGTAAAGCAATTATTTTAGCTACAGGTGGAGCAGGATCAATTTATGAAAATACAGACAATTCTATTGATTTAACTGGCGATGGGTATGCTTTGGCTTTGGAGGCAGGAGCCACTCTGCGCGACATGGAATTTGTCCAATTTTATCCAATAGGATTTTTGTTTCCGCCATCTTTTAAAGGAATGTTAGCTGGATTTACATATTACTCTAGGTTATACAATTCTAAAGGAGAAAGATTTATGGAAAGGTACGATCCCGAAAAGTTAGAATTGTCCACAAGAGACAGAGTTTCAAGGGCTATTATGCAAGAAATAATTGAGGGACGTGGAACTCCCTTAGGAGGAGTATATATGGATTTATCTTTCAATGAGCCTGGTTTTATAAAGAAGATGACTCCGGGACTTTATAAAACTTACACGAATTTGGGAATTAATCCCGAAAAGGATCAAATAGAAATAGCCCCAACCGTTCACTTTTTTATGGGTGGATTGGAGGTAAATACAAAATGGGAAACTTCTGTACCAGGTTTATATGCTGCTGGAGAGGTATCAGGAGGAATGCATGGTGCAAATCGTTTAGGTCAAAATGCTCTAGCTGAAATATTGGTATCAGGGGTAATTTCCGGGGAAAATTCTGCTCAGTATGCTTTTAAAAGCGAAGTAACTTATTTAAATCCTTTGGAAACTAAAAAGGAAGAAGAGTTAGTTGAAGAAATTATGAATCAAAAAAGAGGCTATACGCCAAGTCAAGTTAGAAAAATACTTAAAGAAATAATGAAAAAAAATGTAGGCATTTATAGAACTGAAGAATCATTAAACGAAGCACTAAATGAGGTGGAAAGACTCGAAAAGACAACTATAAAAATATCATCTAAATCCAAATATATGAATAGAGAATTGCTTGAAGCTATTGAAAATAAAAATATGATTATTACTGCTAAAAGTGTAATCATATCTGCTATTCAAAGAAAAGAAAGTCGTGGAGCTCATTTTAGGAGGGATTATCCAAAGCTTGATAATTTAAACTACTTATTAAACCTACTCATTACAAAAAAAGAAGGTCGTCTTTTAGTAAACAGCAGACTTGTTGATTTAAAAAATATTAGGATTGGAGGTGTAAGCAATGAAAGAAATAGTAAAAATTCTTCGATTTAATCCTGAAATTGATGGAAAACCTTATTACCAAGATTTTGAATACGATTATAAAGAAGGAATGACTGTCCTAGATGTATTAAATTACATCTATGAAAAAATTGACTCAACTTTAAGTTATTCTTATGGTTGCCGTAATGGACACTGTGGGTTATGTGGGGTTATGGTTGATGGTAAAGCAGTCCTCTCATGTAAAACATCAGCATTCCCAAAAATTAAAATTGAACCTTTAAGAAATATAAGAGTTATAAAAGACTTAGTTATTGATAGGGAAGATTATGAGAAAAGATTTGCTAAGTTAAGACTTTTTCTCGAAAGACAATGTGAACCTGCACACGAGCCTGAAAAAATCGACATGGTGAAATTTGAAAAATTTAAAATTGCTAGTAGGTGCGTTGAATGCTTTTGTTGTGTATCGGCATGTCCAGAATTTACAAAGGATTCACATTTATTTGAAGGACCATTAGCTTATATATTAGAAGCACGACACTTATTTGACCCGAGAGATGAACTAAATAGAACCGTTCTGCTTAATAGTCAAGGTATTCATAGATGTTCAGAATGTGGATTATGCTCAAATGTATGTATGCACGAGGTTGATCCGGCAGGTATTATTAAGGAAATTAAAAATATGTGGTAAATAAGGAGGATATTAAATATCAAATAATATCAAAACACAAAAATTAAGTAATGGTTACTACCCAAAAACTACTCTAAAGTACCCATATTTCAAAAATATTACAAATAATATCAAATAATACTACCTGTAGGGCTAAATTATTTTACTTATAGCACCTTGAAAACTTAATCAGCAAAAATCACTAAAACCCTTTATTTTATTAGTGTTTTGTGCTATTATGAATTATAAGAATACTAATAAATAAAGGAGAGTTTCCATGTCCTTTCAACTAAATAACGCCCAACAAATGGCCTTATATGATCCCCTATTATCACTTACCGAAAGAGAAATGAAACATCTTAAAAGTTCCTCGGCAGAAATCTTTAGTAAAAAGATATTCCCTTTCATAAAGGAAGATAGGTTTAGCGTATTATATAGTGACAATCCTGCTTTCCGGCCAAATAATAGAGAGATATTTAACCAATCAGATGAGGAAGCCCTTAATTCCTTACTCTTTGATATCAGGTACCAGCATGCACTACATACTACCAGCTTTCAAGAACAGCCGATATCTAAAAATAGCCTGACCAACTTTCGGATAGCGGTATATAGATACAACCAAGAACACGGGATTGACCTTATCTAAAAAGAGGTAGAATCTCAGGCCAAAACTTTCTCTAAACTACTTAAAATAGATAGTAAGACCGTCCGGATGGATTCCCTGATGATAAGCTCTTCTTGTAAAAAATTATCTCGTTTAGAGATTATCTACTCTACAGTTTTAAGACTCATAAAGGTAATAGATAAAAATACTGCCTTACCAGAGAAGAAATACATAAATTATACGGCAATAGGATGATAGAAGGCTATGACTTACAAAAAAATACCTACAGTGACCAGAGATTCGCCCAAGAGGCTATAGAAAAATTAGAAGATACTACCCTCCTGGTAGATGGGGCCTATTATTCAGAATATATAGAAAAGTCGGCCAGAGACAAAGGTATAAAGATGATTCCTACCAATCTCATCGGAGGAGGCAAAAATAATAATTCTGATAAATTTGCGATAGAGGAGGAAGAACATCTGCTAAAGAAATGCCCCTCTGGTTATAAGCCTATAACCAGTAAGTTTAAAGAAGGATCCTGTAGGGCACATTTTGATAAGAAACACTGTAGTAGTTGTCCCCTACGTAAAGATTGTCCGGTAGTAAAACAGAAGAAGAGTTATCTCTTTAAAGTATCAGAGAAAACCTTACATCGCTCTCGACTTATCACTAAGATGGGAACCTCCGAGTACCAGGAGTTGGCCAGGAAAAGAACCGGAATCGAGGGTATTCCCTCGGCACTTCGCAGGAGGTACAAGATAGATCATCTGCCGGTAAGGGGAGAAGTATGTTCAAAGATGTGGTTAGGGTTTAAGATATCGGCCATAAACTGTAAGAGATTGATAAAAGGGTTGATGAATAAGCCAATACCTGAGCTTTCTACTCTTTCATTTAACCATTCGTTATCGCTATTTAGTTTTCAAAGGGCATATAAAGTTAATTTTGCTGTTCAGGTTATATATGTTGTGGTAAATAGTTAGTTTTTGGGAAACAACCATAATAATATTGCAAGAAATTCAAATCTTTTTTTAATTAAACTTATTTCAGGAGGTATAAATATGGAAAAGATAAAATTTGGAATAGCTATTCCGACTGGTGGAGAAGGATTAATGTATCCTATTCCCTTTGCTAAAGCCAGAGATAACATAAAAATAGCTATAGAAGCAGAAAAATTTGGTTATGATTCAGTTTGGGGAAACGATCATATTATTACTCAAGAATATGTCAGGAAGGAATTTAGTCAAGCCCCTAACTATTATTCTCCACTAATAACTTTGGCATCAATAGCAGAAAATACTAATAAATTGAAAATTGCAATTGCTTTGCTGGTAATACCTCTTAGAAATCCTTTGATGATAGCAAAGGAACTGGCAACAATTGATCATCTTTCCGGGGGAAGGCTTATAGTGGGAGTAGGTATAGGAGCTTATAGAGAAGAGTTTGAATCACTATACGGTGGAAGAGCTAACAAAATGAAAAGAGGCAATATGCTCGATGAAAGTCTTGAAATTTTACAAAAGCTTTTTAATGAAGACACTGTTACTTATAAAGGAGAATATTTTGATATTGTTAAAGCACAATCATATCCAAAACCTATTCAAAATCCGTTTCCATTCTATATAGGAGGGAACTCACTTAAAGGTAGAGAAAGAACAGCAAAATTTGGGCAAGGATGGTTGCCGGCAGTACTAACTCCTGAGGAAGTAAGAAGTGGCATACAAGAAATTAAAATTTACTGTGAAAAAAATAGTAGAGAGTATAAAAATATTGATATTGCGCCACAGCTTTCATGCTCAATAGGAAGAACTCATACGGAAGCAGTTAAAAAATTTCAAAGATCTCAAATATATAAGCATTTGGAATCTTTAAAGAAATCAACTTTAAAAAACCAAGTTACAAGCTCTTATGAATCAAGAAATTTGATCGGAACACCTGATGAAATATGTGAGCAAGTTCAAAAATATATTGATGCAGGTGTAACTACTTTTTCTGCAATGTTATTTACAGGTAATACAGTAGAGGAAATGATAGAATCAATGGAGTTTTTTTCAGAAGAAGTGATATCAAAATTTAATAAATAATTATTGGAGTTTAGGAGGTAATTAAAGATGATTTCTTTAGGAGATTATAAATGTAGAAGAATAAATAAATCAATGGATAATTTTGGTTTGGATGCTATGATAGCATCCTTACCTTCAAATATTTACTATTTGTCAGAATATAGAAGCATAGGGCAGGAAATATTAAATCCCGTTCAAGTATATTTTCTATATAATAAAAAAAATCAAAAAAAAGCAATAGTAGCACCTCTAGCAGAAGTACCGTCGATTATTGAAGCAATGTGTGATGTAGAAGTCTATTGTTATGGTGATTTTTACTTTGCATATAACGATAAAGCAATAGGTTATGAAAATATAAGAAAAATTACTGAAAGAAATTTTAAACTTCCTAATGAAGCATTAATCACAGCAATAAGAGGTATTGGAATTGAAAAGGGGAAAGTAGGTTTTGACGAAAGCAGGGTTAATCCTCAAACATGGAATAGAGTGTGTTCTGAGTATACTAAAATAAAATTTTATCCAAGTGCTGCTTTATTTGCAAATATTCGTAAGATTAAACACCCAGATGAAATCGCTTTACTTGAACATTCAGCGGAAATAGCGGAAGAGTCTATTATGGAAATTATAAAAAATATTGATATAGGGTTATCAGAGGATGAAATAGGAAAAATGTACATTAATGAAGTTGTGAAAAGAAAAGCCCAACCGCATTTTAATGTAATTACAATTGATGAAAGAAGTGCTTATTCTGATACAGTTAATACTGAAAAGAAAATTAGAGATGGCAGTATTTTAAGATTTGATGTTGGTTGTATATACAAAGGTTATTGTTCAGACATGGCTAGAACTTTAGTTATTAGTAATTATGATAATAGATATAAAGAGTACTATAATTATTTGTTAGAAGGAGAAGAAGCATCCATTGATGCGATAAAACCTGGAGTTATTTCGGAAAAAATATTTGACATTGCAGTTTCAACTGTTAGAAAAGGAATTCCACATTATAAGAGAAATCATTGTGGTCACGGTATTGGACTAGAAGTTTATGATCCTCCCTCAATAGCTCCTGGGGTTTTAGATAAAATACAGGCTGGTATGGTATTATCTATAGAAACACCATATTATGAACTTGGTTGGGGTGGAGTTCAGGTGGAAGATACAATAGTTGTTGAAAAAAAAGGATGTAGATATCTTACAAAATCTAGTAGAAAATTGATCGAGAAGTGAAAATAAAATGATGAAATTCAACTATATTAAGTGTAAAAAATAAAATAAAAATATTAAGGTATATGGTTAAAAATTAGACCTACCTCTAATAAATAGGCTTTCAGAAAACTTTAGAAGGTTAAAAACCTTACCTCCAAACTCCTAAAAAATCGATAAAATGAGTAGAAATTAGTCAATAACCTTTCTAAAAACCTTACCTGGTAAGGGGGGTTAATAAGGTGGAAGTGAAGAAAAAATAGAGGTCCTCTTATAAAAATGAAAGGAAGTGAAAACTTTTGAAAAGTAATCAGTTGAACTTTGGTATACAAATCTTTGGGGGAAATGACCTACGGAAGACTATTGATATAGTTAAGAGGGCTGAAGAATTAGGATTTACCCATTGTTGGATAACAGAAGATTATTTCTATGGTGGAGCTTTTTCAACTGCAAGTGCTTGCGCAGTAAATACTACTAAAATAAATATAGGTATTGGTGTAGTAAATCCTTTTACAAGACATCCTGCTCTAACTGCGATGGAATTTGGAGCCTTTGACTTAGTAGCGGAAGGAAGAGGTATATTAGGTATGGGTACTAGCAACAAACGATGGATAGAAGAACAAATGGGGATACCTTTTGTTAAACCTTTGAAAACTTTAGATGAGTCTATTCAAATAATAAAAAAATTATTTAGTAACGGAGAAGTCAAGTTTTCTGGGGATATTTTTAATACCGGGAAAATAAAGTTGGGTTTTAAACCTTATAAAAAAGATATTCCATTTTTTTTAGGGCTAAAAGGTCCTAAAGCATTAAAACTATCTGGGAAAATTGCAGATGGTGTATTGTTATCGATAATGACATCAAAAGAGTATATAAAATATGCAAAGAAGCAAATTGTAAAAGGAGTAAAAGATGCAGAAAGAAAACCAGAAGATATAAAAATTGCAGCATATCTTGTAATTAATATATCTGAAAATAGGGATAAGGCTAGAGGGCAAGTCAAGCCTTTAATTGGTAAATATCTAGGTATTCATGGCGTTCATCCAATTTTAACTTCAAGTGGTATGGCTGAAGAGGAAATATTACCATTTAGAAAAGCACTATTAGAAGGAAAAGATGCAACTAATCTGGTAACTGACAGATTAATAGATAAATTTGCAATAGCAGGAACGAAAGATGAATGCAAAGAGAAAATTATTTCAATAATTGAAACTGGTATAGATTATCCTATAGCGTGTAAAATACCAGGAGTTTCATTAGAAGATACCATGAAAAATATTTCTAAACTTTTTATTATATGAGGTGATAATATGTCAATTGTTATTATAGGTGGAACAGGTAATTTAGGATACGGATTGGCCTTAAGACTTGTAAACGCAGGTTATAAGGTAACAATTGGTTCTAGAAGTAAGGAAAGGGCGCTAGCTACTGCAGAAAAAATAAAAGAAATTACAGGAAAATATTCTATAAATGGGATGAAAAACACTATAGCTGTAAAGGAAGGAAATTTAGTGGTTCTTTCGATACCAAACGCAGGACGCAGACTCATTTTGACAGAATTAAAACCATTTTTACAAGGGAAAATTATCTTGGATGTCACGGTACCAATGGCGTTTAATCCACTAAGATATGTAGCTCCTAAGGATGGTTCTAACGCAAAAGAGACCAAAAGAATATGCGGAGATAATGTTAGTGTTCTTGCAGGTTTACATACAGTTTCTGCAGATTTATTAAAATCGGTGGAAGAAAATATTTCTAACTTGGATGTACTTGTTGCAGGAGATGATAATAAATCAAAAGAAAAAGTTATAGAAATTTTTAGTGCTTTAGGAATGAGAGCTTTTGATTCAGGTGGATTGGAGCAGGCTGCAACGCTTGAAAGATTAACAGTAATGATAATAGGAATGAATAAGCGTTATAAAAAGAAACATATTGGTATAAAATTATTTGGTATTTAGAAAAGGTTTTATGGGTAGGAGGGGGTATTATGCAGGTTAAAAAGATAGTTTATATAGGAATGTTTAGTGCAATAGCATTTATTTTAATGTCAACAATTTCCATACCAATAATTCCTTATGCAACTTATCTTAGATATGAACCTAGTGAGGTGGCATCAATTTTTGTTGCAGTATTATTTGGCCCTTGGGCTGGAGTAGTTGTTTGTTTTTTAAAAGATTTATTATATTTTTTCTTTAGGGCAAAAAGTATCTTTGGACCAACAGCTGATTTTTTCGCAAGTAGTGTATTTACTTTTATTATTGGAGCAGTATATTATAAACATAGAAATAAAAAGTCATTAATTATTGCTGGTATTATAGCAACTATAGGACGAATATTTGTCATGATACCAATAAATATTGTTATATTATGGCTCCAGTTTGGCTTTACCACTAAAAAAGTACTTAATATGATGTTACCGATAATTATACCTTTTAATTCTTTGAAAAGTATAATAAATTTTATTGCTTTTTATTTGATTTTTTTCATTTTAATTAAAAGAACACGATTTATAACAAAAAATTAAAATTCTAAGAAGACATCTAATAGGGAAATAACTATGAATTCTATAAGAATATATTCTTTAAATAATATTGGAAACATAAAAAGGGGAGATGAACTCGAAGAAATAATTATAAAAAGTTTAGATAAATCGGGATTAAATATAGATAATGGGGATATATTAGTTATAGCTCATAAAATTATTTCGAAATCAGAGGGGAGGGTAATCAATTTATCTAATATTAAACCTTCGCAGAAAGCTTTGAAATATAGTAAAATTACAGGGAAAAATCCTGCATTGATTGAATTAATTTTGAAGGAATCAAAAAAAGTGCTTAAAGTAACTAAAGGTATAATAATTGCTCGCCACAAATTAGGTTATGTTTGCGCTAATGCTGGAATTGATCATTCTAATGCTGGTAAGAAAAATTGTGTAGTATTGCTTCCACAAAATCCAGATAAAAGTGCTAAAAATATTAGAATTAAACTGGAAAAATATTTTAAGAAAAAAATAGCTGTTGTAATAAATGATACTCATGGTCGTTCATTTAGGAAGGGTGCAATTGGAATTGCCCTTGGGTCTAACGGCATAAGACCATTAGTAAGTTATATTGGGAAAAGAGATAAAAATGGATATAAGATGAAAAGCTCAGTTGAAGCTATAATTGATGAAATAGCATCAGCTGCTACTTTATTAATGGGACAAGTTGATGAAGGGAAACCTATAGTTTTAATTAAAGGAATAAGGTATAAATATTCTGATGAAGGGGTGAAAAGTATTATAAGAAGACCTAGAAATGAATTGTTTAATTAATGTTTACTACCCAAAAAGTAGCCATAATTTATAGATAATATAGTAATATCAATTAATACTATTCAATTCTCTAAATTACTTTAAAAACCTAAGTAGAAAAAATAGTTACCTTAATTATTTTGCATAAAAATATAAAGAAAATGCAATATTGTGTCTCAAGTAGAAATATACCCAAAACTGTTTACAGGTTTTATACTTTGATTAATCCGAAGGGCAAAATACAACAGCTTAAGCTTGTATTATCCTCTTTTTTAAAAGCAAAAAGATATTTTTAGGCAAGGCAATAATCGGGGAATATACTAAGCTAGGGAAAATTAGAAAAAGAAGGATTTGGTTGGTCGGAAAAACCATGATTTACCAATAGGAAATAAAACAAAAATTATTGTTATTTTCTCCTGATTTTTTCTTTTTTAATGTTATAATTACAAATACAAAAGGGAGTGCAATTTGCCATAATTATGTTTCCTTTTTTATGGCTATTCCGAAAGGGTTAGCATTATTATGTAAACATATAATTTAAAAATAAAGCACGGAATATGCTTTATACATAAAAATAATCAATAACTGATAAAGGTAAACTATTCGAAAGGATAGGGCACAAAGTTACGGGTCTAAAATATTGTTACTCTAAAACAATATCATGATTGCCAAACCGCCAGTTTTTTTTGTTTATTATGCCTATATCGAAAGATTTAGCATATGTTCACTTTCGGGTTTTCTATTTTATTAGATTCAATTATTTTTTCAGAAGTTATAAAAATACTGCAAGAATCAGTAAATCATACTCAGTTTAAAACTATTCAGGCCTGGAGGTGATTTATAGGTTTAACCCTTAATTCATGCCATGCCAAAAAAGGGTTAAATTATATTTAAAAGTATAAATGAGTACATAAAATACGAGTATAGTCTAATACC
>SDBT01014554.1_pt1 | contig 12540 bp, 27 predicted proteins | sample 2277101 | NCBI WGS metagenome assembly SDBT01 (sample SAMN10404973, study PRJNA504765) | marine sediment metagenome | isolation source: marine sediment core GS10_PC15, 103 cmbsf | place: Arctic Ocean: Southern Knipovich Ridge | collected 2010
GTGCTGGAGAACCGGCATTGCTTACAGGGCTTGAAGCGTCTGATGATTTTGAAGAAGCTATTGATAATTTATTAGATAAGAGTGGGAACGGAAATGATGGGAAAGTCACCAATACTATCGGTTAACAGCCCGGCAAAGTAGGTTTATATAGTTATGAATTCGATGGAGGTGACAGAATAGACATACCAGCTGTAATTTCAGCCAAGCCATTTTCAATCGCTGTATGGGTAAAGACCGGACTTGCAGCAGTGCATAAAACGGTGCTTGGATCGTCTGCCGGGGATGGTGTTCAATACATGGTTAAAAGTGACGAATTCATGAGCCTGTTAAAAGCCGGTGTAACTATAATAGGAACATCCACAACACAAGTAGCAAATGGAGACTGGACTCATGTGGTAGTAACGTATGATGGTGGTGGAAATTGGTTTCATTATACAGACGGTTCTTTAACAGGAAGCGGAACAAACAATCAATCATTTACATGGAATACCTTCCAGATAGGAACAAGAGTATCGGGGACAGAGGATTATACAGGATATCTTGATAATCTTTCTATTTGGTCAAGAGTGCTTGATTCAGACGATGTGACAGAGTTATTTAACGCAGAAGATGCAGGAACGGGATATCCCTGGTAAGGGGAACAACGGAAGATCAATAATAAAAACAGAAACGATGACAGGATTTTTTGATGAGAAAGAGGGGGTAAAAAGTTCAACGAGGTTGAATAGTTTTATCCTATTATTTGCACTTATAGGACTAGACGCCGGAATGCTTCTTTACGTCAAAGCCCCTATAGATGCGAATTTTATTACATTTAATTTCATTTTTTTACTTGGAGTGTTTACTCCTAAGTACTTACATAAATTAGCTGAGATAAAAAAATGAACTGGATAGAATTTTGGAATACAATACTAGGAGGGCTCTCAAAGGAGCAGGCACTAGCGTATTTCGTTCTCATGGCGATAGGGGCGTTTGTGAACTTCGCCTTCTCGGTAAGACATTCGGTACGTAAGGATAGTCGTACCCCGAGGAAATTCTCGTTCTGGTTCCTTGTGAAGGATAATATCCTCCGTGGTCTAGGGGTGCTGATATTTATGGTCGTCCTCTTACTGTATTTCGAGGATTTTTTCGAAGTAGCACTAAACGGTAAAATAGCTTTTACCTTTGGATATACTATAGATGTTATTGTGGGTAATGTTGTTAAGGAGGGAAAAGATAATGGGCTGATGAAAAAATCCCGAGAAAAGCTAATTAAAAAATATACGTAACTTTACAGAAAATAGAATAGTATGGCAATTAAACAAACAATCGCAATCACGCATTCTTCGGCGTATGTTATCTTCACCTGGAGTGATGGAGATGATGTAAAAAGAATCCCCAAGAGGAACTTAACAATAATTTACCACAACCAGTCTGAGAACGATAAGGTATATCTCAACTGGCCCGCGGGAGCCTATGGTCAAAAAAAGGACCATATGAGTCTCGACTATACCTGGATATCCTCTCCCGCAGTGGGGAGCAATGCGGCTCTAGCGCTACTTCTGCAGATTTATGTCGATGACCAGAGTAGCGGGATAGCAGTCGGAGGAGGAGTATTAGTTGGTAAATCTGTCGGAGCAACGGAGGAAGATTTTGTTGTCACCTATACTTCGGCAACACAACTTACTTTTAGCATCTTCCCCATAGGGATAACAGGGATAACAGCTATAGATATAGAGGTTGTGCGCCAGATAAATGCTGTTGGACTAGTGGTGCAGACATACACTCGTGATGATACGTCCATGGACGTTACCGCCGATGTGCTTACGGTAACGGGAGCGGCATTCGCCGTAGGCGATACGTTTGTCATATACACCAAAATACCCCATATTATAGCCGAAAGGCGTGCTGTGGGATTCTGGGGCTCGGATACTTATGGTGATGGCAATAATCACAATGGTGCCTGGTATGCTCTGAGGGTGGTCGCCGAAGCTACCATTGGAGATATCACCGATAATCCCCTCTCGGGGCCCATAAGTACCATACCTCTCGGAGTACCTATCCCCGCGAATGCTTACATCTCGGCAGCGGGGTATTTCTCCAACATACAGCTTGATGTTGGAATGGTGGTTATGTACCGTATAATGTTGGCAACAACGACAACTACGTCTACAACATCTACAACAAGCACCACTACTACAGGTGACGGAGGCGGAGGCGGTCCGGTATAGATGAGCCTTGTTGTTCTAAATAATATTGCTTACAACACAAGTAAGATTCAGCTACTCGGCGGCGTGCGTTTCAGCCCCATAGAGGGACGCACGGAGATTCTCGACGTAGATCCTAATCTTATCCTTAACGCCCCCGTGCACTCTTATAACACCTCTATAACCCTTGATACTATAAAGGGGAGTCTTACGATAGATAAAGATGATATAATAAGAGTCTATCCTAAAGGAGATAGGTGTGTACTTGAATATTTCGACGAGAAAATAGAGACTGCCATAATTAAAAGTACCTTCGAAGAGATTATCTTTCTTGTCAACACAGTTGACCCCCCACTACCAGGGGATCTTGGTATGAACGATATAGGGTTTTCTGGAGATACCCGCATAGTATGGGATGACTTGCGCTTCCCCTTCACGGGGCAAAGAATAGATATCTCCTCTGGAAGAATAGATTATGATTACGTGGAGTGTTCTGTAGACTTTGCCACTAACGCACGCTATGCCAATGAACCTGTCTGTTTTATTTGCCAGATGCCCCATGCTAAAAAATTTGGCACCTCCCTACACCCTCACATTCACTGGATACAGGAAGAGGCCAACGTGCCTAATTGGTTGATTAGATATAGATTTTATAATAATGGAGAGACTGTTCCGATATACACTAATGCTGCTTATACCAGACATCTTTTCACCTACTCTGCGGGGGATTTATTGCAGAAAACGATATTCCCAGAGATAGCGGCTCCGGCAGGGGAGAGTGTGAGTGCTATGGCAGATATTATTTTGTACCGCGATTCAGCCAATGCTTCAGGGCTTTTTGCGGGAGGCGACCCGTATACTGTGGCTGCCAAAGCTAAAGAATTTGATCTCCACCTGATTTTTGATGTCCCGGGTTCGATAAATAAATATAGCAAAACCTAATAAGTGGAAACAATAAAAGAACTCCTCAACGCCAAGTTCACACATATGAGTGCCAAGATAGAGGCTCAGGGGACGCTCTTGGAAGAAAAAATCAACCATAACAGGGAATATATAGGTGGGAGGCTAGACGAGGTTATCCGCAGGCAGAAAATCGCCAATGGGGATGTTAAAGACCTTAAAGAAGAAGCCGAGACATGTAAGGCATATCGGGAGGTGGCGAGCATAATCCCCTTTTGGAAAAAAATACCCCTTTTTGTTGTTATCCCAATAATTTTCACAATCATGGGACTTAGCGTAAGATCTTTCATTGACTTAGAAAATGTCAAAGACCATAAGGTTGATAAGGAGATGTATAGAGATGAGCGGAATGATATTTTGCTCATCATAGAGCGCAAAACGCAGGCTCAGGAGTCCTTAGCAAAGACTAATAAGCAAGATATAGTACATATAGAACAATATCTTCAGGAGATAAAGGAAGCTCAGGATCAGATAGACATCCTTCTGTATGAGAAGTTCCGCGTGCGCGGTTCTAATGATATGCTGCCGGAGTTCTAAAAAGAAACAGGAGCGGGGTTAATTATGCCGCAAAAGAGTCAACAGTCTGACCCTCGGCATTCATGATATAAACATTACAACAAAAAACGATACATTTCCAAAACTCACCCTTCGTATCGTAAAAGGTGAGATACTCAAAATAGATAAGATTCTCATCCTTAGTATCTTTTATCTCCTTAAACGTATCCATCGGATCTAGTCCGGGTATATACGATGTGACATGCTGTGCCCCCCAAGCATGTCTTGATAGCCACTCTTCAAATTCTTCGAGATTTCTGACCTCATAGGGTCTATGCCAGATATCTCTACCTTCTTTGAGGGAAACTGATTTGGCATGTTTTTCTCGATCTGTGCCCTTGTGTAGGGGATAGGCACTATCCCACGATTCGAACTTAATAGTGTTCATAATTACTCCTTCTTTTTTTACTGCTCCTGTTTCTGTGACAAAGATAAGAAAAATTACCTTGCGTTACTAATCGTCAATCCCCTTCTTTTGTTTACCGTCAGATTGGATATCCTCTGTCGGCTCAGGGCCCCACATCTTTCGCACCTCATAGAATTGTACGCTCCCGCGGGGGTGACATACTCACCTACTTCGTGAATCTTTTCACTGCCACAATTAGCACATACGGGTGTGTCGCTATCCGTGTAGATGCCCATATTTGGATGACTCTTTATCCAAGGGCGAATAGACAAGTAGACCTCTTCTAAGAGTACAACATCTTCACGGTTATATTTGACCATATAATCTAAAGACTCCTGATCTCCGGCTTTACATTTTTTCCACAGAGTATAGTCCGTTTCGAGTTTGCCTTTATTGTGGAGAATCTGCCCCAAGTAGTCTAGTCGGTGACTAGAGTGTGCCGCCATCTTACGGGACTCTTTCAGGGTATCTATAACCTGATAAGGTGAGGGGGGATTCATCCCGTGAAGTATCCAACGGGAGCCCATCTTACGTATATCAAAATTTTTCGCATTGTGACCACAAATAATATCTGCGCTCTCAAACAGGTCCCACATACTTTTACATATACGCTTATCGTCACCCCCTATGGCCTCTTTTTGGGTGAGCACGTCGCTCATAATGTCCGAAGAGTACAGCCACTTTGCCGACCAAGAGAGGATGAACCAGTCCATGATTACGTTGGCGTGGTTTATTCTCTGCTTATACAACCCCCAAACATAAACTTCCATGGGGGCCGTTTCTATGTCAAAGATCAGAATATTTGCCGCCCTCTGCGGTTCGGGGGATTCTTTTAGGAGTCTGCGGTATCTTGCGAGGGTCTCATGGGAGACGTTGAAGTTTTTTGTCGCAGCATCATCTCTATGCTCTTCGGCGAAATCTATTCTCTTCTTTGCTGTTTCCTTAGATGTCATAGGTTTTTGATTTCCACAAAGATAACTATTTATACTCTATTGGCAAATAATATTTGCGTATATAGAGGGAGTAGAGTATATTTGTACTGTCCTGCTTTTTGCGGGGCCGACAAATAGCAGAATATGTATAGTTTAGAACATTACAAGAAGAAGATAGCCTATTATGAAGGAAATAGGGATAGGTTCCAGGATGGCCTAGGCCGTAGTTGGGAACCTATTGAATACGCTATTCTAATAGAAAAAGATGAAAACTATTGGGGAGCGGTGCGTTTAATTGTGGTTTATAATTCATTTGAGATAGAACAAACAGATGGTGATTACTATAAGATAGATGATGATTATATTTATTTACTGGACACTGAGGGTTCATCCGGCGGGGGTTTTTATCCCGGAAACGTAACATTTAAATTGCCCCTTAAATACGTTGGCAAGGTTATAAAAAAGTTGTCGGGCAAAAGAAATGTAAAAGAAAGTAGTTTCACCTTTAGTGGGTGAACCGCCAAATAGCAGAATATGGGAATATATAATACATACGGAGACAAATAGCATAAAATAAGTAATATGAGTCAAGTAAATTTTTATCAATCAGGGCCTTTTTGGGCATCATACCCAGAGGATACAGTAAAATGTGAAGAAGTAATTATTTGTTTTAATAAAAGAATAGGGAAGGGAACTAAAGATGATCCTTTTCGGATAGTACTTCAAGTATTCGCGAAAGATGGTAAAATAATCGCTGAACGCACCCCTGCTAATGAATTTGGGATAATAACCACAGCAACCAAATAGCAAAACTAAATAGAATGGATGGTAGAGAAAACATAATGAAAAAGAGAGAACTTACAAAAAGTTCCGTTGAGTTTGAATATCTCGGAGAATATTACAGATGCACAACATCATTTCTTTTTGAAAATACTGGACTTATATGCATAGAGGTACTAACAGGAAAAAGAAAGCCTAAGTGGGTAATGGTATATAGCGGTCATACAGAGCCATTGCGTAAGTGTCTGAGGTATTTTGATAAATCTTTAGCTGTTCCCGAAAAGCCGATTAAATAATTTTCACTATCTTTGTGGCAGTTATTTGAAATAATACCTTCCGCAAAAATTTAGGTTAAATGTTCTCTTTTTTATATGAAGCCTGATAGGTCGCTTGCGGAAGGTCGATTTGTCAGGCTTTTTGCTTGTCCAGCGTCCCGTTGTGAGAGTCGGAGTCGATCAGGTAAGATTTTGAATCTGCAGGGTTTTTCGGGAGGGGATCTTTTTCTTGTAGATTCTCATGCTTGTTCTGGCGACTTCTTACCCTCTCTTTTATTTCTTTTTCGATAATACTCCAAGGAATGAGATTTATACTACCACCAAGATTATCCGAGGCTAATATCCAAGCTGAGTTTTATAGACAGTGCAAGGATATTGGATTAGATGTTTACCTAGAATACAAACATGAGGGTTCCAGATTTGATGAAATTAAGTTTATAATAGAAATAAAAAGCTACAAAACACAGCGGGCTCCGAAAAGAAACACGAAACAAATAAAACGGTATGAATCCTATAAAGTTCCTGTCTTAATGATTACGAGAATGGAAATGATTCCTGTGGCTATTGATTATATTATCAGCAACATTAAGAATTAAATTTACTATCTTTACAATAATGTGGCACAAAATACTCACCAAGCACCAACGGGCTGATACGAACAATGATGTTCTGGAGGAGATCTCATGTTCTAAGATAAAACTGTTCGGTATTACAATAGTCACCCATACAGTTAATTATACATGTGACCGTCCCGGCGAAAAGTCAATTAGACTAAAGCAAAACAATCATGAAAACTAAATGGATTCTTCTTCTCATCCCACTACTTGTGGGGGCTATATGGTACTTTGGCTACAATCGCACTCAGGAGATAAAAGATCACCAACAGGGGGTGGACTCTCTACAGGCTCTTATCCTGGTCCGGGGTGAGGTTATCTGGGAGGCTATGACTAGCCGACAGGTGTATCTCGACTCTGTATATGTGCTTAATAGTCTCAACAAGGAGCTCGCTATAGATTACGAAAATCTCAAGAAGCGATTAACGCAGACTATCGTGGTAGCTAAAGATATCCCTCCCGACACCGCTTACCAAATCTTACAGGATATATACCCTGACGCCGCCGAAAAGCCGTATGGATTCTCTATAAAACAAATCAAGAGTATATACATAGACGTTCTAAGCGTTCCATACCTTGATTCGATGATTGTATCACTTAAGGAGAGGACGTTGCTCTACAGCGCCGAAATCACCCTCTACAGGGACGTAATACGTGAGGATTCTATCTTGATAGATGATTTCGTTGCTCAGGGGGTCAATTATCGTGAAGTGGTGAGTTTAAAGAACCAACAAATAGCCTCCCGCGATAAGAAACTGCGATCCTATAAACTAGCAGGGGTGGCGATAGGTGCCGGGGCTTTTATTCTGGGGGTTCTGGTGGGGAAGTAGGGTTCCATCCGGTATTTATATAACTAGTAGAATCTCCCTCAAAATTAGCATCTCCTTTTATATTTAAATTATTAGCAAAATCATAAAAGCATTCAATAGTATCCCACACAAATCTCCAACGCTTATAGCGTGCTACGAGTCTCTCCCTGAGAGTAAATACTCCGGGATCAATACAGGGGTAGTCAATCCATCTTTTTAGTTTGTTCATCTGAGTAGGTTTTGTGCTTTTTCTTCCCATAAAGCCAAATCGCTTTCCAGTGTTTGAATTTGTTGTTTTTTCTTAGTTATCTTGAAGTGTAATTTATTGATTCTTAAATTCACATCTCTTAGAAAGTCTGTATGATATTTTGGCATAATATTTAGTATTAAATTATTTCGTTTGCATCAGGAATTACTAAATCACTATCAAGAAGCCAGTCGCTTCTTAGCCTCTCGATATACACTGTCATATCTACCCTATCAAACCCCGAGGCTGATCTTATCTTTAGCTCCCAATCCGGGGGTTCGAGGGTGAGATTATAATACGCCATAGACGCTCTATGTACTTCGTGGACACTCGCATATCCGCAATAGTCGGCGATATATTTATACACCACACCAAAAAGATAACGGTACTGATCGGCGGTTGCTTTGGGGAGTAGTTGCTGGAAGTACATTTTCCAGGTCCCAGTGAGCCCGCGAATAGCAGTAATGACTTCCTCTTTATCCTCTTCGGTGCGTATAACAAATTCTGCATACATAATCGACTATTACTAGAATATATGGACAAATATTGCTAAGGCCAACAAGAGCAGGAACAATAAAGCGTTAAAGATAATTTGTTTTCTCATAATTGTTTGTTTTGTTCAATTGCTAATAATACATATTTCTGGTGAGTTTTACTTCCTTTTCTCTTATTACACCCCTCACAGAGGGTTATGAGATTCTTTACGTTGTTACATCCCCCCTTTACTTTGGGGATAACATGGTCTACGGTCAGATTCTCTATACTTCCACATTCTAGACATCTGCCGTCCCGCCGAATAACCTTATCTCTTACTTTTTTCTTCACCTTTGCTTTTCGGCGACGATAATATTGCTGACGGGTAAAATCCTTCATATTCTAATTCTATTTTTGTGCTCTCAAATTTCAGATGCTCGATTTTCCAGGCTTCACACTCCCTGCAGACGGTCATAGGTTTACCTGAAGATTCATCGAACTCTTCTATAGGCTTATCTTTACCACAATAAGAACAGAAACGGTGTGTCTCACAGTGGATACAGATATGGTATCTCCGCTCTGCTATTTGGCGGAACGATTCTACGGGCTTACTATCCCCACAAGAAAAACATGATTTATTCATAATTTCATTTGTTTAAAGTTTATATAACGATAATGATACTGTGGATCTCCGGCTTCCATGATCTCTAATACCCAATTTATATTAGGGAGTGATGCTATTTGCGGGGCCGTCCCGTCGTCGAATATGTTATGGTGATATCTGCAACCTAATATGCAATAAGCTATCTCTTCGGCCTTTAATGTCTCTGTCCCCGTGCGGAATATATGCACCAGATCGTGAGACTCACGCCCACAGAAGAAACACCTCTTGCCGTTTATATCCGTGAGCTTTTTCTTTATACTAGCTCGCGACATACATTTCGAGATTCATCGTCACTTCTTTCTCTGCCGCAAAGAACAATTCACTGGCTGGATCTTTATACTTGGGATTTATTATCCTGCGCACCTCCCTAATAGCGTGTATTACCGTAGCATGATTGGGGCGACAATAATATTTACCAATAGTTTTCAAACTCAACTTTGGCAACTTGTCCTTTAAAAAGTACATAGAGAAAAACCTAGCCAATACATCCTCCTTGAGTCGGCTCCTTGATAACGCCTTGGTGAAGTCTGTTCCCGTTACTGCACAACATGCTCTCAGGATAGCGTTGGCTAGTTCCGGCTCTGTGAGCTTGCGTATCTTGCGGCTTACATACTCTCCGAGAGTCTGGGTAGAGCGTTTAAACTCCCGCATTTCCTTGGCGCAAAATACCATGTCATTGACAGCCATAGCTTTATTTTTTATGTGGAGAATACCAATCTTTCTGGCTGTCCGCTACCGTTCACCTTTTCGCGACTTCTTCGCCGTTTTGCTCTGGAAATTATCCAACCCACCGCCAAGGGTTTAAAGGTAAAGAACTGTGATACTGAGCGGTAGTCTATAGCCTCATATCCGTCTTTAGCTCTAATTATTTCACCCACAACGACTTGGTTTTTATATAAGACGCGGGTGGAAAATTCGTTATTCATCGTCCTGTACATCGTCACATCTTTTTATGAATTTAAGCATATCTATTTTAACCGCTATACCCTCCATGCTTGTGTCTGTATAGATTAATTCATTGGTGATTTTGTCCATCATTCCCCTTGTTGCGAAATCTCCTTTGCGGATATATATACATATTAGATTAGGGAGTGTAGTGCCAAACGAGTCCGCGCTGTGCGCCCATTCTGTGTCATACTCGTTCATATACCATTCGTAGCCTTCATCGTTTGTAAAAAACAGTTTTTCGCCGTTCTCCCATGGATAGTGACTTTTCATAACTTTAGTTTTAGTAAGTTATTTCTTCACAGTTTTCGGAAAAACATTCCGGGCAGCGAATCCACGCATCTTTATCTGTGTATGATTCCGGGTCGGTAAAAAATTCTTCCTCACAGTCACGACATCGGTAATTGTGTTCCATAATTGTATTTTTAGTCCCGCCGAATAGCAGGAATGAGAGTATCAACGATTAATCCTGATCCATCAAGAGCACATATCTCTTTTAGGGTAAATCTCTGCTTCGCTTGTTCGCGGAGATGATTCCAGTTGAGAACATGGTCTATGTCAACGGGGTCGGCAGAAACAAAGGTGGCTTTTCTCATGTGAGATACCAATTCCTGATTCAAATGACTGAAGTTTTTCATAGTTTTCATCTATCTGTTGTTTGGTTAAATTAATTTACCTCCATGCTTATGATCCCTACCTTTATTGAATTCTAGTTTTGCAATTAGAGCTTTACTAACCCTTAGATTCATTAAATCAGCAACGTGCATAATCCTTATAATTACATCAGCAAACTCCTCTTCCATCCCTGTATATTCTGGTATATGATCGCTCGGAGGATCACCCTCTCTTAACGATTCTAATGCTTCTGATAGTTCGCTGTGCATAAGGGCAATTTTAGAGGAGATACCCTCAATTGAATCCTTATTAACATGCCACCCTTTTGATTCTGATGTTTCGGCAACGATAGCTGCTACTGCGTTAAATGCTAATACAAAATGATTTTCAACTGTGTCTTTCATCTTAATATAGTTTAGTTACGTATTTCTTCCCGTCCTCTATTTTAGTTTCCGCTAATTGACCGTTCTCAATAGGCAGAAACCAATCCTCCCCATCAATTATATGCCAACCTAAGTTATCACTTTTACCGCTATTAGTCACCTTCATACAGGCAGATTGCCAATCTTCGAGGACTTGTTCATACCTTTCATCCATAGCAAGATTTCCAATAGTGTGCATGTAATCTATCTTCTCCGGCTTCTCCGGCCCTGCATAAACTCCGTCATTAAATATGTGTAAGATTTGTTTCATGGGCACAAATTTAAATTAATTAACTCAGAATTCCTATATGTTATATAACATGCGGGAGATCAATGGACTTTACCAGAGAGATGTAGTTCGTAGCCGCAGCATACGGCAGGTCCCGCAAAAAGCCATAGTAGTCTTCTAAATCTTTCCCCTGAGATCTCCAATATTGTTGCCACAAAGCAATGTCCCGGACCGAATCAGACCAATGGGAATATTTAGACATTTTATGGTATCTACCGTTATAGTAGTCTGCCCAACGCCAACCAATAGCGGTTGTTTCTCTCGTAGTGGCATAGTGCATACCCGAAATGTTATTCAGCTCCCTAAAGACTTTAGAGGTGAACCAGCCTGTTTCTATTACAGCTTGTCTATAAACAATCTCGGGATTATTAACATAAAGATATAGAGCCTGCAGGAAGAGTTCAGGAGTGAAGTCGGCGGTGTCTATCTTAGCCCTGAGATTTACGATACGTACATTTTCTTGCCAGGTGAGGAGTTCGTCATATATCATTCCCGCGTCCTTTACGGGGGCGGTGGCGATACTTGAGAGTGATATGAGAGATATAATAAATACATGTTTTAAATTCATGCGTTAGTTTTAGTTAAAAGTCGAGCAAAGGTAGTAAAATTAGGCAATGCGAGAATAAACACCGCTATCCACCACGTTTCCAATACTGTCGGTTATTTCGTATTCCCAGCCATCGTCGGTAAAGTAATATGTGAGGGAGAATACTTTTCCCGAGAGGAGTATTTTGTAGGTTATTTCGTTCTCCGATTCTGTGCTTTTCGCCACAATACCGTTCTGGGTGAGAGAGTCAAACATATTCATATTACCAGTTTTTAGCTTCAAGTTTTGTTAAAAAGAAATGTATTCCATTAGAACATTCGTTCAATGGAGAGGGGTCGTAGCTGTCTGCCTTAATAATCTCCCCTATTTTATATTCAACTTTCAAACTGTGAGTTCCATTAAAACAGGATTTAACCTTATGCCCTTTAGAATTTCTTATGTCTAAAACTTTAACAAATTCAGCCCTGCATTTTCTTCCACCTAAATAATTATGTCTCTTGGCTCCTGTGGGAATTTCGAGCTTTATCAGGCAACTGTCTTTTCCTTTTTTCCAGGCAATAAAAGAACCCTCTTCTGGAACTATCCTAAATAGTGCCTCTATTTTTGCGAGATCTGCGCCCCCGAGATCTGCGCCCCCGAGATTTGCGTCCCTGAGATCTGCGCCCCAGAGATCTGCGTCCCTGAGATCTTCGCCCCCGAGATTTTCGCCCCTGAGATCTTCGCCCCTGAGCTCTGCGTCCCTTTGATTTTCATCCCTTAGTTTTGCATCCCTGTGCTGTGTGCTCATAAGATGTATATCACTTATATCTTCGTCTCATGT
>SDBT01014555.1_pt1 | contig 12539 bp, 13 predicted proteins | sample 2277101 | NCBI WGS metagenome assembly SDBT01 (sample SAMN10404973, study PRJNA504765) | marine sediment metagenome | isolation source: marine sediment core GS10_PC15, 103 cmbsf | place: Arctic Ocean: Southern Knipovich Ridge | collected 2010
AATGTCCCTCTTGGGCGGATGAATTCCACCGTGAGCAAATCTATCAAGAAGTGGGGGCAACTTCTTGAGAAGAGGTGAAAGGACATTTTTTTATAGGAGGTGATTTAAAGCGCAACTCGAGTATTAAATATAATAAATTGTATTGTTCTTTACAAATTACAAAAAATGGATGAATAAATTATGGACAAATCTTTCACAATAAAAATGGAAAAAACAGGTAAAATGGAATTTACAACAACTTTTGATAAGGATTTTCCCCATTTATTGTTTGATGAACCTGTGGAATCAGGTGGCAATGATAAATACCCAAATGCGTCAAGAATATTGACTGCGGCTGTAGCGAATTGTATGTCAGCTTCATTTACATTTTGTGCAAATAAATCAAAAATACCTGTAAAAGAAATTCATACAGAAGCAAAATGCATAATGAGTAGAAATGAAGAGGGATTTTGGCGTATAAAGAATATCAGTGTGGAAATTATTCCTACTTTCGATCAAGATTCAGATCAGAAACGAAAAGAAAGATGCCTAGCTATTTTTAAAAAATACTGTTTAGTTAGTTCATCAGTCATGGATGGTATCGAAGTAAGCTCTCAAGTAAATCTGGAGTAGAAACACTCTTCCATGAATCATCGGGAGATAAATAAACAATATTATAAAGATATGATTTTCATTAAAGGGTGAAAAATGAAGAAAATCTTTTTAAAAACACTTTAAAACATATTCAAGATGAACTAAAAGAAGGTGTAGGTCTGGATGACAATAGTATTTAATCAATTGAATCCTCATGCTTGTTTGACATATTTATTGAAAAAAGAAGGTTCAAATGAGTCAATCCTAATTGATTCTGTCTTGGATCATACCGAAGATTATCTAAAAATGTTGAAAGAACAAAATTTGAGATTAACACATATCATTGATACACATACTCATGCAGATCATATCTCGGGTGCAGCAGCAATTAAAGATCTTACAGATTGTAAGATAATTATGCATGAAAACGCACCTGCAAGGTGTGTAACTATTCGAGTGAAAGAAGGAGATAAACTCAATCTCCTAGGAACACCAATCAAAGTTATTCATACCCCTGGACATACTCAAGATTCAATTTCTTTAGTTTTTGAAGAATATAATAGAGTATTTACTGGAGACACACTATTTTTAGATGAAGGTGGAGCTGGGAGAGATGATTTACCAGGTGGGGATCCCGAGAAACATTATGATAGTCTTCAAAAACTTTTGAGGCTCCCCGACCATCTTGTTGTTTTTCCTGCTCATGACTATAGGGGGAGTCAACCATCGACTCTTGCTAAGCAAAAAACTAGCAATCCTCACCTCAAATCACGATCCCGAGAGGAATTTGTTCATTATCTCGAAGATCTGAAACTTGGTCCTGCAGATTGGATGAAGGATGTTCTTAAATCTAATTATGCTTGTGCTAGTGATCCAGGAGGTATATGGATACCTGTTGACTCACCTGCGTGTGAAGTTAAAGGGACCTTAGAAAAAGGAGTTAATGAACAAATTATTTCGTCAATATCAATCAAAGAACTAAAGAATCGCTTGGATAGAAAACAGATTCCTTTAATGATAGATGTACGAGAAAAACCTGAATTAAAGGGACCGCTCGGTAGATTAAAGAATATTAAGCACATCCCATTAGGTCATCTAATATCGAGTCTTGAGAAATCATCAAGTATAAAGGATCAAGAAATTATCTTAATCTGTCGTAGTGGGGCCAGAGCCCATACTGCTGCGCAAATTATGCAGAAAAAAAAATTCTCTAAAGTCTTTGTTCTGGAAGGTGGGATGAAAGCGGCGCAAACATCACTATCGAGCTATCTAGCCGCTTGAAGTGGCACACTAAAATTTATTAAATGAGAAAATATGTTAATTTTTCTGGTAATTTATCTTTTAACCAGTAGTCAATACCATACCAACGCCCTGCGCCAACCAAAGCACATGTTACAAATCCGATAAATAGCAGTACATAAGTCCAAGGCCAATCAACTCCTAGGGCACCAATACCTAGAATAATTGTAGAACCAGCTCCAATCGCAGAACCAATTCGAGTGAATAAACCAAAGATAAGAGAGACCGATATAACAAGCTCAATTATCATCCATCCAAAAGCAAAAATCATCCAATTAGGAAAAACAAAATTTGTCATTATTGTATCCATGGGAGTAGTAATGTGTTCAGGGTTATCAAGAAAGAATCGAAGAGTTCCCTCGAAACCAAAATCAAATCCAGAGGTAGTAAAGGCTCCTTTATTTAAATTACTAAACCAAGTCGTTAGAAATGCCAAACCAAGTGTGATTCGTAGAAGGACTAGGTAGCCTCCAGTAATTTTTTGCTCATGCATCTCTTTTATTACTTCTCTTGTCATCATTTAAACTTCCTTTAATGTCTGAGTGATTTAAAATATAAAAATATGTCTTTAATTGAATAGATCTACACTTCGTTTTAAATGTTTAATCCTTCTAAGGTCGAAAAAATTCCTAAAATTTGTTAAATTCGATCATATCAGCAATTATATTGATTGTTTTATGCATAAGAAAAAACCTAAATCTCTTAAAAATTTAAATTCGCGAAGAATCACAAAATCAGCGGCAACAAGACCTTGAGTGAACATATGCCAACTAAAATGTGCCTTTTTTGGATGAATCACCTTCAAATACCGTTCAAACCAGTTCAATGACCTGTCATTAATTTCATTGATCAATAATAACCCTTTAGGTTTTAGAACTCTATTAATTTCTTTTAACGCGTCTCGCCATCCCTCGACGTGGTGAAGTACTGTGAAAACAAAAACCACATCAAATTTATTTGAAGGAAGTTTAGTTTCTTTAACATCTCCTAAAAAAACTTGAACAGGAAGTTTTTCCTTTTTTACTTTAGCAGTTGAAAGAGAAACCATTTTTTGATTTATATCGAAAGCAAAGTACTCTTTAGGATTGAAACTTTTATAAATTTGTACTATTCCATACCCAGCCCCGCATCCTACCTCCAAGATACTTTTTCCAGTCAAATTGAAACTAGTAGACTTTATAAAAGACTTGAAAACTTTTAATTCAAAAAAAGAGAGCATGAGCTTCTTAAAAGGGCTGATCATTAATTTTTCTTCTAAATAATGTAAACTAAGTCTTTTATGTTTGACTTTGCTGAAATTTCTGTTAGATTTGTTCTCAATATTCAATTTGTGTGATTCTCCTAGTAGAGAATGAAATTCTAGCCAGATAGAATTAGTTCAAGCCTATTTTTAATTCTTAATTGAGCGAAATATGGATATTACGATAAAATGATCAAAATAATATAAAGATTAAAAGCATTCTAAGAATCATGATTATTATTAAGAATAATAAAGACTAGAGGTTATTGCAGAATTAAAATAGTTCGCAACGGTGAATTCATTTGACTAGCAATCTAGAGAACGTTACTACGAAAAAAGAAATTACTAGTAACCAAAAAATATTCGGTTTAATTAGGTTAGCGAGACCCCAATTTCTTATTGCTTACCTAATTGTTGGTGTTGGTGGTTTGGTTATCGGAGCTTGGCAAGAACTTAATATCGATTTTCCCGTCGCTTTCTATTCAATAATTGTTGTCATTATATCGGCAATTGGTGTCCACTATCGTGATGAGGCAGGGGATTGGGCAGCGGGGTATGACGCCGAATACGGCGGAATGGGAGTAATTCGAGAAGGTACATTAAACGAAAATACTGTTCGATTCTTGGGTCGAATTATCAGCATTAGTACGATAATATTGGGAATCATACAAGCAATTAATCTTTTTTTGGCTAAAAACAACCCAATATTACTAATTATTGGGATTCCAATATTTATTATGATAGTTTTAGTTAATTTCTTGACTGAAGAGATTCCCTTTGGCCACGAAATTATCACAACGGGTTCATATCTTGCAACATTTTATTGGATATACCTAGCTCAAGCTTGGAACATCACTATATCCGTGATATTCTTCTCAGTTTTCGTATACTTGGTTGTTTTTGCTCTTGTTCCCTATCAAGACATTGGAGATATTGAAGGGGATACGAAAACTGGAAAGAAAACTTTGACTCGAAAACTGGGATTGGACGGGGTTGGCCTTCTATCAATCTTTATAGGATTAATCTCGCTTGTGTTCTTATATCTCGCTCTATTATCCTAAGAAAACTTATCAAGATTAGAATAATGTATACTCAAAGAAAGAGGACAAGACTATGAAAAAAGAAACAAAATACGAAATTTGTCGTGTATGTGGATATGTCCGTACTGTAAGTAAAGGGGGAAGATGCCCAGCGTGTGGTGTTAGAGATTCTGCTTTTGTACCATTTCAACATAAAGCCTCCTTCAAAAGACGTATCTTTCTTAAACTAGATGTACATCCTGTTGCAGTCCACTTTACGATAACCTACACAGCTGTATCAGCTCTGTTATTTGTCTTATTGCTTTTTATTGATGAAATACTTGAAGTTCCTATCCAAGGTATTTTAGATCTTCAAATTACTCTTCTTCCCTTATTAATTGCATCTGGTGGAATAACTGGTCTTATCGATGGGAAAATCAGATTCAAAAAAATCAAAACACCTTACCTTTTAAGGAAAATAGTACTTGGGTCTATTCTCTTTGTGATTTCTGTTATTCTTCTAATTATACATATTACTAGTCAAGGTGACGCCTCTTTTCTATTAGTTGAAGCTATTTTAGTCTTATTTGCTTTCATACTCGCGAGTTATCTTGGATGGATTGGTGCTGCATTGATTTGTCCAATTGTTCCAATAGGAAAAATAGAAACTTAGATGTAATTGCTTTCTTTAAGGTTGATTTGTAATAAAATGTTAGTACATTTAGGAGAATGAAAATATGAACCAAATTTTGAAGTGTCAAGAATGTGAAAAACAAGAAGAAATTCCACAACATTGTGGAAAACCGATGCACATTGAGAACATTGATGGCAAAGAAATACTAGTTTGTTGGATGGGGCCATCTTGTGGTGTCCAAGATTTACCTAATCATCACAACAAACCAATGAGTATTAAATAAATTATCCACATCTAGCACGATGAGAAGGTTTAGGATAATTTAATTCAAAAACCCAAGATATCATGGATCCTATCTCAAGATTTCAGAGAGTTATCCTTAAATATACTAATTCGATTTAGAGACATGACTTAACTATTGTTAATAAGAATGCAATAGTCTCAATGTGAAAACGAATGGCCTCTGATCTTTACGCAGGAATAATTTTTAGTTTCATAACCTCATTACGAGAGGTACTTGAAGCCGCATTAATCATTGGAATAATCTCAAGTTATCTTCAAATGATCAATCGAAAGGATTTACGTCGTGATATTCTTCTAGGGATTATTGGAGCTATTGCATTTAGTCTGAGTTTAGCATGGGTTTTTTTGAACCTTTTACCTAATTTAACTGCCTACCAGGAATTACTGGAGGGAGTATTTATGCTTCTAGCAGCATTTGTACTCTCTTGGATGATTTTCTGGATGAATCAACAAGCAAAAAATATCAAAAGTGAATTTCACAAGAAAATCGATTATGCCATCACAAATCAGCAGAAAACGGGGATAATATTACTTGTGTTTTTTTCAGTTGCACGAGAAGGTGCTGAATTAGTATTATTCCTTTATGCAAACTATTTGGGGAATGTAGAAAATTATGGAACATTAACTTCTTTTTCAATTAGTTTAGTAGGTTTTGCATTAGGAGTGATTACTGCATCGGGAATTGCATTCATCCTTTTCCGAACTACGAAGCAGTTAAATGTAAAAAGATTTTTTCAAATCACTAGTTTAATACTTCTATTCTTTGCAGCTGGCTTATTTGCTCATGCAGTTCATGAAATATATGAATTTTTGGAAATTAATGGATCATCTTTGGCAAATATTTTCATTTGGACTGAAGTATGGAATATTAACAACACTTTTCTTGGTGATATTTTGTACTTCTTCTTTGGTTGGAGTTATGATCCAATCCATTCAGCAAGATTTGAAAAAAGTATAATTGGGGGAATCATTGTAGGATTGTTTGGATGGAATGATAATCCTGCATTGATTGAAGTGATAGTTTATGGTACTTACATTCTAATTGTATTTCTAACCTTAAAACGTACTAATAACAAACTACTTTCAGAAAACAACAAAACTTCAAGCAATACTCACTAATTTTGTTTTTTTAACCTAACTTCGTTCGAGGATATTTTCATTCAGATAGGGGATGAAGGATACAAAATAGATTTTTTTAATGGCAAAAAAAATTTCGTATTTCTTATGATGAGAGGTTCAGCTAACTCGTAGGAATTATATCCAATAATAGAATTTTATAATTTTAAAATCAGCAAGATACGGTAAAATCATTTAGAAAAACAGCTAGATTCTGAATTAAAAGTGCTACAAGATTTGATTGGTTATAAACACTAAAATATAAAAAATAAGGAAAAATAAGGAAAAAAATGTTGTTTCAGTTGATAATTTCGTGATAAAGATCTTTTCCTAATTGGAATGTTTTGATATTATTTTCAGAGTTACGCATTTTATTAAAGACATTGATGTATTGATCTTCTTTCAAATCTGGTTTTGATGCTTTTAATAACTGCTCTGATAAAAATCCTAATGAAAGAATATTTACAGCTCCAATTACTTTCTTATCATTAGCACGTTTAGTAATTGGTACACGATGCATCTTACCTTTTGAAATAATTGTGTCAGCTATGGCATCAATTGAATGAGAATCAATATAGGAAATAGTTTTCTCAGAAATACATTCTGCAGCTCTTTCAAATCCCTTTTGATCAATAGCAACAAAATAATCTGCGTCAGCATCACAGTAGGGATATGCAATAGGACTGTTGCTAATTACGACATCACAAAATATCGGACCACCTCTTACTGAGGGAGTATAATCAACACATAATGTTGCATGGAGGTCAGCTTCCATAGCAACTCGTACTAATGCACTACCAAGAAATTTGATACCTTGGCCTCCACGTCCTGAAAATCGAAATTTAACTTTCATCAATGAACCTCATTTTGAGTTTCTAATTCTTGATTAGAAGATTTAACAACATGGTTCTTAAGTATTTTGGCGAATGATCGGGGTATAAATTTGCCATGTTGTTTTGATTAATGAAAACGTGCTAAATGAAAAGCTGGAGGTGGAATTTTGGATTCATGATCTTTTTAATTCTTCTACCTAAGATATAATGACCTTTTTAGCAATATCCATTTATTATCTTTGAACATTTTCTTTTGAAGATAAAAAGACAATCTCTATTTTCTCGATTTCAAATAAAGCCCTGAAGTGTGTCAATTGAAGATCTGTTCAATTGATAGATTTTTCATAAGTTATTCAAGACATAATTATATATTAACTATCATTATAGAGTAATCAGAAAACAGATTTAAAAACTCTATGTTCCGATCAAGATATTAATCAAGAAGAAATAACTGGAAATTCGATCACCTTAAAGAGGAAATATTATGCTGAAATCAAAAAGGAAACCCATGTTAGCACCACCTCCCGCTGAAAAAGAATATGGGGTGAGAGTATTCAAAGAACAGTGTGATGGTTGCCAATTATGTGTAGAATTCTGTCCAACGGACGTATTAGAGGTTGATTTAGAGTCATTTAACAGTCGGATGCTTAATTACGCTGTCATTGCAAAAGGAAAAGAGAAATCATGTGTAGGATGTAAGCAATGCGAAAGAATTTGTCCAACTGCGTCTATTTTTATCTCAGAAAAAGACATCAATTAGGAGATTAAATGAAATGAGTAAAACTAAGACTATTTTAACAACAGGAAACTATGCTAGTGCTGAAGGAGCCATTGCTGTGGGTTGCAGATATTTTGGAGGATATCCAATTACTCCTTCATCCGAAATTGCTCATTATATGTCACGTAGGCTTCCTCAAGTTGGCGGAACATTTATTCAGATGGAAGATGAATTGGCATCAATAGTATCAGTCGTCGGAGCATCTTATGCTGGAGCAAAAGCAATGTCTGCAACTTCTGGACCAGGTTTTTCACTAATGTCTGAAACTATTGGATTAGCTTTTATGTTAGAGGCCCCACTAGTTATAGTAACGGTCATGAGAGGTGGTCCAAGTACTGGCCAACCTACAAAAGCATCTCAATCAGATGTAATGCAAACAAGGTATGCTTCTCATGGAGATTATGAAATGATCGTTTTATCACCAGCAACGGTGCAAGAATGTTATGATTTTTCAATTCGTGCCTTCAATCTAGCAGAAAAATACCGAACCCCTGTTGTTGTGGCATCAGATGGGATAGTAGGCCAAATGATGGAACCTGTGCAATACCATTCAAATTTTGAAGTTATCAATCGTAAAGGTCCCCAAGTTCCACCAGAAGAATACAAACCATTTGAAATAATTGATGATGACCTTATACCAGGGATGGCAACAGCAGGTACCGAATATAATTTTTATGTAACAGGATTAACTCATGATGTAACTGGTAGTCCAGACATGACGCCTGAAACACAGATTAGTCTGAATAAACGACTTTGTGATAAAATTAGAATTGCAAGAGCAGATATAAATGATTGGGAAGAAAAATATCTCGAAGACGCAGATACAGTTATCTTATCCTATGGCATCAACTCTCGTGGTGATCCTGAAGCTGTAGAACGAGCTCGTGAAAAAGGTTTCAAGGTTGGTTATGCAAGATTGAAAGCTCTTTGGCCATTTCCAGAAGAATTAATGGAAAGATTCGGAGATTTGGGGATAAAAAAGGTTATTGTTAGCGAAATGAATTATGGTATGATAATTCGGGAAGTTGAGAGATTTCGACATCTAGGATTTGATGTAGCAGGAATACTCGTTCCTACAACAATTCCGTTTAGTCCTGGGTTTATTTATAATGAAATGATGAAGGAGATAAAGAAATGACAACACTAGAGCAAAATTCGATTCCTGATGAGGAAGAAGATTTTCCTGAAGATCATCCTTTGCATGGACGACTTAATTTACATCGATTTATTTTCTGCCCTGGATGTTTGATTGGTACAGCAATCACTTCAATCACGAGCTGCCTCGTCGAAAGGGGACTTACCTCTAAAGATTATGCAATAGTGTCTGGAATCGGTTGTACTGGTCGATCTAGTGGCTGCTTTAAAGCACCAGCTTTCCATGCTACTCATGGACGAGCGATTCCTTTTGCCACTGGATTAAAACTCGCAAATCCCGATCTTGAAGTTTTTGTACTTTCTGGAGATGGTGATCTCTTTGCTATTGGAGGAAATCATTTTATTCATGCTTGTCGAAGGAATATCGAAATTAATGTTATTTGCAATAATAATGGAATCTATGGTATGACTGGAGGTCAGTCAGCACCTACAACCTCAATTGGAGATTTTACCTCAACTTCTCCTTATGGAAACATTGAACCTCCTTTTAACCTGGTATCTTTAGCTGCTGCATCGGGAGCATCATTTGTCGCTCGCTGGCCTGGCTATGATACACTTCGATTGAAAGATAGCATAATGAAAGCAATGGATAATCCTGGATTCAGTTTTATAGAGGTTCTAGCGCCCTGTTTTACTCAATATGGTCGAAAAAATAAACTTGGAGATGCAGTTGAGATGCTCGAATGGCTCCAAAAACTAGTGGTAATAAGGAAAGATTGCCCTCCTCATGAAGCGATATATTCACACAAACAGGGAAAGATAATCTGTGGTGAGTTCGTTAACAACCCAAGGGAAGGATTCTCTCAGAAAATAAAGAAACTTAACGAATTCGTACAAAGTAAGAAGAAATAAAATGGTGAGAAATGCGATGACTGAAAGCGTAGACAAAACCGAAACAGAAGAGGAAGCAAAAATTGGTGTTTTTCTTTGTAAATGTGGGAAAAATATTGCAGGGAGTGTCGATATTGATGAAATGGCCAAAGACATTGAAAAAATGCCCAATGTTGAACTTGTCCAAGTTAATACATACACCTGTTCAGATCCAGGGCAAGTGGAAATTGAAACCGCTATCAAAGAACAGGGAATTAACAAGATAGTAATATCCGCATGTTCACCTAGATTACACGGACCAACTTGGAAGAAATTAATGAAACGTGTTGGTATGAATCCTGAAGTTGTAGAAGTTGCAAATATCAGAGAACAGTGCAGCTGGGTACATTTACATGACAAAGAGGAAGGTACCGTAAAAGCGAAAGAATTAACTGAAATGGCTGTCGCTAAAGCGGTTATGCTCGAGCCAGTAGAAGCAATTGTAGTACCTGTTGAAAAACGTGTTCTCATTATAGGTGGCGGAGTTGCTGGAATTCAGGCAGCATTAGATCTTGCTGATGATTATGAAGTAGTCATGGTTGAAAAAAGTCCGACGATTGGGGGGAAAATGGCCTTAATAGATAAGACTTTTCCAACAATGGACTGTTCTATCTGTATTTTAGGTCCTAAGATGGCTGATGTGGGGAATCATGATAATATTGACTTAATAGCTAACGCTGAAGTAACAAAAATCGAAGGTTATGTAGGTAATTTTGAAGTAACTGTCAAAAAGAAACCTCGTTATGTCGACGAAGACCTGTGCACTGCTTGTGATGAATGTGTTGATATCTGTCCAGTGAATGTAATTGATGAATATTCTGGAAATTTGGGATGGAGAAAAGCAATCTACATTCCATATCCTCAATCAGTTCCAGCTAGTTATATTATTGATACCGAAAATTGCCTTGGGTTATCCCCCTTAGCCTGCGGTAAATGTATAACAACGTGCGATGTCCCCTTCGCGATTAATTATGAAGATATTGAAAAAGAATATACCTATAAAGTAGGTACAATAATTATTTCCACAGGATTTGAAATATTTGATGCTTCCAAGATCCCTGAATATGGGTGGGGTGATTACCCTAATGTCGTAACAACATTTGAATTTGAAAGACTGATAAATGCTGCAGGCCCGACCGATGGCGACTTAGTACGACCAAGTGATCTCAAACGCCCAAAAAGTGTGGCTTTTATTAATTGCGTTGGATCTAGAGATGTTCGTTACAACCCGTATTGTTCTAATTTTTGTTGTATGGAGACTATAAAAGATACTTTGTTAATTAAGGAGCACTGGCCTGAGGTAGACGTTAGTGTGTTTTATATGGATATTCGTGCCTTTGGTAAAGGATTTGAAGAGCTTTATACTCGGTCAAGAGAAGAAGGAATAAAATATATCCGTGGACGTCCTTCACAAATACAAGAATTTGGTAAGGATAATCAACTGATGGTCTCCGTTGAAGATACTAGCTCTGGTGATCTTATCACTAAAGCATTCGATATGGTTGTCCTTTCTATTGGTGCCGAGGGTTCACCAGATCCAATTCCTTTCCCTGTAGGAAGGGATCCGAAAGGTTTCTACATTGAATCTCATCCTAAATTACGTCCAGTTGACACTCCCACTGATGGTATTTTCATTGCTGGAGGAGCTGAATCACCGAAAGATATTCGAGAAGCAGTCACTCAAGCAAGTGCTGCTGCAGGACGAGTTACAAGAGTACTCACAAAAGGAAAATTCTCTGTCGAACCTTTATATGCTTCAGTGAATCCTGCTTTATGCAATTCATGTGGAATATGTGCCACAAGATGTCCATATAACGCAATATCTGTTGATAAAGAGAAAAAGACTCCTGCTGTTGTTATACCCGTATTATGTAAAGGATGCGGTACCTGTGCCGCTGATTGTCCTAAAGATACAATTACAATGACTAATTTCACTGATGCAATGATTCTAAAGCAAGTAGATATTGCATTAAGAGACAACGCATCCGAAAAGGTAATGATCTTTGCATGTAACTGGTGCAGTTACGGAGGCGCAGACCTAGCTGGCACTAGTCGTATCCAGTATCCTACTAATACAAGAATTGTCCGTGTAATGTGCTCTGGAAGAATAGATATTGATTTTATCAAACGAGCATTTGACCTTGGTGCTGGTGCGGTGATGTTAACTGGTTGCCATCCACAGGATTGTCATTATATTTCTGGTAATGATTTTGCTATTAAACGAGACAAAAAAATCCGACGATGGATGAAAAAACAAGGTATTTCTGACGAACGTTTCATCATTGAATGGATGTCCGCTGCCGAAGGTAAAAGATTTGCTGAATTTGTTACCAAAATGAGTGCTATTGCTAGAAAAAGTCATGAAACAACACATAAGAAAGCCAAAGCGGTAGGAAAATAAAATACTGAGGAAGAGTTAAATTAACTATTTCCCAATTAGAACTTTTTACTACTTCTTTTTCTTTTCTTCTATTTTTTATAGCCGTTATTCTTCATTCTTCTTTTTTTAATGCATATAATGTTATATTATAGCATGGTTTTTACAATGAAAATCCACTAAAAGGGTTTTTAACGGCGACCCATAAGCATTAAAAGGCAGAAATTCGAACAGAAATGACAGTCAAATTCCTACCCGTTAGACAAGACATTCACGATTGCTTTAAAAACTTTCCTTGGGCCTCAGAAAGCCAATTCGAGACCATATGGAACTATGTAGACC
>SDBT01014556.1_pt1 | contig 12538 bp, 37 predicted proteins | sample 2277101 | NCBI WGS metagenome assembly SDBT01 (sample SAMN10404973, study PRJNA504765) | marine sediment metagenome | isolation source: marine sediment core GS10_PC15, 103 cmbsf | place: Arctic Ocean: Southern Knipovich Ridge | collected 2010
GAACTGTGAAAGAGTTAAAACAATGGGTATCAGGATTTCAAAAAGAATCATCAGCAAATTATTATTTGAAAATGTATGGAAAGGTAAGTATTTGACAATGAAAGGGATTTGTGTTGAATGTGGGAAAGTTAAAGATGCTAAGGAGTTTTTTCTATTTGATGAAAATACAAAAAGAGGAATGTGTAGAACTTGTTAAAGGGATTTTCTCAAAGCCACTTTGATTGGTTGAAAAAATATTTTAAAACCAGGAATGAGGATAAACTTGAAAACTAAGATTACTAAGGAAGCATTTTGGGAACTTGTCAATTCTTTAATGGATGAAAAAGAGGAAAAAGATATTGAGAAAATCAAAACAGAGCTGTTAAAAAAATATGAGGTTGTTAAAAAATGAATATTCAAGAAGCTACAATAAAACACCTGAGATGTGATAATGCTTGGTTACAGTATCTAAAATCTCACAGCGAAGAAGATCATGACAACTTTTTACGAGTGTGTAAAACTGAATGGGGTAATTCAAATTGATACAATTTAAAAACAAAATAATGTACATTACACTAGCTGGAATAATCAGTATAGGTATTTTATTTATTTTTAATTCTAGTTTAATTATACTTGCTCTTTATATTCCACTTTTGATATTTTATGAATGGGGAATTAGCAAACAGAATAATGAGGTTGTAAATAATTGAAACTCGAATTACTTTGTTATAATCACGAAGAACCCGTAAAAATGATCAGCACACATGGTCAAGGACATAATCTACATCAATCAGGTATGTTCCAATGTCCAAAATGCAATACAAAAATTTATGGTCAAGCTGACGGTTGCATATCTCATCTAATAGCCATTTCAAAAAGTAATGTGGTAATTAACATGAACCACAAAATAGGAGAAAAAGGCGAACCTATCAAGGTCATAGAGTGTGAATGTCCAAATTGCAAAACAGAGGTATTGATAAAATGAAATTAGAATACACAGCTTGGTCATATCTGTCTGAACAGGATAAAGAAAAATTATTGGAGTGGATAATTAATGACTAGTATTTCACTAAAATCTCTTAACATAAAAAAAGGCAGTATTATGTTTGCATTACAGGATTTAAAAAATGAAAAAGTAGTTCACTGTCTTACAGATTCGTGGCAATTAATAATTAAGCAAAAAGAAATTAGAGAAAAAGAAGGATTAAAAACAGAAATAGTGAGGATTAAATTTTAAATGACTAAGTTACATGTCTGTCAAGATGGAAACAAGTTCTATATTCAGGATGATCCAGAATCGGAAGAATGGATTGCATGTTTTGACAGTCAGTCCGAAGCAGACGAATACTGTGAGTATCTAAACAAAAAAAATGAGGGTGGAATTATTGAACGCTGAGCTGTATTTACCTTTAGCATATTACGGAATTACATTTTGTATCGCAATAGTTGGCGGTATAATGGGGGGTAATTGGTTGTCAAAGTATGATGAAAGGAGATTGAAAATATGAATCCAACATATGATATGATAAATATTTGGTTAATGGGAATCATGTTAGGAATATCAGCAACAAACAGTTTCTTAGTGAGTTGGTTTGAATTACATGTGATTACACTCATTTTACTTATTCCAATGCTAGTATTTTCAGCTTACAGATATGGATTATCAGTGGGCTGGTCAATATGTACAAGGGAGAGTAAAAATTGACCATTAAAATCTGTCACGAAAAATTCAGTAAAAGAGCAGAAAGAATAGGAGATGTTGTTTTATTATTTATGCAATGGTTTTTACCAATATTTTTTCTTGGTGGTGGCATTTATTTATTTTTAACTTTCGAAGGAATTGTACAAGTTTTTGGATGGGTTGGTATTTTTGCAGGGTTATTTACATTTGTTATGATCCATATTGTTGATCCTTGGATGTGGGAAAAGCCTACTATTTTTAGCAAACTAAATGAAAAACTCAAATTATTTGAATGGAATGAGGATTGCTAATGATAGAATACCAAGTTCCAATATTATTTACAGTTACAGCTATAATGGGTATTGTAATTTCATTTGGCAGTTTAACATTAATTTTTAAATTTGAAAATATTCTTCCTATTGTTTGTGTAATAATATTTGGAACGGCTGTTTTTAGTTTTGGTATATATTCAACAATGGAATATTCTAAGGAATATAATGAACAATTAGATATTGAAATTGAAAATGCTGACTGTGACAAGTTAAAAGAAATGTATGATAATTCTTCAAGAAAGAAAAATCAAATAAAAAATGAATACATCTTTGACTGTGTACAGGATAAATCGGGGATGTTATTGAAATGACTATAACAGAAGAAGAAAAAATCAAAGCATGGAAAATTATTGATAAATATAATAATGAAAAATGGACAAAAGAAGAATTAGAATTTAATATTAGAATAAAATCAATAATAGGAAAATATTATAGAAAAATAAAAACATCTAAAATGTTTTCTAATAATGCTGAATTTATATTTAAAATAACTGGAATTTCTGATTTTAAAAATCATAGATTAAATATTATAAAAATCGATGCCTATGATTCATTTGATGAAATTGAAATAAAACATGATACAATATCTTACCATGACTTGAAACATTATTCAGAAATCACAGAAAAAGAATTTAATGAAATACTCTATAATATATTAGAAAATGAATCTATAATTAAAAAATTATTTCAAGGAGTAATAGGACATGACTAAGATAATTTGTGTAAACCAAAACAAGCTTGGAAAAATTATTGGTTATGGATTCTGGATATTCATTACTATTGGATTACTTTCAATATTAGCACTTACCTTAATTGAAAAAGATAACTTTACAGTTCAAATAGATATTGTAAAAGAATGTTATTCAGATCGTGAAAATAAAGATGAAACAGTATGTTATGAAAGAGAATACAAGATTTATTGTTATGATGATCTTTTTGAAAACTCTAACATGTGTACAAGTGAACGTGGACAAAGAGGTATTCAAAGTAGTTTTCTATTTGATTTGTATCTAAGGTCTATTGGAGTAATTTTTAATTTTATAGTTATGGGTTTTTGGACTTATGATAAACAACAAAAATTCAAGTTCTCATGGTGTAATAAAATAAAACATGATGGACAATCAGGGAGTTTTATAGAATGACTATCTGTGTACCAAAACCACCATTTGAAATTATAGGTAAAATTTTAGCATTAGTTTTTTTATGGATGTGGCTACCATCAGTACCATTACTAATTATTTCATCTTTATTATCAAATGATCTAATGGTTAGACTTTGTTTTTTACTAATATTATTGTCAATTAGTTTTTGGATACCATTTATAGGAGTACAAAAACTTGCAAATCAAACAACTTTCAAGTGGTGTGATAAAAAATGACTGATAAAGTTAGATTTATTATTATTATGGGTGGTATTTGTATTCCTATATTTTCAGTTTTAATTCTTGCAATATTTAATTTATCAGGGAAAGTAAATTGACTGACGAGAAATGGAAATATCTTTTGACTGGATTTGTATTAGGTCTTGTATCATGTATGACAGTCTTTGGATATATTTGGTATAGTAGGGGATTGCCATGATAGCAGAACTTTACACTTTATCATTTGTTGTTGTGATTGTAATGCTAACAGTTGGCATACTAGGTATTGTTATGATGGAACACAGACATCAAAGAATATTTTTTTCTATTATAGTTGGTGGTAGTTTTATTCTACTAATATTTACTACAACATTACCACCACCTGAACCAAGTGAAAACGACATTAAACTTGAAGAAATGATGAGCATAGCAAACAGCACAAGAAACTGTACTGAATTACAAGACATACAATTAGAAATTATTGAAGAATGGAATAGGGCTTTCGTGAAAGTAAAAGATGTTTTTAAAATGGCTCAAGAAAGATATGAGGTATTATGTCCATGAACATTGATGTAATTACATTATTTGGATCTTGTATCAGTACAGGACTATTATCCATTGGCATTACATTACTAATACTAAGTAGTAGTGCATCAACACAAACAGAAATCAATCAAGGATTAATAGAAATCAATGAAGGATTATTAAAATTGGATTCAGAATTGTTAGTAAATGATAAAATGTTACATGATGAAATAATGGTGAATAGAAATAATATTCATGCAATTTACAAACATCTCCAAGAGGTAGAACCGTAATGGAAACTGAAATGATGAAATTTATTTCACATGTTATCAGCCTTCCAGAAGATCAACGGTTGAGAGCTTTGAGTGATAAATATCTGAATGAAGTTAGGTTACATTTAACCAACGAAGAAAAACTTGAGGGAGCTAAAAAATGGCTGGAATAAGTAATGGTCTATTATTATTTATCATTTTAATTGTGGGATTGATGATATTTGGAATAGCAACATCAACAATAGTTTACTATGAAGAAACAGAAGAATCAGATGAACTTCACGAATTAAATTGTGAAGAATTAAAAGCATTTATCCTAAGTGAAGAAGATCCTAGCCAACATGCGTTAAACCATTGGACAGTCTGTACAGCAGGGGGATGGAAATGACTGAACTAGATTGGACATTTATATTTACAATCTCGATTACATCATCAATAATTTTTGGTTCGGTTGCATTAATAACGATTAAAGTGATAAAAAAAGAATTAACATTCATACTGACAGGAGTTACACTATTGTCTATAACATTTATTGGAATGTCAATAATGTATATGCCTGAACCTGGAACAAATGAATGGGAATTGAGAATTGAAAACATGACAAATATTGCTCTTACATCAAGAGATTGTACAGAACTACAAGAACTTCAACTGGAATTAATTGAAGATGAAAAAAGAAATTGGAATGTTATTGAAGAAATTCTTAAAATAACTGAAAAAAGATATGAGGTTTTGTGTAAATGAAAAGTATTGAAGATTGGATTAATAGGTCAGATGTTCGTGGGTTATTTGTTTTATTTGGTGCATCTTTTACCTTTGTTTTATCATTGTATTTTCTAAGCGAGTATTTGAAATGAATTTTAACATGGACTGGAAACAGGGATTAGTTGCAATGTTCTTTTTTGTAACAGTAATGCCAATGACAGCTATGGCAATATACGGAATGTCAAAATTGGAAGCAACAAATGAAATAGAAATGATCTTTACTAATATCTGGATATTACTTCTTATTCCAATTACATTTTACATTGCATTTTTTACTAAATATAACAATCCATTTAAGGAGATTAAAAATGAATAAATTTGAAATAACACAAAAGCAAACAATGACAATACCATGTCCTAAATGTTCAGGCTCTTTAACACTTTACAGATATAATCCAGTCTTGAAAATATTGAAGGAACGAAGCTGGTATTTATGTAAAAATTGTAAATTCCAGGAAACGACTGACGAATATAAACAGAGGGTGTTTGTTGCATGAGTGGAGATAAATCAAAATACCTAAATGATCAATGTCTTTATTACGACAAAACAAAATGGTGCAGCAGTTGTTTTCGTGGTAGTCATTTGGGTTGTACAGGATATAGACAGCCTAACAGGAAAGAGCCCTCTTTGAAATGTGAATGTCCTTGTGAGTGTGCGAAATGAGTAAAGATTGGCATTTAACTAAAGCAGGGAAAAAATACTATGGGGAATTAGTTTCTGTTAAAATATCAAAAGATATTGTTTCAAAAATTTTAAAAATTGCAGGAAAAAAACAACTAAGAACTGGTAAACAATGTACAAAAAATGATATAGTAATAGAATTAGTTAATCGTGAAATGAGGAAGTTAAAAAAATGAACCAAAAATATTTACATGCTATAATCCCTGGAATTGTAATTTTTATAATGTTTAGTGTTGCATATAATTGGATTAATGATATAGATTGTCAAGATGAAAAATGTGAAACTAGTAAAGATATTCACATGTATGCGTTGTATGGTTTAGTCATACTGCTTATTGGTGTATGGATTATGATGGTTCGTTCAATTCGTTGGGAATTACAAAATAATGGAGATATAAATAAATGACTTTACCAAAATCTAATCAAATGAGTAAAAATCATTTAATAATTGTAATTATTTTTTGTGGATTAGTAGCTTTAGGATCTTATTTAATTGGTAATCATTTTACAAAAGATCTTACAAATGAAGATATAACTTTTGATGATTGTGAAAATTTAGTTAATTGGCTAGAAAAACAAAGACATTGGAATATGGAAGAACCTCAAAGCGTAAATCAATTTTTTGCAAAAGATATGTGGACTGAACGACAAGAAATTGCAAAAAAATTAGGGTGTTTTTAATGGATGAACAGAACCGTGAATACCACATACAGGAAATGCCACTAGACCTACTAATGGATGAAACAAAACTGAGGGAATTTACTGAAATGTTTCTAGCTCACACAATAACGATAGATAAAAAAATAACTGAAATGAAACGTGAAGTAGAAAAAGCAGAAGTAGATTTAGCATATGTCAAAGACAAACACAAGACATTACAAGAGTACATCAACTTTTTAGAATTTGGCGGTCATAACTTTGTAAAGGAAATGATAAAGGATAACCATCATGTATTTGAAAACGCACAAGAAAAAATATGGGGATATAAGATTTGTGGTAAGGATGTCAAGATAAAAAAAGATGGATGGCATATCTGTATCAGGAAAGTAAATCATATAGGCAAGTGTAACCATAACACATCTGACAGGAGAGAAGTATGACTTTAAATAAAAAACAGAAATATGATAAAAAATATTATCAGGAACATAAAGAACAAGTAAAGATAAATAATAAAAAATATCAAGAATCACCAAGAGCTAAAGCAAGGCGTACTGAATGGCGACATACGGCAGTACAGTTAGAAAAATCTAGGACAAGATCTATTAATTATAATAAAAAACATAGGAAAGAAAAAATAATTTATGGGAGAAAATATTATAAAAAAAACAGCAAAGTGTTACTTGAAAAAGCAAAAGAAAATTACCCAAAATATAAAGAACGAATGAAGATAACTAATAAAACATGGAGAGAAACCCGTAAAAAACGTAACATAGAAAGCTTTGTTGAACTATATCTTAAACAGATGAAAAAGGAGAAAAAATGAAAATTAATAACATTGATGTTGAGAAATATCGAAAGATGGGAAAATTTACCCTATCATCGGGGATAGAATCGCCATTTTACTATGACATTAAAGAGATGGTAGGAGATCCAAAAAACTTGAAAAAAATTGTTAATGGAATTTATAATCAATATAAAACTTTTATTGATTCGTTTGATGTGATAATTGGTATTGCAACAGGGGGTATTGCAGTTGCAGTTGGGCTATCACTTTTTACAAATATTCCATTTGCCATACTAAGAAAGGAAAAAAATCCACATGGAATGGAAAAAAGAATAGAGGGTTGGCAGCAAATTGGCAGGGTTCTATTGGTTGATGATGTTAAGACTAGTGGAAGCACACTTAATAATTCTAAAAGGTATTTAGAATCATTGGGGTATGTTGTTAAATCAGTTAGAGTAATTTATGACAGGAGTAAGAAATGAACTGGAAACTTGGTGGAATAAAAATGGGAAAAATAGAATATGAAAAAAAAGAATTGAAAAAACCTAATTGGTTTCTAAGACAAATTCATCAATACTGTGAAGTATGTTGGAATGAATTACATCTTAAAAAAACTTCTGGATGGTATGACTGGAAAGCAAGATGTTCAAACTGTGGAATAAAATATACATTTTCAAAGGGGATGCAATATTGAGCCACGCTGGACACAACACAGTATTTGATAAAAATTGTACAGATTGTGTACTACGATACCCAAAAGAGTTTGAACATGTAGTGTGGTTAAATTTCCTAAAAATGGATAACGTAAAAGAGATAGATGGTAAAAAATATTACTTGGATGTGCAAGAAGTATTATGTAAAAAATACAATATCACGTTACTGAACTATCTTACAGTAAAAGAAAGAAGAAGAATAAGATGGAAAAATAGATGGGAAAAAGTAAAAGGATTCTTTAGCAAAATCAACAGTGGAATTGATAAGATAAGCAAATCAAAACCTGGTGGAATTAATTTCAGTCTTGGAATGAGTGAAAAAAGTTATGCCTCAATCACAGGTCGTACAACAAGTAGGGATCTTGATGGAATTACAGGTCGTGGAAAGAAACCAAACATGTCATACATTACAGGTAGTAATAAAAAGAAACATGGCTTAAGTTACATTATAGGAAAAAATCAAAAGAAAACAAACATGAGTTTTCTTACAGGGAGTAACAAAAAGAAACCAAGCATGAACCACATTACAGGTAAGAAAAGAAAAAAACCAAGTATGAGTATGATTACAAGTAAAAGAGAAAAACGAGATTTGTCAGGGTTGTTGGGTGGTGGGAGTGGTGGTAATAAAGATTTTTCAGCATTGTTAGGTGGAAAAAGAAAAAAACAGAAAGGGTTTAGCTTATAATGGAAATTATAAATGAAAAAACAATAACTTGTGAATTTACAGAAGCAGATTGGGAACGGTGGTATCAAAAAGAAGAAAAGGAAAAACAAAAAAAAATTTTACAACATGAGAAAGATGAAAAAATATGGAAAAAGTGGTTAAAAAATTCTGATAAAAGAAAAACCTATCATAGAATTATGGTCAAAAAATATTATTATAAAAATAAAAAAGAACAACTTGAAAAAGGAAAAGAATATTATCAAAAAAATAAAGAAAAAAGAAAGGAATACGGAAAAGAATATTATCAAAAAAATAAAGGAAAAATAAAAAAATATATGAAAATTTATATGAAAAGTTATAAAAAAGCCCACAACAGTTCAAACCAAGAGTGAATGTAATATGAGAAAACTTATGACACGCCACTTCGCTGAAAGGTTAAATGACAGTGTTTAACCTATTAGGTAATGAGGACTGGAATTGACATTTGAGTTAATATTTGATGCAAATTCTGATACAATGTTAATGATTGGATTTGGAATATCCGTCATAACAGCATATTGTATAGGACATGTGTTTGGTGGCATACTCAATAAGCGAAAAGCAAAAAAACTTAAAAATGACTGAAGAAGAAAAAGATAGAAAAAAATTAAAAATAACTCTGATTTTTTCTATCTGTTTTGCAGTTATAATCATGGCTACAATTATTCTACCAAACATGATGGATCTTAGTGGTGATACAAAACCAATGCAATTTGAAGGAAATCCAGTTTACTTTTGTGATGAGGTATTTGAAATTTCATCATGCCATAACAAGACAGCATTAAAAGCTGGTATGTTTTCAGGTGGTGGACATCTATATACTGAAAGAGATTTTGCAATTATGGAATTTGCAAGTGAAAATATGTCATTAGCTGAAACAAGTGGATTTAACATCTCCAAAGAAATCATAGATGAAATAATAGAATTTACAAGTGGAAATATTACTGAACCTATCACTGTAAACGCAACAGAAAATCTTGATATTATAGATGGGCTTGGTAGTTCAGGTGGATTAAATATGACATTAGATCCAACGCTGAATATGACCAAAGTTCCAATTCCAGAAGAATCAATAACAAGAGTTCCTATTTTAAAAACAGAAACCGATCCATTAACATCAGGTGGAATGGATTTACCACCAATGCCAAAAAATGAAACAGCCAAAGTTCCAGTATCTAATCAAACAGAAACGATAGAAGAACCTATTTCAGAAGAAGAAGATCCAGAAATAATAGAAAGTCCAACATCAAATGTTACTGTATCAACAAACAACACGACAACGACTTAGTAATATTTTTTTGCTGAACCGGGTAGCAATAAATAAAAAAAAAAATTTATGCCCAAGTTTTTACTTTAACGCCTAATTTTTTTATTATTTTGGTGTCCAGGTAATAAAAAATAATTTTTCTAAAAGGGGCTGCAGAATTAAAAATTATCTTCGTTTCTTTACTACTCTACGATACCCTTTCACAGTATGCTCAGATACCCAATACGATTCATCAGATTTCTTTTTTTTACCTTTCTTTTTCAATACTTATGTGCCTGTACAGAAATATTTAATATTTGTCTAAACATATACAAAGCATGGAAGATTCGGCAAATTACATGAGTATTGACACCTTTAACAAGGTGCTAAATTCAATTTCACTGTTAAAAATCAGAAAATGGATGGATAAAGATGTCCAGTTTCTATTTAAAAATACATACTGGATGGGATTAAGACCATCAGAAGCTATAAGATTAAGGAAGGAAGATTTTCATTTAAACAGGCGAGAAGTATATCTTGGAAAAACAAAGACCAAAAAAGCAGGGGATATGGCAATCATTCCGTTAGAGTATGTACAGGAATTAGAAGCATACTTGGAAACAAAACCTGAAGGTCGGTTATTACCTGGTTTGAAATATAATACTGCATATTTGTGGATGAAAAGACTTGGTAAAATATTAAATATTCCAGCATGGACTACTCCTGAATCACAGTCAGGTGAAAAGACAGTGGGGCATATCATGCGCAAATCATTAGGCAAGCATATGAATGAAGGGCTTTATGGTGAAGATCTAAAAGGTGACTTCGTTACAATTCAAGGAGTATTAAGGCATAAAGATGTTGGAATGACAGTCAATGTTTATCTGAAATTAAACAGGGAAAATGTAAAAGAAAAATGGTAATTAATTAATATTCTTTACATCCAAGCTTTTCTTTTATATCTGCCACCTTTGGTTGTTATAGCTTTGAGGGCAGTTCCATCTCGCATTTTAGTTGTAGCACTAGTTTTTGCTTTAATACTTTTACCATTTGCCATGATTAATCAATCATATACAATTATTTAAGTTAATATTCCTTACAAATTTCTTTGCATTTTTCTTTTGATTCTTTAAGCCACTTGTCATACTTGAATTTTTTTGAAGTTTCCTTGTTAAATTCAGACTTTGGATCTTCTATCCAAAGTGTAGTTTCAAATACAGTTTTTGTACATCCATTCCTCAAATAATATATTGTATCAGCTAGTAAACGTTCCCAATCATCGGATGTAATAATTGCATCAAAACAGTCTTGGACATATCTTGATTCATGTAAAATTCTTTTATTATTGATTTTTTCACTCTCACCAGCTATTACGTATGTAGGTAATGAAGTGCTGATTGTAATCATCTTTATTCTTTGTGCTAAATCATATGATGGATCTATTATGATATGATAGTCATTAAATCTGTACAGTTGATGTAATTTCTGATACTTTGGTACACCACGATTAAACATTCCATTATCATCCATTAAAAATTCACCACTACCAGGAAGTGAAGTATCAAGACCAGTGGCTAAAAGTTCCTGATAACTAGGACATGTAGTAGTGATATTATGTTGGTGCATTTTTTGACATGCCAATGAAGTAGTTATTCCTACAGTTTGAGAAATAAGTCTGTGATCAGTAGCTTGTGCATATTGCATAGAAGTTACTAGGGTAATAGAGAGTAATAGAATATACACAAGATACCTCACGATTTTAAAAAGTTAAGACAGTATTTATGTACTAGTATTTTAAAAACTGAACAAGTCAATCACTCCACCCGTGGTTACGACTTGCATGGTTTACTCCATGCAAACCCTTCGGGGTTTTCTTTCATTAACACCATCTCAAAAATCTAGGCTTATTACATTCATGCTTTGGATCAGAAATAAAACACCCATGCCATGTACAGGTTTCACCACCACAATCCTTACAGATACCAATTCCATTACCGCCAGTCTTATCACACTCGCAAATCGTCATTTATGTTTCTCCTTTTTCATAAATTGACCACAATGCGGACATTCTATTTTTGTCTTACAATTACAGTTTTTACATTTCCATTCATAAATTCCAAAATGACAGTTACAGTTACAGCCCAAGTAAACTCCCCTGCATCCTTTTTTCAACAGTACATATGGTATCATTATGATGACCGCCATGACAGACAAGCAAGATACGTGTAATTTCAAATCCACCTGATTTTGTCTTTCCAATACCTATACTGTTCCATCCAAACGAAACCGTTTTTCCACCAGGTTTCATAATTCTTTTTATTTCATCCCTTAAATCATTCCAATAATATTGTGTATCATGCTGTGTCAATGCTATTCCTTTTGATTCATAAACTTCCTTCAACTGTCTTAATGAATATGGCGGATCAAAAACCAACCTATCTACCGAACAGTCTGCAAACCCACTTAGATAATCCATTGCATCTTCCTCATATGGATATGGAAACGGATCAACAAACTTTTGGCCCACTTCCTCATCAAGTAATTTCTTGATACATTTAATCTGAAATGTCCTATGATTTGGCATTGCCCATACCCTTTCAAACTTCATGTTATCTCCATATGTGATACAATATATTCTATAACTGGAACAGTTACGGAATTGCCAATACATTTGTACCGTTGTGTATCACTTACTCCCTTTGTCCAGTTGTCAGGAAATCCCTGTAATCTCTCACATTCTACTGGTGTCAGTTTTCTAATCTTCATACCATCATTTACAATATCCCATGCGTGTCTGTCAACTGAACCCCTACCACCAGTTCTAATGGAATTGGAA